>Ga0308161_1000180_pt1 | contig 150457 bp, 138 predicted proteins | sample PhyFR2_FD_201034 | JGI IMG/M metagenome (GOLD analysis project Ga0308161, IMG submission 201034) | Phyllosphere microbial communities from UC Gill Tract Community Farm, Albany, California, United States - DLSLF.R2 | ecosystem: Host-associated > Plants > Phyllosphere > Unclassified | place...
ATCGCTTTGCCGTGATAGTGAACTTTCAACATCAGTTGCGTTGCACGTTCAACATCATAAGAAAAGAACTTTTGTACAACGTCAATAACAAATTCCATAGGTGTATAATCGTCATTATTCAGAATGACTTTATACATTGAAGGTGGCTTTAACCCTTCACGTACTTTGTCTTCGGCCAGATGTTCAAAGTTAAGCCAGTCGTTTGTGTTTGCCATAGTGTTCCGTTGAGATTGTGCTTTAGCCTTTCTGAGGCTTCATGTTGAAAGTTTAACATGCCTGTCAAGCGGCTGATCGCTGCTGAAAATTTATTCAGAAATTTCCCTGCGCGACCTGCATCACAAAATTCGTAATAGCGTTAACTGCCTCAAATTTTGATGAATTTTTCCCCACCTGGCCCGGTGGTTTGCTTGACGCCAGCGGCGCTTTCTCTACATTCTACCTGCACAGGCTGATTGAGTTTTAATCAAATGCGACTCACAGCGCTAAGACCTCACCTACTTATAAAATGTCTTGCGAGGGAAGTAAAAGCATGGAAACGGGCACAGTTAAATGGTTCAACAATTCCAAAGGCTTTGGCTTTATCTGTCCGGTCGGCGGTGGCGAAGATATTTTTGCGCACTACTCCACCATTCAGATGGAGGGCTACCGGACGCTGAAGGCAGGCCAGCAGGTTCAGTTCGATGTGCATGAAGGCCCGAAAGGCAATCACGCCAGCCTCATCGTCCCGGTCGGGGTGCCGCAGGCCGTCGCCTGACCGCTGCCTGTCGCTGAACCCTATCCACAAATGCCAGCCAGTGCCGCTGGCATTTTCCTGTGCGCGGGACGTTAATCTGCCTGTCCCTGCGCCAGCCCCACGACCCGTTCAAACATCTGCCGCAGCAGCGCCGGAATAGCCTGCGAGCCCCGTTCTGCGGCGGCGCTGGCGACGGCGATCGCCAGTTCTGGCTTCGAACTGCGATGGATAGCTTTAGTAATAATACGCCGGGAACTCATCGGAACGTTTAACGGCAGGTGCGCCATCTGATGATAGACATCCTGAAACCCCTGGTGATAAAGAAAGTTCTCCATATCCAGGGCGGGCAGCTGTGTGAGGAAGCGGGGTTCGGGCTCCCCCGGCTGAAGCTGCGCGCGCGCCGCGCTGGCATACTTGTTACCCGCCTGATCGCCATCCGTCAGGACATGCCAGGCAATGCCCATCCGCCGGGCAAATTTCAGCAGCGGCTTCAGGCCCGACTGCGCAAACTCGATCACTTTTATCCCTTCGGCCGCGAAGTTGTAGCCACACTGCTGTGCCAGCTCATGCATGATCCAGACCTCGGTTTCGCCCTCCACCAGCAACCAGCAGCGGGCAAACAGCGCGGCAGGCCGGTTGACCCGGATATGAAAGCCGATGCGACGGCTCTCCTCGGCACTCAGCCCTTCCGGGCCGATGCGCCAGGCGGCGACACGCGACGGCCCGCGCACCAGCCGGCAGACGTGCTCCACCGGCACCTGCGACAGCAGCTCGGCGGAATTGGTGGTGGCGATTTTCTGCAGCGGTAACAGCCTCAGCAGGTTCCAGGCCACTGACAGCATGATCGGATGCAGCCGGGTTTCCGGATCTTCAATCAGCAGCAGCGGCCGGGCATCGGCGGCCAGCGGCACCTCGCCCCGCGCCGCTATCAGCAGGGTAAACATCTGCAGCAGTATCAGCTGGCGGCTGCGGGAATCGGTGCCGGCAATCAGCTGATTCAGGTGATCCAGCGCCCGCCAGCCGTGCATCCCGTCGCGCGTGTGCGATTCCCGATCGCGTGGCGCGTTAACGGCCTCCGGCGGCTGCACCAGAAAGTAGTGCTGCATCAGCTGCTGCATGGTTTTCAGCCCCTGGCGCAGAACCTCGTCGCTGAGCTGTTGCGGATGGCGCTCCAGGTCACGCGCCAGACGCTCCATGCCAGCCAGCAGCTCGGGATGTGCCGGGGTGACAGGCGCACGATGCCGCGTCCGTTTACTGAAGCGGGCGTCGCGCAGGCGGAGCACCGGATAGCGCTTCAGCAACAGCGCAATCGCCGCCGCGCTGTTCTGCTCCGTTAAGCGCTGCCCCTTCGCGTCCACGAAACAGCGTCGGGATTCGATGCCGCTCTCCCGCCAGGTCGCACTGACGCTGTAATAAATCCAGAGCTGGCCCTGCGCATCCTGCTGCCAGAAAGGGGAGAAGATCGCGTCCGGATCGCGGCCATCGTCCCGATAGTGAAACACCACCGACAGGCGTCGCATGGCGTCGGTGACGTCGCCCGGCGTGAAGTGGAAATCGCCCTGAGTAAAAACGTAGGCCGGTTCATGGGGCGAAAGCAGCAGGCTCAGGGCATCCAGCAGGCTGGATTTCCCCCAGGCGTTTTCACCAATCAGCAGAGTGGTCCGGGTTAAAGGCAGTGAGAGCTTATTAATGCCGCGGAAACCGCGAATGTCGATATGTTCCAGAATCATAGGCGTCCTTCCTCCGGTTATAAAGAGCATGGTTGTCGTCAGCCAGCCGGTCAAGCTGCAACGGGGTTTACTCCGTTACGCTTTTTCGCTAGCGTGTGGCCTCTTTCCTCCATGGATGGCCTCTGCTATGTATTCCGGACTCCTGATTATCCTGCTGCCCCTGATCGCGGGCTGGCTGTTACCCTTCCGCCAGACGGCCATGCTACGCCGCGTCAATCAGCTGCTGGGCTGGATGGTCTATGTGATCCTGTTCTTTATGGGTATCAGCCTGGCGTTCCTCGATAACCTCGGCAGCAATCTGCTGGCGATCTTTCACACCGCGCTGGTGGCGGCCTTCTGCATTCTGCTTTGTAATTTGCTGGCGCTGCGCGGTCTGGAAAGGTTTGTTCCGTGGCAGCATCACCACCGGCAGGAGAAGCTGCCTTCGCGGCTGAATATGGCGCTGGACTCCCTGAAACTCTGCGGCGTCGTGGTCATCGGTTTTCTGCTTGGCCTGACCCAGTGGCCTCTGCTGCACCACGCCGCGACGGCCAGCGAATATGCGCTGATCTTCCTGCTGTTCCTGGTGGGGATTCAGCTGCGCGGCAGCGGCATGACGCTGCGCCAGATTATCCTCAACCGTCGCGGTATGCTGGTCGCCAGCGTGGTGCTGGTCAGTGCGCTTATCGGCGGTGCGATTGCGGCGCTGCTGCTGGGCCTGCCGGTGAAAACCGGTCTGGCCTTATCCAGCGGCTTTGGCTGGTACTCGCTTTCCGGGATCCTGATGACCGAAGCCTTTGGCCCGGTGACCGGCAGCGCCGCTTTCTTTAACGATCTGATTCGTGAACTGGTGGCGATCATGCTGATTCCGGTGCTGATTGGCCGTCATCGCTCCAGCGCGCTGGGCCTGTGCGGAGCCACCTCCATGGACTTTACCCTGCCGGTGCTGCAGCGGGCGGGCGGTAATGAAATTGTCCCGGCCGCCATCGTGCATGGCTTTGTGATGAGCCTGCTGGCGCCGATTCTTATCGCCCTCTTCTCCGCCTGACCGCAAGTCAGCCCCGCTACAGACGCTCCTTAAACCCGGGGGCGTCATCGGGCGGTCGGGATCAGCCGCTCCGCTTTCTTCTGGCGTCCGGCGGCTGATTGCCAGTAGCGCCTGCGGTTATCCGGCCTGCCCTGCGAGCGCATTTTTTCACGCCTGCTTTTCTGCCGTGTCGTCTACGCTTCTTTTTTCAGTTCTGGTCACGTCACGTTGCCGGACGGATCGATAAAGGAGAAGCGCATGAAACAAACCGTAGCGGCACTGGTCGCTAAAACGCTGGAAAGCGCAGGCGTAAAACGCATCTGGGGCGTCACCGGAGACTCCCTGAACGGCCTGAGCGACAGCCTTAATCGCATGGGCACCATCGAGTGGATGCCAACCCGTCATGAAGAGGTCGCCGCCTTTGCGGCCGGTGCGGAAGCGCACATCAGCGGAGAACTGGCGGTCTGTGCCGGTTCCTGCGGGCCGGGTAACCTGCATCTGATTAACGGTTTGTTCGACTGCCACCGCAACCGCGTACCGGTTCTGGCGATTGCGGCACACATCCCCTCCAGCGAAATCGGCAGCGGCTATTTCCAGGAAACGCATCCGCAGGAGCTGTTCCGCGAATGCAGCCACTACTGCGAACTGGTGTCGAATCCGGAGCAGCTACCGCAGGTGCTGGGCATCGCGATGCGAAAAGCGATTCTGAATCGCGGGGTCTCGGTGGTGGTACTGCCAGGGGATATTGCCCTGCAGCTGGCGCCGGAAAGCGCCCGCGCAGAGTGGTATCCGCCGCAGTTGCCGCAGGTTCTGCCCCAGCCCGCCGAACTGGCGCAGCTGGCACAGACGCTGAACGAAGCCTCAGAGATTACTCTCCTGTGCGGCAGTGGCTGTGCCGGAGCACATCAGGAAGTCGTCGCCCTGGCTGAGGCGCTGAAGGCCCCGATAGTTCATGCGCTGCGCGGGAAAGAGCATATCGAATATGACAACCCCTATGACGTCGGCATGACCGGGCTGATCGGTTTCTCCTCCGGCTTCCACGCCATGATGAACGCCGGCACGCTGGTGCTGCTGGGCACCCAGTTTCCCTATCGCGCCTTCTATCCGGAAAAGGCGCGGATTATCCAGATCGACATCAATCCCGGCAGCCTGGGGTCGCACTGTCACGTCGATCAGGCCTATGTCGGCGATGTAAAAAGTACGCTACAGGCGCTGCTCCCTCAGCTGACGCCGAAAAGCGATAGCCGCCATCTCGACAGCGCGGTGAAGCACTACGGCGAGGCGCGGAAAAGTCTGGACGAGCTGGCGCAGCCCAACGATAAGCAGGCGATCCATCCGCAATATCTGGCGCAGCAAATCAGCCACTACGCCAGCGACGACGCCATTTTTACCTGCGACGTCGGCACCCCGACCGTCTGGGCGGCGCGCTATCTGAAGATGAACGGCAGACGCCGCCTGCTGGGTTCGTTTAACCACGGCTCGATGGCGAATGCGATGCCGCAGGCGCTGGGGGCGCAGTCGATCGATCGCGATCGTCAGGTCGTCGCGCTATGCGGCGACGGCGGCTTCAGCATGCTGATGGGCGATTTTATCTCGCTGGCGCAGCTGAAAATGCCGGTGAAAATCGTGATCTTCAACAACAGCGTGCTGGGCTTTGTGGCGATGGAGATGAAGGCGGGCGGCTATCTGACCGACGGCACGGAACTGAATAATCCCGATTTCGCCGCTATCGCCGAGGCGTGTGGGATCCGGGGGATCCGCGTGGAAAAGGCGTCGGATCTCAATGGCGCGCTGGAAGAGGCGTTTGCCCATGATGGCCCGGTGCTGGTGGACGTCATCACCGCCAAAGAGGAGCTGGCGATGCCGCCGCAGATCAAGCTGGAGCAGGCCAAAGGCTTCAGCCTCTATATGCTGCGCGCCATTATGAATGGTCGCGGCGACGAGGTGGTAGAACTGGCGAAAACCAACTGGCTGCGGTAAAACAGAGAGGCTATACGGGCGGGCGCAAGGCCCGCCTTTTTTTTCCGCCACGTTCAGGAGCATAAGGTGATCGATTTACGCAGTGATACCGTGACCCGGCCCAGCGCCGCCATGTTAAGCGCGATGATGTCTGCCGAAACCGGGGATGACGTCTATCGTGATGATCCCACCGTGAATGCGCTGGAGGCGGAAGCGGCGCGGCTCAGCGGCAAAGCCGCGGCGCTGTTTTTCCCGACCGGCACCCAGGCCAACCTGGTGGCGCTGCTGAGTCACTGTGAACGTGGCGATGAATATATCGTGGGCCAGCAGGCGCACAACTACAAATATGAGGCGGGCGGTGCGGCGGTACTGGGCAGCATTCAGCCACAGCCTGTTCTGGCCGCGGAGGATGGCACGCTGCCGCTCGACGTGGTGGCGGCCGCCATCAAGCCGGACGATATTCACTTCGCCCGCACCCGTCTGCTGAGCCTGGAGAACACCCATCACGGCAGGGTTCTGCCGCTGGACTATCTGGAGCAGGCCTGGGCCTTTACCCGCCAGCATCAGCTGGCGTTGCACATCGATGGCGCCCGCATTTTCAACGCGGTGGTCGCCCAGCAGACCACGCTGGCGGCGATCGCGCGCTATTGCGACAGCCTGACCATCTGTCTCTCCAAGGGTCTCGGCACGCCGGTAGGCTCCCTGCTGTGTGGCGACACGGCGTTGATCGCGCGCGCCCGTCGCTGGCGCAAAATGACCGGCGGCGGCATGCGGCAGGCCGGTATCCTGGCGGCGGCCGGTCTCTATGCGCTAGAGCACAACGTGGCGCGCCTGCAGGAGGATCATGACAACGCCGCCTGGCTGGGCGCGCAGTTACAGGCGCTGGGCGTCAGCATTATCGATCAGCAGACCAACATGCTGTTTGTGGCGGTGCCGGAAGATCAGGTCACCGCCCTGGGGGAGTGGATGAAGGCGCACGGCGTATTGATCAGTGTCGGGCCCCGTACCCGGCTGGTCACCCATCTGGATGCAGACCGGGCGGCGCTGGCACAGGTTGTCGCGCACTGGAAAGCCTTCCTGCAACAGCGCTAACCGCGCTACTCCGCCGCGCCATACTTTTCCAGCAGCGCGGCGGCGATCGCGGCGGTTTCTGCATCCGGCAGACCGCGATAATCTGCAGGCCGGAAGTGCATCTGAAACGCGGCGATCACCTTCTGCGCCTCACGCGCGTTCATCCCGGTGGAAGCCGGATAGCCATAGCGTTGCAGGCGCGCCAGTACGGATTCGGCAGGCACTGCGGCATGCGGATCCTGCCCGGCCAGATAAAAGGCGACCCGGCTGGCGTCGGGCCAGGCACCGATGCCGTGCTGCGCCAGCTGCTGCCAGGGAAACTGCGGCCCCGGATCCTGCTTGCGCTGCGGCGCAATATCACTGTGACCGACAATGTTTTCTGCGGCGATGCCGTAGCGCTGCGTGATGTCGCGCAGCAGCGCCTCCAGCGCGGCGATCTGCGCGGCGGTAAACGGCTGCCATTCGAGGCCGGTCAGGGTGCGGCGATAGCCCCGGTTGACCAGCTCAATGCCAATCGAGGTGTCATTAATGCGGGTGGCCCCGCGCCAGAAGCTGGGACCGGCATGCCACGCGAGCTGCTGCTCCGGCACCAGCTGCCAGACGATCCCCTTTCCGGCACGCTGCGGCGGCTGACGCGGGATCAGATAGTGAGCGCTGACCTCACGATCGGTGAGGGTCGCCAGCGATGAGGAGAAATCCTCGGCGGTGTAGTGAACCACAATCACTTTCACCCGCGGCCGCGCCCCCTGGGCCGGATGACGCTGATCGGCCCAGTAGCCCTCACGGGGCTCGATTCCGGCGTGGCAGCCCGCCAGCAGCAGCGCCAGCATCAGCAGCAGACCACGTTTCAACGGATAATGACCGCCGTTCCGGTAACGCTGACCATCAGCATGCTGCTCTCTTTGCCGACCGTTTCGTAGTCGATATCGATACCGACCACCGCGTTCGCGCCCAGCGATTTTGCCTGTTGCTCCAGCTCCTCAAAGGCGATCTCCCGCGCTTTGCGCAGCTCTTTCTCATAGGCGCCGGAACGGCCACCGACCACGTCGCGGATGCCCGCAAAGAAATCACGGAAGATGTTGGCACCCAGAATCGCTTCACCGGTGACCACACCGCAATATTCGCTGATGCTGTGACCTTCCAGCGTAGGGGTTGTTGAAAATTTCATCCTATTCTCCTCGTTGAAAACCGGACCAGGGCTCTTTCGACTAAAAAGCACGACTATACTCTATGCTAAAAAGGGCACCTTGCCAGAGAACCATAAGGAAATCGAGATGAGAAACAATGCGTTTGCGCTCCTGCTCCCAGCGGCGCTGCTGCTCAGCGCCTGTACCACCGTTGAGCCCGTGACAAAGGATAATGGCCCGCGTACCGCACCCTGCATCGAAGGCGGTCCTGACCAGGTCGCCCAGCAGTTTTACGATTTGCGTATCGCGCAGCCTGTCCAGGGGCTGCCCGACAGCAACACCCTGGCAAAATATCGTCCTTATCTGAGTGATGCGCTTTACCATTCGCTGCAGACAGCCAGCAGCAGCACCGCAGACGCACAGTGGCGCAACGGCGATCTCTTCTCCAGCCTCTCACAGGGCCCGACGGCGGCCAGCGTGGCCGACGCCTCCACGATTCCGAACCGCGACGCGCGCAATATTCCGCTGCGGGTCGATCTGAGCCGCGGCGATAAAAAGTGGCAGGATGAGGTGCTGATGATCCATCAGGGCAGTTGCTGGGTCGTGGATGACGTGCGCTACATGGCTGATCCGGTTCACGCCACCGGCGGCAGCCTGAGCCAGATGCTTGAGCAGGCGAAAAAATAACCCCGGTCGTCATCCGGCAGAGAAGCGCAGTCGCCGCCCGGCACTGCGCTTTTTTTATGTCTGCTGTTCACCGGTGGCCCCGTCACGGCACCAGACGGCGCACGATATTGTGCTAAACTTTAGGTGTTTAGGGCTGTTTTACAAATTTTAACCCACCTTATTTGCATAACTATTCTGGTGACGTTAAAATCCGCGACACTAATAGCTATTCAAATCTGGCGCATGAGTATTCAACTAAACGCAATAAACTGCTTCTACGGTGCTCATCAGGCGCTGTTCGACATCAACCTTGAATGTCCGCAAGGCGAAACCCTTGTGCTGCTGGGTCCCAGCGGTGCCGGGAAAAGCTCCCTGTTGCGGGTACTTAACCTGCTGGAGCAGCCCCGTTCAGGTCAGTTGCAGATTGCCGGCAATCAGTTTGATTTCAGCCAGAAACCCGCTGATGCCGCGATCCGCGAACTGCGGCAGAACGTCGGCATGGTGTTTCAGCAATACAATCTCTGGCCGCACCTCACCGTGCTGCAGAACCTGATTGAGGCGCCCTGCCGGGTCTTAGGCCTGAGCAAAGGTGAAGCGCGCGCCCGCGCCGACAAGCTGCTCGATCGTCTGCGCCTGACGCCTTACAGCGATCGTTATCCGCTGCACCTCTCGGGTGGTCAGCAGCAGCGTGTGGCAATTGCCCGCGCGCTGATGATGGAGCCGCAGGTGCTGCTGTTCGATGAGCCAACCGCCGCGCTGGACCCTGAAATTACCGCACAGATTGTCAGTATCATTCGCGAGCTGGCCCAGACCCGTATTACCCAGGTGATTGTGACCCATGAGGTGGAAGTGGCCCGTAAAACGGCCAGCCGCGTCGTCTATATGGAGAACGGTCATATTGTGGAACAGGGCGATGCCAGCCGTTTTACACAGCCGCAAACCGAGGCGTTTGCTCACTATCTTTCGCACTAAGTCAGGATGCTAAAAATGAAAAAAATGGTACTTGCTGCACTGCTTGCTGGTTTTAGCCTGAGCGCCACGGCGGCGCAGACAATTCGTTTTGCGACCGAAGCCTCCTACCCGCCTTTTGAGTTCGTGGATGCTGACAACAAGATTCAGGGCTTTGATGTCGATCTGGCCAATGCGCTCTGTAAAGAGATCGACGCCACCTGCACCTTTACAAATCAGGCGTTCGACAGCCTGATCCCGAGCCTGAAATTCCGTCGCTTCGATGCGGTGATGGCGGGCATGGATATCACCCCGGATCGTGAAAAGCAGGTGCTGTTCACCAAACCTTATTACGATAACTCGGCGCTGTTTGTGGCGCAGAAAGGCAAAGTCGCCAGCGTTGACGCGCTGAAAGGCAAGCGTGTCGGTGTGCAGAACGGCACCACCCACCAGAAATACCTGACGGACAAACACAGCGAGATCACCATCGTGCCTTACGACAGCTATCAGAACGCCGTGCTGGATCTGAAAAATGGCCGTATCGACGCGGTATTTGGTGACACCGCCGTGGTCAACGAGTGGCTGAAGAAGAACCTGGCGCTGGCCGCTGTTGGCGACAAAGTGACGGATAAGGCCTACTTTGGCACCGGCCTGGGCATTGCGGTCCGCACCGGTAATACCGATCTGCAGACGAAATTCAATGGCGCGCTGGATAAGATCAAAGCCGACGGGACCTACAAAACCATCTACAGCAAATGGTTCCAGCAGTAATTTCTGATGAATGAAATGATGACCCTCGCAAGCGCCGCCGGTATGACCGTCGGCCTTGCTGTTTGTGCTCTTATCGCTGGCCTGGTGCTGGCGATGATTTTCGCTGGCTGGGAGTCGCTGCGCCTGAAACCCCTGGCGTGGGCAGGCACCGGGCTGGTGACGCTGATCCGCGGCCTGCCGGAAATCCTGGTGGTGCTGTTTATCTATTTCGGCGCCTCGCAGCTCCTGCTTACGCTCTCCGATGGCTTTACGCTCAACTTCGGGCTGTTTCAGCTGCCGGTTCAGATGCAGATCGAAAACTTCGACGTCAGTCCTTTCCTGTGCGGGGTAATTGCGCTGGCCATGCTCTACGCGGCCTATGCTTCGCAGACCCTGCGCGGCGCCCTGAAAGCGGTGCCGGTGGGTCAGTGGGAGTCGGGTCAGGCGCTGGGCATGAGAAAGTCGGCCATCTTTCTGCGACTGATTATGCCGCAGATGTGGCGTCACGCCCTGCCCGGTCTGGGAAATCAGTGGCTGGTGCTGCTCAAGGATACCGCGCTGGTGTCGCTGATCAGCGTGAATGACCTGATGCTGCAGACCAAAAGTATCGCGACCCGCACCCAGGAGCCGTTTACCTGGTTCCTGGTGGCCGCCGCGATCTATTTAGTGATCACCCTGTTAAGCCAGGCGGTGCTGCGTCGCATCGAGCTGCGCACGACACGCTTTGAACGGGGGAACAGCTAATGCTCGCCTATCTGCCTGAACTCCTGAAAGGTCTGCACACCAGTCTGACGCTGACGGCCGCCTCGCTGGTCGTCGCCCTGCTGCTTGCGCTGCTTTTCACCGTTGTGCTGTCCCTGAAAACCCCGCTGTTTTCGCCGCTGGTTAAAGGCTTTATCACGCTGTTTACCGGCACTCCGCTGCTGGTGCAGATCTTTCTGATCTACTACGGGCCGGGACAGTTCCCCTCGCTGCAGCAGGTGCCGTGGCTCTGGCACTTACTGTCGCAGCCGTGGCTCTGTGCGATGCTGGCCCTGTCACTCAACAGCGCCGCCTACACCACGCAGCTCTTTTACGGGGCCGTGCGCGCCATTCCGGCCGGACAGTGGCAGTCGTGCGCGGCGCTCGGCATGAGCCGCAAAGATACGCTGCGCATTCTGCTGCCCTATGCATTTAAACGCGCCCTCTCCTCCTACTCCAATGAGGTGGTGCTGGTGTTTAAGGGCACCTCGCTGGCCTATACCATTACCCTGATGGAAGTCATGGGCCATGGTCAGCTGCTCTATGGCCGCACCTATGACATCACGGTCTATGCCGCAGCGGGTCTGATCTATCTCTGTGTTAACGGCTTACTGACGCTGATGATGCGACTGATTGAGAAACGCGCCCTGGCGTTTGAACGCCGTCACTGACCGACGGGCGGGTTCTCCCGCCCTTTTCGCCTGAAAAATCACACCAATTGCATAAAAATTCATTTTATGGCAGGGTATCGCCTTCTCTGGCTGACCACATGACAGGACTCATAAAATGAAAAAATGGATTATCGCCGCCGCGCTGGTTTCGCTCGCTATGAGCGCTCAGGCCGCCGAAAAGATCCGCTTTGCCGCTTCAGCGACCTATCCGCCATTTGAATCGCTGGACCCGGACAACAACCTGGTGGGATTCGATATCGATCTGGCCAAAGCGCTGTGCCAGCAGATGAAAGCGGAGTGCACCTTTACCAACAACGCCTTCGACAGCCTGATCCCATCACTCAAGTTCCGCCGCTATGACGCGGTGATCTCCGGCATGGATATCACCAGCGAGCGCAGTAAGCAGGTCGATTTCACCCAGCCCTATTACGCCAACTCCGCCATCGTCATTGCCCCCAAAGGCAAGTTCAGCAGCTTCGGCGACCTGAAAGGCAAGCGCATTGGCGTTGAGAACGGCACCACCCACCAGAAGTATCTGCAGGATAAGCATCCGGAAGTGAAAGTGGTGGCGTATGACAGCTATCAGAATGCCATTCTGGATATAAAGAGTGGCCGGCTGGATGGCGTATTTGGCGACAGCGCGGTAGTGAACCAGTGGCTGAAGAGCAATCCGGCGCTCGCCACGGTCGGCGATCATGTCACCGACGCCGACTATTTCGGCACCGGCCTGGGCATTGCCGTGCGTAAAGGCAATACCACGCTGCTCAATGCGTTCAATCAGGCACTGGCTGAGCTGAAAACCAGCGGCCGCTGGCAGCAGCTTAATCAGAAGTGGTTCCCGGAGTAATCTCAGACTGCGCCTGTGCGGGGCGCATGTCCGGCTCAGTGCTGACGGCGGGTTAACAGCGTCAGCACTTCAAAATGGGCGGTATGCGGAAACATATCGAACAGCTGCACCTTCGTTATCTCATAGGCGTCCAGCCGGGCAATATCCTGCGCCATCGTCTGCGGATTGCAGCTCGAATAGAGCAGATAATCCGGGGCCATCTGGCTCAGATAGTCACACAGCGCCTCGCCAATCCCGCGACGGGGCGGATTCACCAGCACCAGTTCAGGCACCGCGTCACGCGTGGTGGCAAACGCCGTGGAGTCCAGCGCCGCAAACTGCACCTTTTCCAGCCCCAGCATCTCAGCGGAACGCTGGGCGCATTTGATCGCCTCGGCGCTGATCTCGATACCGGTCAGCGTCATCTCCGGTGTCGCGCAGTGCAGACCGAAACCGCCCACGCCGCAGAACAGATCCCACATGCTGCTGACCGGCAGCGCCCTGACCCAGTCGCGCGCGGTGGCATAGAGAGCGCTCGCCACCTGCGGGTTGGTCTGAAAGAAGCTCTGCGGCCGTATCCAGAGCGGCACGCCGTTAAAATTTTCCGGCAGCGCCTGGACGGGCGTCAGCGCAATCTCCTCATCCCCTTCCAGGATCGCCATATGTACCGGCTGAATATTGGCCGAGATCACCGTCAGCTGCGGCAACTGCTGCTGCAGCCACGGCAGCGCGGCGCGCAGCTGGTCAAGCCTGGCGGCGGACCGCAGAACGAAGCGCAGCATGACGCCCCCCTGCTGGCTTTCGGTGATCAGCAGGAACTTCAGTTCGCCGCGTCTGCGTGCCACGTTATAGGGGGTCAGCCCGGCACGGGCGATAAATGGCTTCAGCGCCGCAAAAAGTGGCTGAAACGAGGCGGGATAGAGCGGACATTCGCAGAGATCGACGGCCTCGCCATCGGGCCGGACCAGACCCAGCACCGGCCGTTCAACGCTGCCGCTGACCACCATCTTGGCTTTATTGCGAAACGCCTGCTGCGGAGAGGTCACCGGCGGCAGCCAGGCCGCGACCGGCTGATCGGCCAGTAGCTGCGCCAGTATCGCCTGCTTATCGCTCAGCTGCGTGGGATAGGGTTTTTCGAGCCACTGACAGGAGCGGCAACGGTTAGCGTCATAAAGCGCGCAGTGCATGGTAAAGCCTTAACGATCGGGTCGGGCGGAGCGTGATTGTATCACCGCTTCCTGAAAAATGCGCGGCTGCTGGCGGGCAGAAACAGCAGCATCAGCACCAGCAGATCAGGGATTTTCTGCGCCAGCGTGTGGTGGATGATCTGCACGTTATTGTCGCCATCGATGCTGAAAATTTCCGGATAGATGCCGCCCAGCGAGGCGAACAGCATGTAGATCAGCACAATCACCTGGGTCACTACATAGCCCCAGCGTCCACGGTTACTGCCGCGCATCAGGGTAAAGGCGCAGCGCAGCTCAAACAGGAAGATCAGCTGACTGGCGATAAAGATCAGCGTCGCGTCCCAGGACTGGGCGCTGCGGTGCACAAAGTTGGCGAGTTCGCTGTAGCCCAGCGCGTTTGCCAGCATCAGAACGCTCAGGCAGCGGGTCGCAATAATCGCAATGCCCGCTACCGTCACCGGTACCGGCGCGCTGTCCAGCGTAACGCTGCTTTTGAAGATGTCTGACATAGTCCCTGGCTCCACCGGATCAAAAAACGGGCCGGTTAAACCGGCCCGTTCATATAGTGGCAAAGGTTAGCGATTTCAGCCACGTTTAGCTTTCTGAATATCGCTTAAACGCTGTTTTTCTTCGTGTGCCATGAACCGCCAGGCGATAAAACCCACAAGGCCGACCACAAACAGGATCAGGGAGGCCAGGGCGTTGATTTCCGGGTTAACGCCGCGTCGCACGGTGGCGAAGATCGCCATCGGCAGCGTGGTCGCCCCCGGCCCGGTGACAAAGCTGGCGATAACCAGATCGTCGAGCGACAGCGTAAACGCCAGCAGCCAGCCGGTGACAATCGCCGGCGCAATCATGGGCACGGTTATTACGAAAAAGACCTTGAGCGGGGTGGCACCCAGGTCCATCGCCGCCTCTTCTATCGAGCGGTCCAGCTCACGCAGACGCGAGTTGATCACCACCGCCACATATGCCGTACAGAAGGTAACGTGCGCCAGCCAGATGGTCAGCATGCCGCGCTCAGACGGCCAGCCAAAGGCGTTGCCCATCGCGACAAACAGCAGCAGCAGCGACAGGCCGGTGATCACGTCGGGCATCACCAGCGGCGCGGTCAGCATAAAGGCAAAGCCGTTGTGCCCGCGGAAGCGGCCGAAGCGCACGATGATCACCGCCGCCAGCGTGCCGAGCACCACCGCCATCGTCGCGGAAAGCCCGGCGATGCTCAGGCTCAAAAGCACCGCATCGATCATCGCACTGTCCTGGAACAGCACCTTATACCAGTGGAACGAGAAGCTCTCCCACACGGTCACCAGCGGTGAGCTGTTAAAGGAGTAGACCACCAGCAGCAGCATCGGCGCATACAGAAACAGAAAACAGCAGGCCAGAATGGCGGTCCGCCAGGGCGAGCGGATGGTGGGCAGATTATTCATGCCTTCTCTCCCATTTCACGGTTTTGATGCTTGTGGAACCAGATAATCGGCAGAATCAGGATCAGCAGAATAATCACCGCCAGCGCCGAAGCTACCGGCCAGTCGCGGTTGTTAAAGAACTCCTGCCACAGGATACGGCCAATCATAATGCTGTCCGGCCCGCCCAGCAGTTCCGGGATCACGTACTCCCCGACCGCCGGAATAAACACCAGCATCGATCCGGCAATAATGCCGCCTTTGGTCAGCGGCACGATCACGCTGAAGAAGGTTTTCAGCGGGCGCGCGCCCAGATCCAGCGACGCCTCCACCAGCGAGTAGTCGATGCGGGTCAGCGCGGTGTAGATCGGCAGCACCATAAACGGCAGATAGCAGTAGACGATACCAATGTAGACCGCGGTGTTGGTGTAGAGGATCACCAGTGGATGATCGATCACGCCAAGCCACATCAGGAAACGGTTCAGGATCCCGTTGTTGTTCAGCAGCCCCATCCAGGCGTAGACGCGCACCAGAAAGGAGGTCCACGACGGCAGGATCACCAGCAGCAGCAGAATGGTGCGCATCGACGGCTTGCTGTGCGCCACCGCCCAGGCGAGCGGATAGCCAATCAGCAGACAGATCACCGTGGAGATCGCCGCCACCTTCAGCGACTGCAGATAGGCGTCGATATAGAGCGGATCGTCGGTCAGCGTCAGGTAGTTGCCGAAATTCAGCACGATGCTGAACTGATCGTCGGCCCAGCTCACCAGCTCGGTGTAGGGGGGAATCGCTCGCGCAATGTCGGCAAAGCTGATTTTCAGTACCGTCAGAAACGGCAGCAGAAACAGCAGCACCAGCCAGACATAAGGCAGAGCGATGACCAGTTTGCGGCCATGCTGCATTTTAACCCGCGTGGCCCAGCGCTGCAGCGGCGTGCCGACCAGGCGGGCAGGCGCTTTGGCGCGTTGAAAAATCTGGCTCATAGCCGCTCCTTAAACCGTCAACACCACGCAGCTGTCGCTTTCCCAGCAGAGACGTACTTTATCTCCCCAGGTCGGCAACCCTTTGCGATAGCGATGCGCGTTCTGCAACTGTGCGCTGATCATCTGTCCGCTGTGCAGACGGACATGGAAGATGGAGAGATCGCCGAGATAGGCGATATGCACCACTTCACCCACCGCGAAGTTACAGCCGTCGGCCGGCACCTCATCGCACAGCATCACTTTTTCCGGCCGCAGCGCGACGTGCACCGGCACGTTATCCACCACGGAAACATCGGAGTCGACCTTCAGCGGATGCATCAGGCCGGGGCTGTCGATCACCAGGCCATCCGCCTGACGTTCGCGCAGTAAGCCTTCGAAGACGTTCACGGAGCCGATAAACTCCGCACTGTAGCGACTGGTCGGATGCTCGTAGATCTCCTCCGGCTCGCCAATCTGCACGAACTTGCCGCGATTCATGATCGCGATGCGGCCTGCCATGGTCATCGCCTCTTCCTGATCGTGAGTGACCATCACGCAGGTGGCGCCGACGCGCTCCAGAATATCGACCACTTCCAGCTGCATCCGGTCGCGCAGTTTTTTATCCAGCGCGCCCATCGGCTCATCCAGCAGCAGCAGCTTAGGACGTTTCGCCAGGCTGCGGGCCAGTGCCACACGCTGACGCTGTCCGCCCGAGAGCTGATGCGGTTTGCGTTTCGCAAACTCCTGCATATGCACCAGCGCCAGCATTTCGGCGACACGGCTGGCGATCTCCCCTTTCGGCAGCCGATCCTGCTTCAGACCAAAGGCGATATTCTGCTCCACCGTCATGTGGGGAAACAGCGCGTAGGACTGAAACATCATGTTGATCGGGCGCTGATAGGGCGCTACGTGCGACAGATCCTGACCATCCAGCACAATCTGACCGCTGGTGGGCGGTTCAAAACCGGCCAGCATGCGCAGCAGCGTCGATTTTCCACAGCCCGAGGCGCCCAGCAGCGCGAAAATTTCACCTTTGTAGATGGTCAGGCTGACATCATCCACAGCGTGCTGGCCGTCAAAGGATTTGGTCAGGTTGCGAATTTCCAGCAGGGGCGTTAATGCCTTTGCGGTTTTATGTTGAGGACGGGGAATAGCATCGTTCACAAAGGGTTCTCTCCGGAGCCAGGCGGAACATGGCGGCAAAATCCGCCGCTAAAAATGGCACAACAGAGGCCGACACTGCGCCTCTGTTGCTGATGCGTGACAGGTCAATCCGCTCGGGACGAACTACTTACCACTTTTTACTTTAGTCCATGCGCGCGTACGCACACGATCCAGTTTGGGATCCTGGACTTTCAGCACAAACAATTTCGACATCGCTTCCGGCGTCGGGAAGATGCCCGGATTGTTGCGGATGTCGGCGTTGATCAGCGGCAGCGACGCTTTGTTGCCGTTGGCATAGTTCATTTTGTTAGAGACATCAGCGATCACTTTTGGATCCATGATGTAGTTGAGCCAGGCGTAGGCACCGTCCAGGTTTTTCGCATCTTTCGGGATCGCCATCATGTCAAAGAAGGCCAGCGCCCCCTCTTTCGGCACGCTGTAACCCAGATGCACGCCGTTTTTCGCGGCATCGGCACGGTTCTTCGCCTGCAGAATATCGCCTGACCAGCCGATCGCCACGCAGATGTTGCCGTTCGCCAGATCGTTGATGTACTGCGACGAATGGAAATAGCGGATATTCGGACGCAGCTTCAGCAGCAGATCCGTGGCCGCACCGGAGTACTCTTTGGCATCGGAGCTGTTCGGATCTTTGCCGAGATAGTTGAGCACCGTGGCGAAGATCTCCTCTGGCGCATCCAGGAAGGAGACACCACAGCTTTTCAGCTTCTCCAGGTTTTCCGGCTTCAGCACCAGATCCCAGCTGTTGACCGGTGCATCCGCACCCAGCGCGGCTTTCACCTTGTCGATGTTGTAGCCAATTCCGGTGGTGCCCCACAGATAAGGAATGGCATATTTATTACCCGGATCGTGCTGCGCCACTTTTTCCATCAGCGCCGGATCGAGGTTTTTGTAGTTAGGCAGTTTGCTCTTATCCAGCGGCTGGAAAACGCCGGACTGCAGCTGACGCGCCAGGAAGCTGGAGGATGGCACCACCACATCGTAGCCGGTGCTGCCCGCCATCAGTTTGCCTTCCAGCACTTCGTTGGAGTCAAAGACATCGTAGACCACTTTGATACCGGACTGCTTTTCGAAGTTCGGCACCGTGTCTGGCGAGATATAGTCGGACCAGTTGTAGACATGCAGCGTTTTATCTTCCGCCATGCTGCTGGCCGAGGTGGCCATCAGCGCAGCAGCTACCACAGCTGACAGCCATTTCTGACGTGAGTTGAACATATTTTCCATCCTCCTGAGCGGGTCATTACAACGCTGCAAATCAGAGATCCCTGCATTGCGTTCTGTACAAGACGTCAGTGACACAATGAATCATTATTCAGCGGGAGTTTAATAGCAAAAACCTATAGCCGGGGCGAAGTTACGCGCCTGTTACAGCCCCGCAAGCATAGCCCCCCCGGTCAGGCTGTACCAGACCCCAGCGTAAAAAACGCCTGAAACCGATATTTTATGCATGTTTGAGCTATGAGGTTCGGCTTTGATGGCATAAACCACGACAAATATCTGGCGTTAAAGGGCAAAATGCAGAATAAAAAAAGGCGACGGCAGGCGGCGGGCATAAAAAAGCCGTCTCGCGGACGGCTTAGTGGGTGACCATGTCGGGCTTAGTGCAGCACGGAGTGGACGCTGGTCACCGGAACGTGCTCTTCTTCTTCGCCGACAATCAGCAGATTGTTGGCAAAGGCTTCCAGGATCACCATGGAGATCTGCTCTTCGCTCTGTTTCATAAAGTGCGAGAACTGACCAAAGGTTAATCCGGCGGTCGTGACCATAGACTGACAGACAATGAGCTTCGGCAGATTGTCATCCTGAATGTCGATAAACGCTTTCACCGTCAGTGAACTGGCGTTGATTTGCGACAAATCGCCGACCAGCGGGATCAGCGCCGTCGGTTTCACTTCCGCCAGCGCCGAAAAGAGAATGACGTTGTCGACCAGATCGATTTTGGCGTCAAACACCCCATCGAAGTTTTGCATGTGCGGCAGATGAAGGGCCTGACAGGCATCGCATTCGAACCAGGTGATATTTTGCTGATCCAGCCAGCGACGCAACAGGTCGATATCCGGAACGACAAGAGAATCCATCGTAAAATCTCAGTGGGGTGATAAACAGGCGACTTAGCTTACGGAAAAATGCGCGACGATGCCACGAAAACTACTGAAAAGCGCGTGTCAGCCAGCGGTTTTAGGACGGCGCCCGGGGATAGCCTGCTGCTCAATATGCGCGATCATCAGACCGGCGATGTTCAGTTCGCAGCAGTGCTCGATGCCTTCCAGTCCGGGTGAAGCGTTGACTTCCATCACCAGCGGGCCACGGTGGGCGCGCAGAATATCGACGCCCGCCACGTCCAGTCCCAGCGTCGCCGCCGCCTGCACGGCGATCTGCCGCTCCTGCTGCGTAATCGCCACCGGGTGCGCCGTGCCGCCACGGTGCAGATTAGAGCGAAAATCGCCCTCTTTCGCCACCCGTTCAATGGCGGCCACCACCTGGTTGCCGATCACCAGACAGCGGATATCGCGCCCTTCGGCTTCTTTAATAAATTCCTGCACCAGAATGTGCGCATTCAGCCCGCGAAAGGCATCGATGACGCTCTCCGCCGCCTGCCGGGTTTCCGCCAGCACCACGCCAATGCCCTGCGTGCCCTCAACCAGCTTCACCACCAGCGGCGCCCCGCCTACCCTCGCGATCAGATCCTGTGTGTCATCGGGCGAAGAGGCAAAGCCGGTGACCGGCATATCGATCCCCTCCCGCGCCAGCAGCTGAAGCGAGCGCAGCTTGTCGCGGGTGCGGGTGATGGCGGCGGACTCATTGAGCGGATAGCTGCCGCACATCTCAAACTGCCGCAGCACCGCCGTACCATAAAAGGTAATGGCGTTGCCGATACGCGGCACCACGGCATCGACGTGGGCCAGCGGTTCACCGCGATAGTGAACCGCCGGCGAGGCCGGATTGATGTTCATATAACAGGAGAGCGGATCGATGATCTGCACAGCATGGCCGCGCGCCGCCGCCTCGTCACGCAGTCGCCGACTGGAGTAGAGCGTCTCATCGCGTGACAGAATAGCTATCTTCATCACCGCTCTCCGTTTCGGGCTTAACGCGTGGCCCAGCCCTGCTGATGCAGATAATCCAGCATGAACGGACGCGTCTCTTTGATGATCAGGCGCTGGATCAGCTCGCTCCAGGTTTCGCTACGCTGGTTGCTGTCGCGCTGCTGATAATAGAGTTCGGTGCGGCTATCGTATTCTGCCAGCACCGCCGGATCCAGCGGATGATAGCGGTTCTCGTGCACCAGCATCGCGTGCGGCATACGCGGTTTGACGTCCGGTTTTGACTCCGGATGCCCCAGGCAGAATCCAAACAGCGGCAGAACAAACTTTGGCAGGCCCAGCAGTTCGGTTACTTCCGCGATACTGTTGCGGATCCCGCCGATAAAGACGCCACCCAGATCCAGGGATTCGGCGGCCACCATCGCATTCTGCGCCATCAGCGCGGTGTCCACGCAGCCCAGCAGCAGCTGCTCAGCCCGGCCCAGCTGCGCATCCGGACAGATCTGCAGGTGACGATTAAAGTCAGCGCAGAAGATCCAGAACTCCGCCGCATCCGCCACCCAGGTCTGGCCGCCGGTCAGGGGCACCAGCTTGTCGCGCAGGGCCTTATCGGTGATACGCACGATCGATGAACACTGTAAAAAACTGGAGGTGGAGGCCGATTGCGCCGCAGTAATGATCGCCTCACGCTGCGCGTCGCTGACCGGCTGGTCAGTAAACGCACGGATGGAACGGTGGCTACACAGTAAATCAATGGTCGGTGTCATAAAGTCTCCAGCAACATTATCTTTTTTTATCAATCTGATTGAACAGCTGTGGGGCGATCGCTTTCGCGGTGCGCCACATTAACAGCCAGGCCGCGGGCAGCATCAGGATTACGCCAGCGATAAACAGCACGGTGGCCAGCGTTCTGGCTTCCATCTGACCGGGCAGCGGCAGCCAGTGATTGATCAGCAGCAGCGCGCCCAGGATGAGCAGGCCGCCAGCCGCCTCCAGCAGCAGCATAATACGCGGTAATCGGGCCACACTCTGCATAACAACCTCCTGCCTTCGCGGGTGACTGAGCGTCAATTATGGTCAACAACCCAAAAATTGCGCGGGATATGCCGCGCCGTGGGACGAAAAAGCATCGGATTCAGACGCTTCCTGACCGCACGGTCATAGCGAGCGGCCATCAGACTAACAGGCAAATCCTGCTTTCCTTAAGCGATACGAGCGGGCATCATGGTCGCCATTCTCTGTTTTGTTGTGTGATACCCATCACATAATAGCCGCTGTAAGGAGTTCTCAATGATTGCTGTAATTTTTGGTCGTCCCGGCTGTCCCTACTGTGTTCGTGCCCATGAACTGGCCGACAAACTGACGGCTGAGCGCGATGACTTCAGCTACCAGTATGTCGATATTCAGGCTGAAGGCATCACCAAAGCCGACCTGGAAGCGAGCGCCGGTAAACCGGTCAGCACCGTACCGCAGATTTTTGTGGACGAGAAACATATCGGTGGTTATACCGAGTTTGCTGCCTGGACCAAAGACAATCTGGGCTTTGTCGCGTAAGCAGTGATGTCAGATACAGAAAAGGCGAGGCAGGAAATTCCTGTCTCGCCTTTTTCTTTGGCCGCCGGAAATGGGTGGCCGCGATTAATGAAGCGACGCCATCACGATCTGCATCAACCGCACCAGCAGAGCACCGCAGCCCGCCCAGAAGAGTGCGCTCAGGCACCAGGCGAGCACGAAGAGTGCGCTGCTGTGAACAAACAGGCTGTTATTTAACAGCAGTGCGCCCAGTAGCGTTCCCCACAATCCCATCATCAGCGTGCTTTTGAGCGGGCTTTCCACCTGCAACAGTGCCATTACGATGCCGGGTAACATAAACAGCAGCAGTTCGGGCTGACCACGAAGCGGGCCGGGACCGACCTGCCAGAAATGACAGGTAAAGACAAACACCAGACTGTACAGCACCACGCCGCACAGGCGGGTAGTCCAGAGATAAGAACGCTGCGGCATATCACCCCACTGAGTAAAAGTAATTCTGACAATAACCTGCTGTTAACCCTGATGCGTTCAGATGGAAATAAAAAGAAACAGTTCGCCGTGGCAACGAAAAGTAAGAGCCAATGGCTGAGGATGATATTTGTGATTAGAATAGCGCCGCACTCAAAGTTCCATTTGCAGTGTTGATACAACGGTTCCTCAACGGCCTGCTCACGATAGCGAAAAACAGGCCACTCTTCAACAGGTTACATGTAAACAAGAAGTTAAACAGTGAATATTAACGTCGCAGGATTGTTAAGCGGAAACGACATTTTGTTATTATTTGTCGTTTTAGCGCTCGGCCTCTGTCTGGGTAAGTTGCGCCTGGGTTCGGTTCAGCTGGGAAATTCAATTGGGGTATTAGTGGTTTCCCTGTTATTAGGCCAGCAGCACTTCGCCATCAATACGGATGCCCTGAGTCTGGGCTTTATGCTGTTTATTTTTTGTGTGGGTGTGGAAGCCGGTCCCAACTTTTTTTCTATTTTCTTTCGCGACGGCAAAAACTATTTCATGCTCGCCATCGTCATGGTGGTCAGCGCGCTGATACTGGCGCTGGGCCTGGGCAAACTCTTTGGCTGGGATATCGGCCTCACCGCAGGCATGCTGGCCGGATCGATGACCTCCACGCCAGTGCTGGTCGGGGCGGGCGACACCCTGCGACAGAGCATCGGCGATCCGAAACAGCTCGGCATGATGCAGGATCAGCTGAGTCTCGGCTATGCCGTGACCTATCTGATCGGTCTGGTCAGCCTGATATTCGGCGCGCGCTACCTGCCCCGTCTGCAGCATCAGGATCTCCCGACCTGCGCCCAGCAGATTGCCCGTGAGCGCGGTCTGGATGCCGACAGCCAGCGCAAAGTCTTCCTGCCGGTGATCCGCGCCTATCGCGTCGGGCCGGAGCTGGTGGCGTGGAGCGGCGGCAAAAATCTGCGTGAGTTGGGGATCTATCGTCAGACCGGCTGCTACATTGAGCGCATCCGCCGCAACGGAATTCTCGCCAGCCCCGATGGGGATGCGGTGTTGCAGCTCGGCGACGATATTTCGCTGGTAGGGTATCCCGATGCCCACGCCCGACTTGACCCCAGCTTCCGCAACGGCAAAGAGGTGTTTGACCGCGACCTGCTGGATATGCGCATCGTCACCGAAGAGATCGTGGTGAAGAACCACAATGCGGTGAACAAGCGCCTGAGCAAGCTGAACCTCACCGATCACGGCTGCTTCCTGAACCGGGTTATCCGCAGCCAGATTGAGATGCCGATCGACGACAGCATCATGCTTAATAAAGGGGATGTCCTGCAGGTCAGCGGCGAGGCGCGACGGGTGAAAAGCGTGGCGGATCGTATCGGTTTCATCGCCATTCACAGTCAGATGACCGATCTGCTGGCCTTCTGCGCCTTCTTTATTGTCGGGCTGATGATTGGCCTGATAACGTTCCAGTTCAGCAACTTCAGTTTCGGGATTGGTAACGCGGCGGGCCTGCTGTTCGCCGGGATCATGCTCGGCTTCCTGCGCGCCAACCATCCGACCTTTGGCTATATTCCGCAGGGCGCCCTGACGATGGTCAAAGAGTTTGGCCTGATGGTGTTTATGGCGGGCGTCGGCCTGAGTGCCGGCAGCGGCATCAATCACGGCATCAGTAGCGACGGGGCACTGATGCTGTTGTGCGGGCTGCTGGTCAGCCTGGTGCCGGTGATCATCTGCTATCTGTTTGGGGCCTACGTGCTGCGGATGAACCGCGCCCTGCTGTTTGGCGCCATCATGGGCGCACGCACCTGTGCGCCCGCCATGGAGATCATCAGCGACACGGCGCGCAGCAATATTCCGGCGCTGGGCTACGCCGGAACCTATGCCATCGCCAACGTGTTACTGACCCTGGCCGGTACGCTGATTGTGATTATCTGGCCGATATTGCCGTTATAAAATTATTTTGACGGCGTCCAGAACTTTATTGTTAAGCCGCAGTCATAATAAGTGCCACTGCTTTTCTTTGAAAATCCCCAAATTGTGGAGCCCGCTGGTCTTTTTCCCGGCGGGTTTTTTTATGGCTTTTTTTCGCCATTCCCCTGCCCTGACGTCGCTGAATCATCATCTTACCGTCTCTGCATTGTCATAAAACTTAAACCATTCCACAACTCCCCCCCAGATTAAGAGCCTTTCTATGGACGAACTGCGCCGTAAAAAGCAGGATGGACCGCTGTTTGATTAGCAATTTGTGCTGATTAATTGGGGGAGCGCGCCGTCGCCGATCGTTTTTGCCGCGGTTATCTGGCGGGCGGATGCAATGTCGTCCGCTGCCGTTAACCGCACTGCCTGCTGAGGAATTTATCCCGAAATGGAAGAGCTGAATCACGCCCTGTTTACTGCCATCAACGCCACACCGGCATCGCCCGCCTGGCTTCTGCACCTGGCGACCTTTATCGCCAAAGATCTGATTGCCATCGTCCCGCTGTTAATTGTGGCGATGTGGCTCTGGGGACCGCGCGATCAGGTCTCTTCACAGCGGGTGCTGGTTCTGAAAACCGGAATGGCGCTGATCTATGCGCTGGCGATCTCCTGGTGTGTGGGTCAGCTGTTACCGCATCCCCGCCCTTTCGCGATTGGTTTCGGTTATCAGTTCCTGCATCACGCCGCCGATGACTCCTACCCCAGCGATCACGGCACCACCATCTTTACCTTCGCGCTGGCCTTTATTTTCTGGCATCGCCTCTGGTCAGGTGTGGTGCTGATGGTAGTGGGGTGCGCTATCGCCTGGTCACGGGTCTATCTGGGCGTGCACTGGCCAATGGATATGCTGGGCGGCTTCCTGGTGGGTCTGCTGAGCTGTCTGGCTTCGCATCTGGCGTGGCAGTTCTACGGTGAACGGCTGCTGGCGGTGATCAACCCGCTCTATCGGGCGCTGTTTGCCGTGCCGATTCGCAAAGGCTGGACGCAGAATTAAGAAAAGTGAGTATGGGTCAGGATCTCATCGCAATGGATAAGCCAGCGCGAGGGGAGCAGGAATAGTGAAAGCAAGCGACCCGCGCCATTCATGGCGCGGGTCGCTTGCTTTCAGGGATGATGCGCTATCAGGCTGACCGTGTTCCCGGCGCAGGCTCTGTTCTGCCGCGCCGGGAACACCCAGAATCAACGCTCTCAGGGACGCCTCAGCGCCCCTGTTCCCTTATGAGAACCACTTCCCGAACCAGCCGTTGAACTTCATCATCACGAAGTCAAACATCCGGCTGAAGAAGCCCCCTTCCTGCACATCCTGCATCACCACCAGTGGCCGCTGTTCGATCGTCTTTCCATCCAGCTGGAAATCGATGGTGCCGACCACCTGATTTTTCTTCAGTGGCGCTTCCAGCTGCGGCGTAGTCAGTTTGTAGCTCGCTTTAAGGTTCTTCATCTGCCCTTTCGGGATCGTCAGCGCAGCATCTTTCGCCACGCCCAGATTGACCTGGCTGCGATCGCCGAACCAGACCCGCTGCTGGGCAAAAGGCGCATCAGCCTTGATCGGGGTGATGGTTTCAAAGAACCGGAAGCCCCACGTCAGCAGCTTTTCGCTCTCGCGGAAACGGATCGCATCGCTGGCGGTGCCCAGCACCACGGAGATCAGGCGCATGTCGCCTTCAGTCGCCGAGGCCACCAGATTATTGCCCGCACCGGAGGTATGCCCGGTTTTAACACCATCCACCTTGAGGTTGGTGCTCCACAGCAGACGGTTACGGTTAATCTGGCGGATTTTGTTGAAGGTAAACTCTTTCTCTTTGTTCAGCGCATACTCTTCGGGCACATCGCGGATCAGCGCCTGCGCAATCAGCGCCATGTCGCGTGCGGTGCTGTATTGCCCTTCGGCATCCAGACCGTGCACCGTCATAAAGTGGGTATTCTGCAGCCCCATCGCCTTCACGTAGTTGTTCATCAGGCCGATAAAGGAGTCCTGGCTGCCCGCCACATAGTCCGCCAGCGCGATACAGGCGTCATTGCCGGACTGGATCACGATACCTTTATTCAGCTCGTGCACCGGGATGCGATCGCCCGGCTTGAGGAACATCAGCGAAGAGCCGCGCAGCTTAGGGTTACCAGTGGCCCAGGCGTCCTGACCCACGGTGACCATATCATCCGGTTTGATTTTGCCCGCCTTGATCGCCTGACCGACGACATAGCTGGTCATCATTTTCGTCAGGCTGGCGGGGTCGAGGCGCTGATCGGCGCTCGATTCGGTTAACACTTTGCCGCTGGCGTAGTCCATCAGGATCCACGCCTTCGCGTCGATGCCTGGCGCGGCGGGGGCCTGCTCAGCAAACACGCTGACGGGGGCAAGAATCAGTATTGAGGTGGCAGCGAGGTGCCGAAGGCGAGATGTGAAGCGAGTGTTTGTCATGGGCTTGGCCGGATTGTCCTTGTTGAAACGAAATTCCCGAGGCAGAAAATTCTCACTCAAACGCTAACCGTTGATGGCGGCGAAAAAAACCGTCGAATCGTAAAGTTTTTTAAAGTTTGGTCGAATCAGCCCGGGAGGGTCGCCGCTGCAGGGCATTCAGCCCCCATAGTAGCGCCATCAGAACTGCGTGAAATTCCGATTTTTCGCAGAAGAGTTAAGCCCGTCACAATTTTCGGCTAACCTGAAAGCCACTCAGCCGAGGAGACCGACCATGGACTTAGCCCTTTTTGATCTCGATGAAACACTGATTTGTGAAGACAGCACCAGCCTGTGGCTGCGCTGGCTGGTCTCACAGGGATTCGCCCCCAGCGACCTGATCGATCAGGAACAGGCATTAATGAGTCAGTATTATGCCGGCACGCTGTCGATTGAAGAGTATATGAACAAAACCCTCTCCCCGCTGGCCGGTATGGCTACGCTGACCGTTGAGGGCTGGGTGCGCCGCTTTATTCATCGTGACATTCTGCCCCGCGTCTTCCCCGCCGCCCGCGAACGGATCGAGTGGCATCGCGCGCGCGGCGACAGAGTAATGATCATCTCCGCCAGCGGTGAACATCTGGTGGTGCCGATTGCGGAAAAACTGGGTGCCTGCGGCGCGCTGGCGATTGGCGTGGAGATCGTCGATGAACGCTACAGCGGCAACACCTACGGCACCATGACCTACAAACAGGGCAAAGTGACCCGGCTGGGTGACTGGAAAGCGCTGCAGCAGGATGAAACCTATGATCGCACCTGGGCCTACAGCGACTCGATGAACGATCTGCCGCTGCTGGAGCAGGCCGATCATGCCCATGTCATCAACCCGGATGAACAACTGCACCGGGAAGCGGTTAACCGCGGATGGCAGGTCTGTCACTGGGCGCGCTGACTCAGCGCCTGCGCCCGCAGGCGTCAGGCCTGCAGGCAGTCCGGCCCGGAGAGTATGGTCGCCCCGGCCTGCACAGTGAGGGGGCGCACTGCCCGGCCCGGACTGGCAGAGACAGCCGGCGTTCAGCCACGGGACGCGCCAGCATCCTGCGCTAAGCCCACCTTCAGCAGCTTACCGTTGGCCTCATCGGTCAGCACATAGAGATACCCATCCGGCCCCTGCCGCACATCGCGGATCCGGGCCTTCTGATCCTCAAGCAGGCGCTGCTCCTCCACCACTTTCTCGCCGTTGAGCGTCAGCCTGATCAGGTTTTTCTCTTTTAACGCGCCGATAAACAGCGAGTTTTTCCACTGCGGAAAACGGGCGCTGTTGTAGAAGGCCATGCCGCTGATCGCGGGCGACACCTTCCAGTGCCAGAGCGGCTGTTCCGTACCCGCAACGTGGGTGCCCTGCGACTCCGGCACCTTGTCACCGCTGTAATCGATGCCGTAGGTTGCCAGCGGCCAGCCATAGTTTTTTCCCCGGCCCATGATATTCACCTCATCACCGCCGCGCGGGCCGTGCTCACTCTCCCATATCGTGCCGGTCCAGGGATTGAGCGCCAGCCCCTGCGGATTACGCAGGCCATAGGCCCAGATCTCTGGCCGCGCGCCACGCTGTTTCACAAACGGATTATCGTCCGGCACGCTGCCATCCGCGTTAAGCCGCAGCAGTTTGCCCTGCAGCTTATCGAGATCCTGCGCCGCGCTGCTGACGAAGTTGTCGCCAAAGGCGATCCAGAGGTAGCCCTGGGTATCAAACGCCAGCCGGGTACCGATGTTATTGCCGCTGGAGAGCTGTGGCGTCTGACGGATCACCTCACGGAAATCGTTCAGCCTGCGGTTATCCTCGCTCAGCGTGCCCACGCCCACCACCGCGCCCGCTTTGCCGTCGCTGTTCGCGTCGGTGTAGCTGAGCCAGACGCGACGACTGGTGGCGAAATCGGGTGCCAGCACCACATCCAGCAGGCCGCTCTGCCGTTCTGCCCAGACCGCTGGCACGCCCGCGATCGGCTGCGACAGCCCCTTCTGCGGGCTCCAGCTGCGAAGCTGGCCGCTGCGTTCGGTGATCAGCAGGGTCTGGCTGTCGGGCAGGAAGGCAACCGACCATGGATGTTGTAACTTATCCTGTAAGACCTCCACTTTGACGTCGGCGGCAAACAGTGGCGAGGCGCAGAACAGCGTGCTGCTCAGCAGCAGGACAGTTGAAAGACGGGACATAGGGTTCTCCTGACGGGATAGCGTGCCCTTAAGCGTAGTCACGCGCCGTGCAGTGAACCTGAGGATTTACAAAAGATTAAACAGGAAGCCCGCTGCCGGTTGCAGCGGGCGAGAGGCATTATTCGAAGCAGGTGTCAGGATTGTCAGACAGGGTGATGAACTGCTTGCCGCCCTGGGTCAGCGCCATGATGGTGCCGCTTTCGATATCATAAACCCAGCCGTGCAGGCGCAGCTTGCCGTTGCGCAGCGCGACGGAAACCGAAGGATGGGTTTTCATGTTGTTGAGCTGAGCGATAACGTTCTCTTTCACCATCTCGTTCAGCTTCTTCTCTGGCGAGTCATACTCACGCTGCTCAACCACGGCTTTCGCCGCATCGGCGTAGCGCAGCCAGTGCTCAACGGCAGGCATGGTATCCATGCAGGCGCAGGAGGCGATGGCGTTCATCGCGCCGCAGTTGGAGTGACCGCAGATGATGATGTCAGACACGCCCAGCGCCACCACGGCGTATTCGATCGTGGCCGAGACACCGCCTGGCTCTGGACCAAAAGAGGGAACGATGTTGCCCGCATTGCGGATAACGAACAGCTCTCCTGGCTCCTGCTGCGTGACCAGTTCAGGCACCAGACGGCTGTCTGAACAGGAGATGAACAGCGCTTTCGGATTTTGATTTGACGCCAGGCTTTTGAAAAGATCCTTCCTTTCAGGAAACACATTCTGCTGGAAATTCAGAAATCCGTTGATGATCTCTTTCATTATTTAGCTCTCACATTATCCATTTCAGTACCTGAGGGGCATAGCCCCCTCAGTGGGGTTAGCCGGTTTATTATTAATGAAAACAAGTGAATATCAACCCATGTTTTTCAGTAAGCGCAAGAACGCCGTCACGGTCAGCGTTTCGCTTATCCGCAGATCGGCGGCTTCGGCGCCAATTTCTTTTTACAGCACCGCAGGTTACTGGAAATGACGGAGTGCGATCCCGCCTGATTTTTTCGCCGGACGGGTGACGGGCTTTTACGCGTTTTTTCACTACTTTACGCCGAAGAGGGTCGCAGGGGGAAATGTTCTGCCCGGTGCGGGTAGTATCAGAGCGGCAGACGCAGACGGCCATGCCCGACTGCGAAAAGAGGAGAATGCTGAGGTGCACGACCATGAGTCAGCCTGCACGGAGAACAGGCCCGGAAGCGTCAGGCCAGGCGGTTCAGCCGCTAGCCATACTGCTGCTGGTGCGCTTTCTTGCGGCGCAGGTAATCCTCATCCTCACGCAGTCTGTCCCAGTAGCCTTTGAAAATCGCCGCCGCCGCGGCCTTCTCTTCATTAATGCCGCGCGGCAGCTCCTTGCCGTCGGCATCATATTTTCGTCCCCCTTTATGGTTGCTGTAGCGGCGCGCACGGGTGTACCCCATCTGGATAAATTTGCGCGCCATATCCATGCCGACAAAATCATCCTGACGCCGGTACGCCTCAAACAGCGCCATGATCTTTTCTGCCGACTCTTCAGCAATGGGGACCGTACGAAATCGCCAGTGCGGCAGGATTTCGCTCTTATAGGGCTCGACCATCAGCACGCCCTGCTCGCCACGCCCGACCTGATAACGTTCGGGATGCTGGCGGAAGTCGATCGTGCTGAAGTCCTGGTCATAATCGAAAGGTTTTATCGTCATTGTTTCAGTTTAGGATCAAGCGCGTCGCGTAGCCCGTCGCCGAGTAAATTAAATGCCAGAACAGTGAGGAAGATCGCCAGGCTGGGGAAAATAGCGACGTGCGGGGCGATCACCATGTCAGCCCGCGCCTCGTTGAGCATCGCGCCCCACTCCGGCACAGGCGGCTGTGCGCCCAGGCCGAGAAACGACAGGCTGGCCGCCGTGATGATCGAGGTGCCGACCCGCATGGTGAAATAGACCACAATCGGCGAGACGGTGCCGGGCAGGATATGGCGCATCAGAATGGTCCAGTCTGAGGCCCCGATGCTGCGGGCCGACTCGATATAGGTCTGATGCTTCAGCACCAGCGTATTGCCGCGCACCAGGCGGGCAAAGGCCGGGATACTGAAAATCGCGACCGCCACAATCACGTTGCTCATGCCGCTGCCCATGATTGCCACGACCGCAATCGCCAGCAGGATGCCGGGAAAGGCAAACAGCACGTCGCAGATGCGCATGGTGATGCGGTCCCACCAGCCTTCGTAATAACCTGCCAGCAGCCCGAACAGCGTACCAATCAGCGCGCCGATCACCACCGAGAAGAAACCGGCAATCAGGGATATCCGCGTGCCGACCAGCACCCGGCTGAAGATATCGCGCCCCAGCGAATCGACGCCAAACAGATGCATCAGCGACGGCCCCTCATTGAGCCGGTCATAATCGAAGTAGTTCTCTGCATCGAACGGCGCAATCCAGGGCGCGATCACGGCCAGAACAATCAGCAGCAGCACAAAAGCGCCCGCCAGCATCGCCACCGGCTGACGCCTGAAGCGGCGCCAGAACTCACGCCACGGCGTACGCACCCCGTTCTCCGCGATAGACGGCATCGCTTTCAGTGCCGCTTCACGTCGCCAGTTTTTCATCGCGACTCCTTAAAGCGAATAGCGGGGTTAATCACCGCATAGAGCATGTCGACAAACAGATTGATCAGAATAAACTCCAGCGAAAAGAGCAGCACTTCGGCCTGAATCACCGGATAGTCGCGCATCGCCACCGAATCCACCAGCAGACGCCCCAGACCCGGCCAGTTAAACACCACTTCGACGACGATCGAACCGCCCAGCAGAAAGCCGAACTGCAGCCCCATCATCGTCACCACCGGGATCATGGCGTTGCGCAGGCCATGTTTCACCACCACCAGCGACTCCCGGACCCCTTTGGCCCGGGCGGTGCGCATATAATCTTCCTGCATCACCTCGACAAAGGCGGCGCGGGTGAAGCGCGCCATCACGGCCGCCACCGCTGCGCCTAAGGTAATGGAGGGCAGGATGTAATGCTGCCAGCTCTCCGCTCCGACCGTGGGCAGCCAGCCCAGCTCCACCGAAAAGACCTGCATCAGCAGCATCCCCAGCGCAAAGGCGGGAAAGGAGATGCCCGATACCGCCAGCGTCATGCCCAGCCGATCGGGCCAGCGGTTACGCCAGACGGCGGAGACGATGCCGATAGCCATGCCCAGGATCACGGCCCAGACCATGCTGGCCAGCGTCAGCCAGAGGGTAGGCATAAAGCGCGTGGCGATCTCGTCGGCGACCGGCCGCTTCGAGACCATCGACTGACCGAAATCGCCCTGCAGCGCATTCAGCATAAAGTGCCCGAACTGCTGCGGCAGCGGCAGATCCAGCCCCAGCTCCTGACGCACCAGCGCCACCACCGAGGCATCCGCTTCCGGTCCGGCAATCAGCCGTGCCGGATCGCCCGGCAGCAGATGGACAAACAGGAACACCAGCATCGCCACAATCAGCAGCGTGGGGATCAGCCCCAGGAGCCGTTTGAGAAAATAGTTAAGCATGTAACATCCTGCAGCTGCGGCCAGCCGCGTGGGCTGGCCGGCTCCGTTACTTCAGAGTGGCCTCATCGAAATTGAATGAGGTATCGGGCATCACATAAAAACCGCTAAGGGTTTTGCTGTTGGCAGAAACCAGCTGTTCAACCACCAGCGGGATCCACGGATGGTCCTGCCAGATGGTGTCCTGTGCGTCTTTATAGAGGCGCGCTTTCTCTGCACGGTCGGTGGTCTTCAGCGCATCGGCCAGATCTTTATCAACCTTTGGATTGCTGTAGAACGCGGTGTTGAAGATCGCCGGTGGCCAGGCCGCGGTGGCAAACAGCGGCGTCAGCGCCCAGTCCGCCTCACCGGTGGATGCAGACCAGCCGGTGTAGAACATCCGCACCCCGCTCTCTTTCTGACCTTTACCCTCGACTTCGGCGGCACGCTGACCCGCATCCATCGCCGTGACTTTCACCTTCACGCCAATCTGCGCCAGCTGCTGCTGCGTGAACTGCAGCACTTTCTGCGCGGTGCTGTGGTTGTGGGACGACCAGAGGGTGGTTTCAAAGCCGTTCGGATAACCTGCCTCTTTCAGCAGCGCCCGGGCTTTGGCCGGATCGTAGCTGATGGCCGGATAGGTCTGAGCAAAGTCGATGGCGGGCGGCACGATGCCGGTGGCGGGCGTGGCGTAACCTGAGAAGGCCACTTTCGCCAGCGCCTGACGGTTGATGGCATACTCCAGCGCTTCACGCACCTTTGGATTGTCGAACGGCTTCTGCGTTACGTTCAGGCTGATGTAGCGCTGCATAATGGACGGTGTGGTCACCACATCAAGCTTGCTGTTGCCCTCCAGACGTTTTGCCTGCTCATAGGGCACCGGGAAAGCAAAGTTCGCCTCGCCGGTCTGCAGCATTGCGGCACGGGTGTTGTTGTCCACCACCGGACGCCAGGTAATGCTGTCCAGCTTCGGATAGCCCTTCTTCCAGTAGCCATCCCACTTCTTCACCTTAACGAAATCGGTCTGGTTCCAGGTGTCGAAAATAAACGGGCCGGTGCCGACCGGATGGAAACCGATCTCTTTGCCATATTTCTTCAGCGCGGTGGGCGAAATCATCGCCGCCGCCGGGTGCGCCAGGTTATTGATAAAGGCCGAGAATGGCGTCTTCAGCGTCACCTTCACGGTGGTGGGATCCATCACTTCCGTGCTGGCGATATTTTTAAACAGGTTATAGCGCTTGAGGTGATTGTCCGGGTTGCTGGCGCGGTCGAGGTTGACCTTCACCGCCTCCGCATTGAAGTCGGTTCCATCCTGGAATTTCACGCCCGGGCGCAGTTTGATGGTGTAGGTCAGGCCATCCGGGCTGGCCTCATAACTTTCTGCCAGCACATTGGTCAGCTTCATCGCTTTATCGAAGCCAAACAGCCCCTGATAGAAAGATTTCGCCACCGCCTGCGACAGCGTGTCGTTGGCATCGTAGGGGTCGAGAGTGGTGAAGCTGGAGGCGACAGCAATCACCGCATCCTGTGCTGCCCAGGCTGGCAGGGTCATCGCGCTCAGCACGCCTGCCGCCACTACCCCTTTACGCATCGTCATCTGCATCTTGTTCTCCTGTAATCCCTGTCGGGTTGGTCGCCGGGGCGACATCGTCACTGTTCAGGTCGCGCTGATCACATGGCGGGCGACGAAATGGCCCGGAGCCACCTCCATCAGCGGCGCCACTTCAGGTTCATCCCCTAAGGCATGGATCGGGCTGGGGATCTCATCGACCAGTAAGGCTCGTTCACGACGCCGGTGAGCCGGATCGGCTACCGGCACTGCCGCCATGAGTTTTCGGGTATAGGGGTGCTGAGGCCGCTCAAACACCGCCTGACGCGGTCCCATCTCGACAATCTGACCGAGATACATTACCGCCACGCGATGGCTGATACGCTCCACCACCGCCATATCGTGAGAAATAAACAGGAAGGCGATGCCCAGCTCGCGCTGCAAATCGAGCATCAGATTAATAATCTGCGCCTGAATTGACACATCCAGCGCGGAAACGGACTCGTCGGCGATCACCACTTTGGGGTTCAGCGCCAGCGCGCGGGCAATACAGATACGCTGGCGCTGTCCGCCGGAGAATTCATGCGGGTAGCGCTGAGCATGTTCCGGCAGCAGTCCGACCTTCTCCAGCAGCGCGGCGACGCGCTGTTCGGCCTCGCGGCGCGGCATCACCTTGTGTACCAGCAGCGGCTCCATGATCGAGAAGCCCACCGTGAGCCGGGGATCGAGCGAGGCGTAGGGATCCTGAAAGATAAACTGGATGTCGCGTCGCAGGTGCGCCAGCGCCGCGCCCGAGAGATGATCGATCCGCTGTCCATCGAACGTCAGGGTGCCGCCCTGGCTGGCCACCAGTTTCAGCAGCGAACGTCCGGTGGTCGATTTGCCACAGCCTGACTCCCCCACCAGCGCCAGCGTCTCACCGGCATAGAGATCGAAACTGACCTTCTCCACGGCGTGTACCCGGCTTTTCACGCGGTTCAGCAGGCCGCCACGAATATCAAAGCGGGTCACCAGATCGCGCACCTGCAGAATGGGTGGCTGCAGGCGACGGACCGTGTCCTGAGGGATGTCATCCGGTGCGTCGCTGTTCAGCAACGGGAATCTGGCTGGCAGAGGCTGGCCCTGCATCGCGCCAAGTTTTGGCACCGCCGCCAGCAGCGCCTGAGTGTAGGGCTGCTGCGGGGCGCTGAACAGTTCGGCGACCGGGGCACTCTCGACCACGTCGCCGCGATACATCACCTGCACCCGGTCGGCCATTTCGGCCACCACGCCCATGTCGTGCGTGATGAAAATCACGCCCATCTGCATCTCTTTCTGCAGCACGCGGATAAGCTGCAGAATCTGCGCCTGAATCGTGACGTCGAGCGCGGTTGTCGGCTCATCGGCAATCAGCAGCGCCGGTTTGCAGCAGAGTGCCATCGCGATCATCACGCGCTGGCGCATTCCGCCCGACAGCTGATGCGGAAAACGGGACAAGACACGCTGCGCGTCGGGAATACGCACCAGATCCAGCATCCGGCGCGCCTCGGCCAGTGCCCCGGCGTGACTCAGCCCCTGATGCAGCCGGATCGATTCGGCGATCTGCTCGCCCACAGAGAAGACCGGATTCAGCGAGGTCATCGGTTCCTGAAAGATCATCGCCATGTCTGCGCCGCGTACCCGCCGCATCTGAGCGCTGGAGGCCCGCATCAGATCCAGCACCTCGCCGTTACGACGCCGCAACTGTACCTCACCGCTGACGCTTCCACCCGCCTGCTCAATCAGCCGCATCAGCGCCAGCGACGTAACCGATTTGCCGGAACCGGACTCCCCGACCAGCGCCAGGGTTTCACCGCGAAACAGATCGAGTGACAGATGACGCACCGCGTCCGTCACGGTGTCTTCGTGCCGGAAACGCACACTGAGATCGCGCACCGCCAGCACCTGATTCGGGGCCAGCGGCGGTAACGTTTGCCTGTCGCTCATCTCAGCTCCTTAATTTTCGCGATAGATAGCGACGTCCGCCGCTTCACCGACCCGCGCCACGGCCCGGTACATGCCTTCGCTGTTGAACGGCAGCGCCACATTGCCTGCGCGGTCCACGGCGATCAGTCCGCCGCTGCCGCCCAGTTCCAGCACGCTGTCATGAATGACATTGACGCTGGCCTGCTGCAGCGAGCGCCCGGCGTAGCGCATCTGTGCGGCGACATCGTAGGCCGCCAGCGTCCGCATAAAGACTTCGCCCGTGCCGGTGCAGGAGACAGCCACGCTGTCGTTGCTGGCATAGCAGCCCGCCCCCGGCAGCGGCGAGTCGCCGACCCGTCCGGCCTGCTTATTGGTCATCCCGCCCGTCGAGGTGGCTGCGGCAAGATTGCCTGCCTGGTCCAGCGCCACCGCGCCGACCGTGCCAAACTTGCGGTCCGGATCGAGCGGGTCATCACTGTGCGCAGCGCCATCATGGTCCAGCACTGCGGCATCGCTGTTCAGAGCGCGCTGCAGCTGCTCCCACCGCACCGGCGTCGAGAAAAAGTCAGCCGCCACCGGCTCCAGCCCCTGCGCCAGGGCAAACTGCTCAGCGCCTTCGCCGATAAACAGCACATGCTCGCTGTGTTCCAGCACCGCGCGCGCCGCCAGCACCGGGTTACGCACCCGCGTGACGCCCGCGACCGCGCCCGCGTTCTGCGTCCGGCCATCCATCACACAGGCATCCAGTTCATGCGTGCCCTGATGCGTGAACACCGCGCCTTTTCCGGCGTTGAACAGCGGGCACTCTTCGAGCAGACGCACCGCCTCCGTCACCGCATCCAGGGCGCTGCCACCCTGCGCCAGAATCTGCTGACCCTGCGTGACGATATCGTGTAACGCCTGGCGAAATGCCTGCTCCTTTTCGGCGCTCATCGCTGAGCGCGTGATGGCACCTGCGCCCCCATGAATGGCGATCACTGCATTGACCATAAGGCTCTGTCCTGTGGTTGCATCCGGACGAAAAACACTGATTTAAAATGAGTTTCATCTTTTTTGGGTGGATTTTGACTATAGGAAGCCTGCTAAGTGTTGTAAAGCGGAAACTGTTCCTGTGGTTATAACCTTTTCTTAGTACCCCGATTACTTTTGCCATAACAACAGCGGCATCGGGCCGACACCGATGTGACTCAGCGGCCAATTCCCACCATAATAGGCAGCATCTGAAACCACCAGGCTGGACTGTTCATGGAAAGTTTTACCGCAGGTTTAATCTCCCTTGAGGAAGCGCAACAAAAAATGCTGTCACAGCTGACGCCCATCACCGACTCGCTCAGCGTGACGCTGGCCGAGGCGGCTGGCCGTATTACTGCCCGCGCCGTGACCTCCCCGATCGCTGTGCCGCCCTTTGATAACTCCGCGATGGATGGCTACGCCGTCCGGCTGGCCGACGCCAGCCGCGGGCAGCCGCTGCCCGTGGCGGGAAAAGCTTTTGCCGGTGCCCCCTTCCGCGGTGAATGGCCAGCGGGCAGCGTGATCCGCATCATGACCGGCGCGCCGGTTCCCGCAGGCTGTGAAGCGGTGGTGATGCAGGAGCAGACCGAAACCCAGGGTGACGCGATTGTGATTACCGCCCCGGTGCGTCCAGGGCAGAATATCCGCCTGACGGGCGACGATATTCAGCCCGGCAACGTGGTGCTGGCCGCGGGAACGCGCCTGGGTGCGGCAGAGCTGCCGCTGCTCGCCTCGCTCGGCATCGCGCAGGTCAGCGTGCTGCGAAAACTGCGGGTCGCCATTTTCTCCACCGGTGATGAACTCCGGCCAGTCGGCGAGCCGCTGGCGGAAGGCGAGATCTACGACACCAATCGTTTTGCGGTGTCGCTGATGCTGCAGAAGCTGGGCTGCGAAGTGATCGACATGGGCATCATCAAAGACGATCCCGCCGCGCTGCGTGCCGCGTTCAGTGAGGCGGATCGGCAGGCGGATGTGGTGATCAGCACCGGCGGCGTCTCCGTCGGCGAAGCGGATTTCACCAAAAGTATGCTGGAAGAGCTGGGCGCGATCAGCTTCTGGAAGCTGGCGATCAAACCCGGCAAGCCTTTTGCCTTTGGCCGTCTCAGCAGTAGCTGGTTCTGCGGTCTTCCGGGCAATCCGGTCTCTGCCGCCGTCACCTTCTATCAGCTGGTGCAGCCGCTGCTTGCCACCCTCACCGGCCAGCAGAAACCGGCTCTGCCGCCGCGTCAGAAAGTGCGCTGTGCCTCGCGCCTGAAAAAGTCACCGGGCCGGCTCGACTTCCAGCGCGGTATCCTGCGGCAGAACGCCCAGGGTGAACTGGAGGTGGAAACTACCGGAATGCAGGGCTCCCACGTCTTCAGCTCTTTCGCTCAGGCTAACTGCTTTATTGTGCTGGAACGGGATCGCGGCAACGTGGAACCGGGCGAGTGGGTGGAAGTAGAACCCTTTAACACCCTGCTGGAGGCGTAAATGCTGCCCGAACTCAGCGATGAGGAGATGCTGCGCTACAACCGGCAGATTGTCCTGCGCGGCTTCGATTTTGACGGACAGGAGCGGCTGAAGGCGAGTCAGGCGCTCGTCGTCGGGCTGGGCGGACTGGGCTGCGCCGCTGCGCCCTACCTGGCGGCGGCCGGTGTCGGCAGCCTGACGCTGCTCGACTTTGACACCGTTTCGCACTCTAACCTGCAGCGACAGATCCTGCATTATGATGCAGATATTGGCCGTGACAAAGTGGCGTCAGCCGCGCAGAGTCTGGCCGCCATTAACCCCCACTGCCAGCTCCATCCGGTCAACGGGCAGCTGGACGATGCGGCCCTGCTGGCGTTGATTGCGCGGCAGCAGGTGGTGCTGGACTGCACCGATAACGTTGCGGTGCGCGAGCAGCTAAACCGGCTCTGTCGCCAGCAGCGGGTCCCGCTGGTCTCCGGTGCGGCGATACGGATGGAAGGCCAGATCAGCGTATTCAACTGGCAACCCGGCACGCCCTGCTATCGCTGCATCAGTCGCCTGTTCGGCGAGCAGACCCTGAGCTGCGTGGAAGCGGGCGTCATGGCTCCGCTGGTTGGCGTGATCGGCGCGATGCAGGCGATGGAGGCGATTAAAGTGCTGACCGCCTTTGGCTCGCCTGCCACCAGCCGGTTGCTGATGTACGATGCCATGAGCGCGGAGTTCCGCAGCATGAAGGTGGCGCAGGACCCGCACTGTGAAGTGTGTGGCGATGGGGCTGAACATCAGCGCTGACCACGCGGTTCAAAGCGATGAGCGAAGCTAAAAAGCCTCGCAGGCCAGGGATGGCCCGCGCTGAGCCTGCCCGGGATGACGTTCCTGCGTCTTTGCGGAAGGCGTATGCTTCCTGAAGCCAGTGCTGTACCCACAGACCTGATCCAACCCAGCAGCCTGTTAAAGCGCAGCCCGCACGCCCTCTTTCCGTCATTTCATCCAGCCAGCTCAATGTCCAGAGCAGAGGAAGCATACGCCTGGAGCAAAGCATCGCGGGCCAGGGATGGCGCCCCTGCGTCTTTGCGGAAGGCGTATGCTTCCTGAAGCCTGCACAGAATATTCAGGCCAGGCCAGACTACCTGTCCTGAACCGCAGGCCGCACCGCCCTCTTTCCGTCAGTTCTCCCAGCCAGATCAATGTCCAGAGCGAAGGGAGCATACGCCTGGAGCAAAGCCTCGCGGGCCAGGGATGGCCCGCGCTGAGCCTGCCAGGGATGGCGTCCCTGCGTCTTTGCAGAAGGCGTATGCTTCCTGAAGCCTGAGCCTGAAACTTCAACTGCCTATCCTCTCTCAGCGAATCCGCGAAAAGCCTGCAGCCCGCGCATCAGGCCAAAAAAAAGGGTGGCTTTCGCCACCCCGTTTTCATCAGACGATGCCCTGACTCCGCAGGTAATCCTCATAATTACCGGTGAAATCAATCACGCGGTCCTCTTTCAGCTCAATCACGCGGGTTGCCAGCGAGCTGACAAACTCACGGTCGTGTGAAACAAAGATCAGCGTGCCTTCATACATCTCCAGCGCCATATTGAGCGATTCAATCGACTCCATATCGAGGTGGTTGGTCGGCTCATCCATAATCAAGATGTTCGGTTTTTCCATCATCAGCTTACCGAACAGCATACGACCCTTTTCACCACCCGACAGCACTTTCGCTGGCTTCTTAATATCGTCCTGCGAAAACAGCAGACGCCCCAGAATACCGCGAATAGTCTGCTCATCGTCGCCGGGCTGCTTCCACTGACTCATCCAGTCAAATACCGTCAGATCATTGGCAAAATCATCAGCGTGATCCTGTGCGTAATAACCAATCCGCGCATTCTCTGACCATTTCACGCTGCCATTCTCTGGCGTAAGCTGACCCACCAGCGTTTTCAGCAGCGTCGATTTACCGATACCGTTGGCACCGATGACCGCCAGCTTTTCGCCCACTTCCAGCAGCAATTTTAAATTCTTAAACAGCGGACCGTTATCAAACCCTTTCGTTAATCCTTCCACTTCCAGCGCATTACGGAACAATTTCTTGTCCTGCTCAAAACGGATAAACGGGTTCTGACGACTGGAGGCCTTAACTTCATCCAGCTTAATTTTATCCATCTGTTTAGCGCGTGATGTCGCCTGACGCGATTTAGAGGCGTTGGCGCTAAAGCGACTGACAAACGATTGCAGATCGGCAATCTGCGCTTTTTTCTTGGCGTTATCGGCTAACAGACGTTCGCGCGCCTGGGTCGCCGCGGTCATATATTCGTCATAATTACCGGAATAGACGCGCAGCTCGCCATAATCTAAATCGGCCATGTGCGTGCAGACCATATTAAGGAAGTGACGGTCGTGCGAAATGATAATCATGGTGCTGTCACGCTCGTTCAGCACCTGCTCCAGCCAGCGGATGGTATCGATATCCAGGTTGTTCGTCGGTTCGTCGAGTAACAGAATATCGGGATTTGAAAACAGCGCCTGCGCCAGAAGCACACGTAATTTAAAGCCCGGCGCAATTTCACTCATCGGGCCATAATGCTGCTCGACCGGAATGCCCACGCCGAGTAATAACTCACCAGCGCGCGACTCGGCACTGTAGCCATCCATCTCACCGTAAAGCGCCTCAAGATCGCCGACCTTATATCCCTCTTCTTCGCTCATCTCCGGCAAAGAATAGATGCGGTCGCGCTCCTGCTTCACTTCCCATAATTCATGGTGCCCCATGATCACGGTGTCGAGGACGCTGAATTCTTCGAAGGCGAACTGATCCTGACGCAGCTTACCGATGCGCTCATTGGGATCGTAAGAGACGTTGCCGCCTGTCGGCACCAGATCGCCACCCAAAATCTTCATGAAGGTGGATTTTCCGCTGCCGTTCGCACCGATTAAACCGTAACGATTACCGCCGCCAAATTTAACGGAGATATTTTCGAACAGTGGCTTACTGCCAAACTGCATGGTGATATTGCTGCTAACTAACACGGCATTGACCTTTGTGAAGAAATGGATGAAAAAACGGCGGCTATTATGCCAGATGTGACGCAGCGCACGCCAGCGTCAGGCATGGATTCCTCGCGGGGCGATTGATATCCCGGCAGAAATAAAAAAGCCGGGAGGCCATCATGGCCCCCCGGCTCCCACTTACAAGGATTGTGTCGATCAATCGATCAGGAAACTTTCCAGGGTTTTACCGGAATCCAGCGCTTTCTTAATCGCTGCCGGGGTACGGCCCTGGCCAGTCCAGGATTTCTGCTCACCGTTTTCGTCGGTGTAAGAATATTTAGCCGGACGCGGCGCACGCTTGGTACGTTTTTTACCGCTTTCCAGCGCGCCTAATAATTCATTAGGATCGATGCCGTCAGCCAGCAGCATTTCGCGATATTTTGACAGCTTCTCTTCTTTTTCGCGATTCTGCGTCTCTTCCGCTTCCGCTTCTTCACGGCGTTCAGTAACAACGACGGTTAATTTTTCCAGGATCTCTTCAAGATCGGTAAGTGGAAGTTCACGAGCCTGGGCACGTAATGTGCGAATATTGTTCAGAACCTTAAATGCGTCACTCATCACAATGTCCTTGATTAAGGGGGGTTAATAAAACTGTAGCGCCAAGACTACCTAATTCAAATAAAAAAATAAATTATTTTTACGCTACAGATAATTCTTAAGTATTAATTGAGCTGTAACAGGGCTATTAAAATCGTACCGGCCTGACGTTTTATTAACGGCTAATTAACAACAAACCGCGTCCCGGCTCGCGGATTGAAAACGATTTCAGCCACTTTATCCCGGCTATAGGCTATAAAACCGCGCGACAAAAAGTGGCTGTACAGCCGCATTATTCCGCGCAACAGGCCCGGCAGGCACCGATTAAAAAAATGCCCCGAAAGCGATCTCAGTCACAATACCTTACAGATTATGCTTAAAAAACCGCCCCGGCGCCGGTAAATAGCGCAAAAAAATTAACGCGACGCGGTTTTTTTAATTAACCCGCTTACCGCCTGTTAACTTTTTTTTGCCGCTGCGGTTGCCGGCAGGGTCAGATAATTCGCAGTTTGCTTAGCGGGGCAATAAGCGCCCCGCCAGGTGGCGATGAAGGAATAGCGGCAGGTGAACCCTTAACAGAGTCTTAAGTCACCCTGCACAAATCCCCCGGTAAATAAAATCAGATTAGTGACAGGGTTCAGGCTCCGGATTCTGCACAACCCCATGCTGTAAAAAATAAACATGGACTGAGATCGGCGGATAATAAACAGACGGGCTATATGACGTTATTTCCCGCCGCGCTCCGGGACGTTACGCTGAGATAGCCAATTATTCAACAGGTTAGATCACTAGCCGCGCCGGCCTGCTCCTGCGCATTAACCAGAAAGATGGGGAAACGTGAAGAGACGAAGAGCGGGCGGTCACGACCTGACAGCCGCGACCGCCGGAGTATTAATTTGCCTGCGTGGCCGGACCAAAGACCGGGAACTGTGGCATATCAACGTTCTGATAAGTTTCCCAGCCGCCGCCCAGTGCTTTATAAAGCGCCACCAGGTCGAGTGCGCTCTGCATTCGCGCCTGTGTAGCCTGCTCCTGCGCCTGGGCAAGCTGCCTCTGCGCATCCAGCACCTCCAGGAAGGTAGAAAGCCCCTGGCGGTAACTGTCGCTGGCGAGATCGAAGGTGCGCTGCAGGGCGCCGGTGGTCTCATCCAGCGCGGTGACACGCTGCTGATCGGCGCGGTAGCTGACCAGCGCATTCTCCACATCCTGCAACGCCGTCAGCACCGTCTGGCGATAATCCAGCGCGGCGCTGGCCTGCTGCGCCCGTGCCAGCTTCACGCTCGACACCAGTTGTCCCCCCTGGAAGATTGGTATCGACAGCGACGGGCCGTAACTGTAGAAGTGGCTGCTCCAGTTATCCAGATAGCTGACGTCGGTATTGCGTACCCCAAGCTGCCCGGTCAGCGACAGGCTCGGGAAGAGCTGCGCCACAGAGACGCCGATCTCTGCGGTCTGTGCATGCAACGTCGCTTCAGCCTGACGAATATCAGGCCGGCGACGTGCCAGCGTGGCGGGGATCCCCACCGGCACAAACTGCGGCAGCGTCGGCAGGGCTTTCGGGGTCGCGAGTTCAGCATCCAGCGCGCCCGGCGTCTTGCCGAGCAGTACCGCCAGTCCATTCATCGCCTGCCGCGCCTGCGACTGATACTGCGGCAACTGCGCCTGCAGTGAACTGAGCTGGGCGCGCGCATTCTCCACATCCGTCAGGGGAGCCAGGCCATTCTGCTGCTGGCTTCGGGTCAGCTCGGTCGTCTGCTGCGCCACATCAATCTGCTGCTGCAGCGTCTGAATGGTGCTCTGCGCGCCACGCAATTGCAGCCAGGCACGCGCCACTTCGGCCTCCAGTGACACCAGCGCATCGTTGCGCTGCTCAATCGCCGCCTGCTGCTGCGCGTTGGCAGCCTCAACCTGACGGCGGACTTTGCCCCAGAGATCAAGCTCCCAGCTGGCATCAAAACTGCCCTGATAGAGGTTCACAGGCTGAGTTAATCCGCTGAGCTGGCTGGCCACACTGCTGTCGAGCTGGTCGGTTGCGCCATTGGCCTCCAGTAACCCTTTCAGACCAAGCTGCTGACGCGTCACCTTCGCTGAGCCGCCCAGGCTGGGGAACAGGCTGCCCTGCGCCTGCGTCAGCTGTTCACGCGCGCCGGCAATGCGCAGCACCGTCTGCTGCAGACTCAGGTTGCCCGCGATCGCCCGATCGATCAGGCTGTCGAGCTGCGGATCATTGAAGCTGCGCCACCAGCGAGCGTTGATCGCGCTGGTCTGCGGCTTCGATCCCTCCTGCGAATCCAGGCCGTGATAGCTTCCCGGCACCACGGGTTTCGGCGCCTGATAGTCCGGCCCGACGGCGCACCCGGCCAGCCCCAGGGCCAGCAGGATGCTCAGAGGTTTCAGGCGATGAGAGTAAAAAACCTTCATGTTAGTGTGCTCCTGCACTGCCTTCGCTCTTAATCGGCGACAGCAGCCAACAAAATGGAATCAAAATCAGGGCGACAATACTCAGGCCTGAGAAAACATCGATATAAGCGAGAATGCGCGACTGAACGATCATCTCCTTGTAGAGCTGACCGGTGGCCAGGGTAAGCGGATCGCCCACCGCCGAGGTAAAGTCGCGGATCGACTGTGCCCAGTGCTGCAGCGTAATGTTGAACGGCTCGTTCAGCGGCGTCATGTTGTGCACCATGTGGGCCGACCGCACCTGTTCGCGCTCGGTAATCGCCGCCGTTGAAAGCGAGATGCCGATCGAACCTGCCACGTTACGGAACATGGTGAACAACGCCGAGGCGTCAGCATTGAGCCGCTGCGGGATGGTGATAAAGGCGATGGTCGTCAGCGGCACAAACAGGAAACCCAGTCCGATAGACTGCGCGCTGCGCATCATCACCAGCGTTATAAAATCGACATCCGGCGTCAGGGTCGAAGAATAGAAGAACGCCATCGCCAGACAGCTGAAGCCAAAGGCAATGATGTAGCGCGTCTGCACGATTGGCATCAGTTTCAGGACCACCGGGATGGTCAGGACGATCAGCACCGCGCCCGGCGAGAGCACCAGACCGGACCAGGTGGCGGTGTAACCCAGATCCTGCTGCGCCAGCTGCGGCAGCACCACGGAGCTGCCATAGAGAATCATCGCCATGCCCGCCATCAGCAGCCCGGCGACCCAGAAGTTACGGTCTTTCATCACCAGAATATCGACCACCGGTTTGCGGGCGTACATCAGCCAGTAGACCGCGCCGACGATACCGACCAGCGCCAGCACCGCGAACAGGACGATAAAGTGAGAGGCGAACCAGTCCTCATCCTCGCCGCGATCCAGCATCACCTGCAGACAGCCCAACCCCAGGGTAATCAGGCCGATACCGATGTAGTCAATATTCAGTTTGCCTTTGGCCCATTTGCGCTCCCACGGCGGATCTTCCAGCAGCTGGTAGATCGCCAGCACCGTCAGCACGCCCACCGGAATATTGATAAAGAACACCCAGCGCCAGCTGTAGTTGTCGGTGATCCAGCCGCCTAACGTCGGGCCGATAACCGGCGCAACGATAATGGCGATAGAGGAGAGACCAAAGGCCTTGCCGCGATCCTCCGCCTTGAAGTAGTCCAGCAGCACGGACTGCTGAACCGGCTGCAGACCGCCGCCGAAGAAGCCCTGCAGCACGCGGAACAGAATGATCTGCCACAGTTCGGTGGCGATACCGCACAGGAAAGAGCAGATAGTGAACATCACGATGCAGATCAGGAAAAACTGTTTGCGGCCAAACAGCCGGCTGAAGAACGCAGAGATAGGCAGGACGATACCGTTCGCCACCAGATAGGAGGTCAGCACCCAGGTTGACTCGTCGTAACTGGAGGAGAGCGAACCGGCGATGTGCGGCAGCGCCACGTTGACGATGGTGGTGTCGAGGATCTCCATAAACACCGCTAGCGTCACCGTGATCGCCACCAGCCACGGATTGCTGGCCGGTTTCCAGCTCTGCGCCGTACTCATTCCACGGTGACCTTAGGTTCGACGGAGAGGCCCAGCGGCAACGGATGGTTCGGGTCCAGACCTTTGTCGATGACGATCTTCACCGGTACGCGCTGCACGATCTTCACGTAGTTGCCGGTGGCGTTTTCAGACGGGAAAGTGGAGAAACGTGAACCGGAGCCCATCTGGATGCTGTCCACATGCCCTTCCAGCTTCATGTCCGGCCAGGCATCCACGCTGATTTCCACTTTGTCGCCCGGATTCATGCGTTCCAGCTGCGACTCTTTGAAATTCGCGGTGATCCAGATATCGGGGGAAACCAATGAGAAGAGCGAGGAGCCGGCCTGCACCAGCGTGCCCAGCTGGACGTTACGTTTGGTGATAAACCCGTCATAGGGCGCACGCACCTGGGTGTAAGAGAGATTCAGATCGGCGGTGCTCAGCTGGGCTTTCGCCTGCTCAACCTGCTGCTGACGCGCTTCTACATTGGTCTCCTGCTGACGGATCTGCAGGGCAACCTGAGAGGCGACTTCAACCTGCGCTTTGGCGCTCTGAAGCTGCGCCTGCGCCGAACGTAACTGCGCAGAGGCGCTGTCGATATTGCGCTGGCTTGTGGCGCGCGGGTCGACACCACGCTGACGACGGTAATCCGCCTGCGCATTGAGCAGGTTAGCCTCGGCTTTCGCCTGGTCAGCCAGCGCCTGATCGCGCTGCGCCGGATACTGAACCCGCGACAGGGCCAGTTGCGCCTGCGCCTGATGCAGCTGCGCCACGGCCAGGCCGAGCTGCGCCTGCGCCTGTTCACGCTGGGCGCGGTTGTCGCTGGGGTCGATCTCCACCAGCAGATCGCCCTTCTTCACCCGCTGGTTATCATTCACCAGTAACTTCACGACGTAGCCAGACGCTTTGGGCGCGATGGTCACCGCATCGCCCTCGGTGAACGCGTCGTCGGTGGTTTCCAGATTGCGGTTAGCAAACCAGAACCAGAGGCCGACAATCAGCATAATCACCACCACCACCGCCAGAATAATCAGCGGCTTTTTACCGGGGCGTTTACGCTCTGGCTGCTGGTCGTTGTCCTGATTATCGCCTGACTGAGAGTTGTTCTCCGTCTCGTTATCTGCGTCCTGCTGGTGTGGATCGCGTTGCTTGTTCTCGCTCATAGTTTCCATCACTGGCTAAGGCCCTGATTCCGGGCATAAAGGTCCTGTTAACCTTATATCGGAAACTGACAAAATCCAGCGCAACTTTACGAAACTTGAGAAATGGCGCACATCCTGCCACCTCTGCGAGGTGGCAGGCGAGATCGACGCTAACTGAGCAACCGCAACAGCAGCCAGCCGCTGGCCATCGACCATGCCAGCAGAGGAAGGGAAAAGAGGTGGAAACGCCACCAGACGGCCCGATCTTTCGCCATTCGCAGGGCAATCAGATTCGCGAGCGATCCCGGCAGCAGACCAAAGCCACCGATGTTGACCGCCCAGGCGAGCACATCCGTTGGCGGCACTTTTTGCAGCAGCAGAATGGTCGCGGGCACGTTACTGATCACCTGCGACAGGCCAATCGCCAGCAGGTAGAGCTGCCCCTGACCAAAGTGTGACACCGCATCGAAATGTGCCTGCATCACCGGCAGGCGCGTCAGCAGGAAGACGTCAATGAACATGGCGATAAACACCGCCAGCAGACTCCAGTCGATGCGCATCAGCACCGGACGGGCCATCACCAGGAAGGTCGCCAGTATCAGCAGCAGGATCCAGCCTGTGATCTCCAGTTCCAGTCCGGCGATAAACAGCAGATAGAGCACTACGCTGACGATAAACAGCGGTTTCTGCCACTGGGGCTGTTCCGGGTTGTCATGTTTATCAATCGAACGCTTAGAAAAACTGAACCAGGTCAACACCATCAGGCTCAGCAGCAGCCAGACGGCCAGCGGCAGCATCTGCACGATAAACGCGATGACGCTGAGCTTGCCGTGACTCCATAACAGGATGTTCTGCGGGTTGCCGACCGGGGTCAGCAGCGAGCCGGCATTCACCGCCAGCGCTTCGAAGATGATCAGTCGCGAAATCGGCAGATGCGAAAACTTTCTCAGCGTTAGCGTCAACGGCACCAGAATAAACAGCGCCACGTCGTTGGTCAGGAAGGTGGAGAGCAGCGCCGCCGCCAGCACCATAAACAGTGCCAGCGCGCGTTCGTGGCGGAACCGTGCAATCAGCCGGCTCCCGAGCACATCAAAGTAGCCGCTGGTTTCCAGCCCTTTGGTCAGGATCAACAGGCCGGTGAGCGTGATAATGGTGTGCCAGTCTACGGCGCCCGGCAGATCGGCCCAGCGAAAATCCGCCAGACATGCCAGAACAACACCAATCACGATTAATAAATGCAAAATTGAGTCATGCAAAAAAGATCGAAGCAGTTGAGGCATGATGAGGGTACGCCTTAGCGTTAGCGGGTTTCGGAGAACTTCTTAAATACAGCCAGAGTTTCATCACTGACGTGATGTTCAATACCTTCTGAGTCGCGTCGGGCCGTTTCGGGACTGATGCCCAGCGCCAGCAGAAAACTTTCCACAATATGATGACGGGCGCGGCTCTCTTCCGCCAGCTTCTCACCTTCACTGGTCAGAAAGACGCCGCGATACGGCACCTGCTCAACCAGCCCGGCGCTGCCGAGCCGTTTCAGCATTTTCGCCACGGTCGGCTGCGAAACGCCCAGACGGGCCGCCATATCGACCTGACGCGCTTCGCCAAATTCGCCAATTAAATCAGAGATTAACTCAACGTAGTCATCAATTAACTCGCGACGATGCGCTTCGCGCACCTGCCGAAAACCTTCGACATGCTCTTCAATATCTTTCAGTGGCCCTTTCGGCGCAGAAACCACGCTTTTAGCACGACGACTCATTAAGTTTCCTCATTATTATTTTCCGTACGACTACAGCTGTACGGATTTAGCTGCGCTTATTGTAAACCAGCCGCAAAGAAGCTCAAATTTTTCGTCATTAGCCTTGGCTAAGGGATATAGCCAGTGCTATATTTGATGATAATGTAAGCAGCAAAACGACGATCCTGCGGGATCCCCGGTAACAACGGTGTTGAGCGCGTCTCTCACCCCGGCTGCTGACGACCGCGTCGACAATGATTGGGAGGTGATTCTATGAGCACCCTGAAATGTTGCTTAGACTGCAGCAAATGCTTTCAGCTGGAGAAGAAAACAACCACGGAGATGAAATCCTGGCTGTGCCTGCTGACGCGTTCCCCGTTCACACTGCGTCTGATGTTGATTGAAAAACTGCTGGGCCATAAGCCTGCCGACCGTCGCTGTCAGAATCTGATCTGGCGCGGCTAATCCCGATTCAGCGCCTTTCAGCCCGTGGCTGAGAGGCCCCTCCTCTTTTCCCTTCGCTGTTCTCTTTCACCGGCATAAGACGTTACACGTTAACCGGCGGTACAGTCACGTCGGCAGCATGCGTTCGGGCGGCACAGGGGAAAAGATGAGGCGCGACAGAGGCGGAGATAAATGGCGGGCAATAAAAAACGGCCCACAAGGGGCCGTTTTCTGACAGGTCAGCTAAGCTTAGAAGCTGTAACCTACGCCAGCAATCCAGGTACCCACATCGACGCTGCGGATACGGCTCTGCTCGTAGCCCACATCCAGTGCAACGTTTTCGATTGGGTTGAACTGCAGGCCTGCGCCGTAAGAGAAACCTACGTCGCTTGAATCAGTTTTAGCGCGTGATGCAGTATCGTTCTGCTGGAATTTACCGTAGCCGATACCGACAACACCGTAGATGCTTGCCCAGTCGTTCAGACGGTAAGCAGGACCACCAGTCACACCGTAGTACTGGCCTTTGTTGTACACGCCAGCTTCAGTGCGATCTTTTTCGGTGTAGGTGAATGAACCGATCCAGCCCAGTGGGTTAGAACCGTCTTCGTAGCGGTATTTCAGGTTGAAGCCGTTAGCTTTGTTAGCCACGCCCTGATAGTCGCTCTGAGCATAGCCACCAGTTACGGTGCTCTGTGCCATTGCTGAACCTGCAGATACTGCCAGTACACAGGCTAATGCTGAAAGACATGCAATTTTTTTCATAACCACCTCAAATGTGAAAATACTTCTCTCCTGACAACGCTAAAAATATAACAAAAAATAGCGAGAAACTCTGCCCGGATTTTGTTGTCTAACAGAATGTTTGGTGTAACAGGAAGTTAATGCGACATCCTATGTCATTCATTTTTCTTATAAAATCCGTCATCTTCCTGCAACAATCATTTTGTGCTCATTTCGTGCTTTAAGTAAATTCCTAAAAAATCCTGACAATTCTTTACCTAGATGGCCCTGATTCTGGCTAAAAAATGCGCAGCTAACGCAAATTTAAAACGCGATACTGTGATTTTTTGCCCGCACTTTCCTTTACACTGGCTCTCTCACGACGACGATGACCAGGAAAAGTACACAGGATGTCTGCCTCTCCCGCTTCTAAAAACCTTACCCCGATAGTGATGCCGGTTGCCGTCCTGCTGATCGCGATGCTGTCGCTTCAGGGTGGCGCTTCGCTGGCAAAAAGTTTGTTTCCCTCCGTCGGCGCCACCGGCATTACCGCGTTGCGTCTGACCTTTGGCACTCTGATTCTCTGCGTCATCTTCAAACCCTGGCGTCTGCACTTCCGGCGGGAGCAGCGTCTGCCGCTGCTGATGTACGGGCTGGCATTAGGGGGCATGAACTTTATGTTCTATCTGGCGATCCGCACCGTGCCGCTGGGCGTGGCCGTCGGGCTGGAATTTACCGGGCCGCTGGCGCTGGCGCTGTTTGGCTCGCGCCGTCCTCTGGATTTCATCTGGGTGCTGCTCGCCGTGGCGGGTTTGTGGTTTCTGCTGCCGTTTGGCTCTGAGATGACCGCCATCGATCCGCTGGGCGCGGCGCTGGCCGTCGGGGCAGGTGCCTGCTGGGCAGTCTATATTCTGGCGGGTCAACGGGCGGGCGCTGAGCACGGCCCGGCAACGGTTGCCATCGGTTCACTGATCGCTTCGGTGATTTTTGTGCCGCTGGGCGTGACTTTCGCAGAGAGTGGCCTCTGGCAGTGGGAAGTGATGCCACTCGCTCTGCTGATTGCCCTGCTCTCCAGCGCCATCCCCTACTCGCTGGAGATGATTGCGCTGACCCGCTTACCGGCGCGTATCTTTGGCACGCTGATGAGTCTGGAGCCTGCAATGGCCGCCTTCTCGGGCATGCTCTTTCTGGGAGAGACCCTCACCGCGCTGCAGTGGCTGGCGCTGCTGGCCATCATCGCCGCGTCGGCTGGCTCAACCCTGACGATGCGGCCTAAAAAGAGCCAGTTAACCAGCGTTGAATTAGCTGACGATAAACCCGAATAAGCCCTTTCAGCCCATCCAGCCGATGGGCTAAATAACAATCATGCTCATCATGAGAATTATTCCCGCCCGCACGCTCTCAACAAATTTTTCTATTTGAAACAGACATTTACCCTGAAATAACAAATAAACCTAACGCCTTGATTTAACTGATAAAACCTCAGGGTTATATTTAACAAATTATTAACCCTCCGGATTTCACTGCATTTTCAATAAAGAAATGCGCTATTTCATTCATCGTTAAAGTCGTTCCTGCAAAGCTGAAAAGCGCTGCTATACTTATCCGGTACTTGATTAGGACAACCATCAAAGAGAGGACTGAAACGATGAGTACCGCTAAATTGGTTAAAACTAAATCTTCCGACCTGATTTACACCCGCAACGACGTGAGCGATGAAGAAAAGAAAGCCACGATTGCGGTGCTGAACCGTCTGGTTGTCGAATTTATCGATCTGTCATTGATCACTAAGCAGGCGCACTGGAACATGCGCGGTGCCAACTTTATCGGTGTGCATGAGATGCTGGATGGTTTCCGCACCACCATCACCGATCACCAGGATACCATCGCAGAACGTGTTGTTCAGCTGGGCGGCGTGGCACTGGGTACGACTCAGGTGGTTAACGACCAGACCCCGCTGAAAAGCTATCCGCTGAATATTCACAGCGTTCAGGATCACCTGAAAGCGCTGGCCGACCGCTACAGCGTCGTGGCTAACGACACCCGCAAAGCGATCGACGAAGTCAAAGATGAAGATACCGCTGACATCTTCACCGCGGCATCGCGTGACCTGGATAAATTCCTGTGGTTCATCGAAGCCAACATTGAATAAGCGTAGGCAGAAGCTATCAGGCGGGGAAACCCGCCTTTTTTACGTCTGTGTTACCGCATTTTATGACCCTGTTAACAGTTCTCCCCTCCTCCGCTTCACAGCCTTAACATCTCAGGCAAACTACCGCTTGCACCAAAACAGCCACCTGCACCAAAATTGATCACCATAATGGTGCAAAGGCAGAATTAACTGCAAAATCGTGTCAGCTGTGTTATTTAACTCTCTGATTTCGCGTATTTTGCAAAGTTGGCATAATTCTTTCATATGACAAGCCGCAAACGCAGGCCCTGCCGCCTGATCCTAATAAGGAATAAATGATGAAGTCACTGTTAAAAGTTTCTGTGGCCGCGCTGGCGCTGGCCTTCTCCCTCTCTTCCACTGCAGCAGAAAAGAAGCTGGTTGTGGCAACAGATACCGCCTTTGTGCCGTTTGAATTCAAACAGGGTGACAAATATGTCGGTTTCGATGTGGATTTGTGGGACGCCATTGCGAAAGAGCTGAAGCTCGATTACACCCTGAAGCCGATGGATTTCAGCGGCATCATCCCTGCACTGCAGACGCGCAATGTCGATCTGGCGCTGGCGGGCATCACCATTACTGAAGAGCGTAAAAAAGCAATCGCGTTCTCTGACGGCTACTACAAAAGTGGTCTGCAGGTGATGGTGCGTAACAACGAAAACGACATCAAAGGCATCAGCGATCTCAACGGCAAAGTGGTGGCAGTGAAAAGCGGCACCGGCTCGGTGGAATACGCGAAAGCCAACATCAAATCTAAAGATCTGCGTCAGTTCCCGAACATCGACAGCGCCTACATGGAGCTGGGTACAAACCGTGCCGACGCCGTGCTGCACGACACGCCAAACATCCTTTACTTCATCCACACCGCCGGTAAAGGTCGCTTTAAAGCGGTAGGCGACTCGATCGAAGCACAGCAGTATGGCATTGCCTTCCCGAAAGGCAGCGACGATTTACGTGAGAAGGTCAACGGCGCGCTGAAGACCCTGAAAGAGAACGGCACCTACAACACGCTTTATAAAAAATGGTTCGGCACCGAACCTAAATAATAAATTTCTGTATCCGGCTTTCGGCAGGGAAACTTTTTCCCTGCTTTTTTCCATTGCAACCTATCTGGAGTGACACCATGGAGTTTGACTGGAGCGTCATCTGGCCCGCCATGCCAGCGCTGCTTGAAGGCGCCAAACTGACCTTAATTATCTCAATCATTGGCCTGATTGGTGGACTGATCATCGGACTGATCGCCGGTTTTGCCCGCGCTTACGGTGGCTGGATCGCCAATAATATCGCCCTGGTCTTTATCGAAATTATCCGCGGTACCCCTATCGTGGTGCAGGTGATGTTCATCTACTTTGCGCTGCCGATGGCGTTCCCCGACCTGCGTATCGACCCGTTCACCGCGGCTGTGGTGACCATCATGATTAACTCCGGTGCCTATATTGCCGAAATTACCCGTGGTGCGGTGCTGTCGATCAACAAGGGCTTCCGCGAGGCCGGACTGGCGCTGGGCCTGTCGGGCCGCGAAACGCTGCGCTACGTGATTATGCCGCTGGCGCTGCGCCGTATGCTGCCGCCGCTGGGCAACCAGTGGATTGTCAGCATCAAAGATACGTCGCTGTTTATCGTTATCGGTGTGGCTGAACTGACGCGTCAGGGTCAGGAGATCATTGCCGGTAACTTCCGCGCGCTGGAAATCTGGAGCGCCGTGGCGATTATCTATCTGGTGATTACGCTGGTGCTGAGCTTTGTGCTGCGCCGCATTGAGAAAAGGGTGAAAATCCTGTGATTGAATTTAAAAACGTTTCCAAGCACTTTGGCCAGACCCAGGTGCTGCACAATATCGATCTGAAGATTAACCAGGGCGAAGTGGTGGTGATTATCGGCCCATCCGGTTCCGGTAAATCGACCCTGCTGCGCTGCATCAACAAGCTGGAAGAGATCACCAGCGGCGACCTGATTGTTGATGGCCTGCACGTTAACGATCCGAAAGTGGACGATCGCCTGATCCGTCAGGAAGCGGGCATGGTATTCCAGCAGTTTCACCTGTTCCCTCAGATGAGCGCCCTGGATAACGTCGCGTTTGGTCCGATTCGGGTGCGCGGCGCCAGCAAAGAGGCGGCACGCCAGCTGGCCCGTGAGCTGCTGGGCAAAGTCGGCCTGGCCGAGCGGGCGCATCACTTCCCGTCTGAACTCTCTGGCGGCCAGCAGCAGCGTGTGGCGATCGCCCGCGCGCTGGCGGTGAAGCCGAAGATGATGCTGTTCGATGAGCCAACCTCTGCGCTGGACCCGGAACTGCGTCATGAAGTGCTGAAGGTGATGCAGGATCTGGCGGAAGAAGGCATGACGATGGTGATAGTGACGCACGAAGTGGGCTTTGCACAGAAAGTGGCCTCGCGTCTGATCTTCATCGACAAAGGACGGATTGCGGAAGATGGCGATCCTGACAGCCTGATCAGTCACCCGCCCAGCGAGCGTCTGCGCGAGTTCCTGCAGCACGTCTCCTGATCAAAAACGGGCCGCTAAGCGGCCCGTTTTGTTGAGTGACGACATTTGCCTGACGCGGCGGTTAGACCCTGCCTGCTCCGGTCTGCCCCGGGTTTCCCGTGCGACTCAGCAGTTTGCTGCGCGCGGCAGCGGGCATAAAACTCCACGCCAGGAAGCGGCTCTGCTTCTGCCCCTGCGCCATGTTCACCACCCGCACGTCAGCGACATCAAGCGCCTGCAGCTGTTTTTCCAGCGCCGGTAAGTTCTCTTTGCGCGACACCAGCGAGGTAAACCAGCCGATCTGGCGACCCAGCGCGACGCTTTCGGCAATCATCTTACCGATAAACGCCTTTTCGCCACCGGGATACCACAGCTCATTATGCTGACCACCAAAGTTCAGCGGCGCGCTCTTATCCAGACCGAGATTGCGCACCTTACGCTGTGTGCCCATCGCCGCCTCCTCGGCCGACGCATGGAACGGCGGGTTAGACATCACCGCGCTGAAAAACTCATTCTTGCTGACCACGCCGGCCAGAATGGCGTCGCTGTTTTTCTGCCGGCGCAAGCGGATCTGACGCGTCAGACGCGGATTGGCTGCCACAATGCGGTTTGCGGCTTTGATGGCGGCCTCATCAATATCGGTGCCGGTGAAGCGCCAGCCATATTCCGCCGCGCCAATCAGCGGATAGATGCAGTTGGCCCCGCAGCCGATATCCAGTACGTCTGCCGCCGGGATCGTCCCGTTGTTATCCAGCGCCAGCAGATCGGCGAGATAGTGCAGATAGTCGGCACGTCCCGGCACCGGTGGACAGAGCGAACCGGGCGCGAGCTGCCAGTCGATGTCGTAAAACAGCTTAATCAGTGCCTGGTTCAGCAGCATCACCGCGTCCGGATCCGCAAAATCCACGGACTGCACGCCGTAACCGTTGGGCCGCACTTTCGCCGCCAGCGGCGGATGAACAGCGGTTAACGCGGCAAAATCGTATTCGCCCTGATGGCGATTGCGGGCGTGGAAAGGCGACGTGCTGGCTGACTTTTTCATACGTTCTCTCAGTTATTCAGGCGCGCGTACAATACGCTGTAGGCGGCGGAAAATAAACCCGCACCATCCGCTAACCGCTTTCTGTTTTCGTAGGCGATGCTGTCGGGCTAAGATAAATAAAATCATCTGCCGGAGACGTTATGACCACCAAGCGCTATTCCTATCAACCCCGTGCCGGTCACGGTCTGCCGCACGATCCCCTGAACGCGATCATCGGCCCACGGCCCATAGGCTGGATCAGTTCGGTCAGCGCCAGCGGCCAGCGCAATCTGGCCCCTTACAGCTTCTTCAACTGCTTTAATTATCAGCCGCCGATCATCGGCTTCGCCAGCAGCGGCTGGAAAGATAGCGTCCGTAATATCGCAGAGACGAAAGAGTTCGTCTGGAATCTGGCGACCCGCTCGCTGGCCGCGGCGATGAATGAAACTTCAGCGTCGCTGCCTGCCGATCAGGATGAGTTTGCCTTTGCCGGTTTGACGCCGCTGGCGGCTTCTCAGGTCGCTGCCAGCCTGGTGGCGGAAAGCCCGGTTAACTTCGAGTGCCGCCTGACACAGCTGATTCAGCTACAGGATGCCAGCGGCAACCCGATCGACAGCTGGCTGGTGCTGGGTGAAGCGGTAGCGATCCACATCGATGAGTCGCTGCTGGAAGCGGGGATCTATCAGACGGCCAGAGCCGAGCCGGTTCTGCGCGCGGGCGGCCCCAGCGCCTATTACGGCATCAGCGAGGCGCAGCGCTTTGATCTGGTCCGTCCGGACGCACGCCCTAAGTAATCCTTACCCCACAAGCGCATCGGCCCGGTGCGCTTTTATCTGCGCCACGGCACGGGCGATATCAGGCGCCAGCCAGCGATCCTGCTGCCAGGGTTCGACCACCTGCCGAATCAGCTGCCAGGCGCGCCGCGTGCCGGTCGCCAGCTGTGATTCACCATGGAACTCCAGCGCCTGCGCCGCCAGCAGGTACTCAATCGCGATGATGTGATCGACATTGCCGACCAGCTTCAGCAGTTTCAGCGCGGCCCCGGTGCCCAGGCTCAGATGATCCTCCTGCAATCCTGACGTGACATAGTTATCGAGCACGGCAGGCTGCGCGAGCTGACGGTTTTCTGCACAGAGCGCAGCGGCCACGTACTGCGCAATCATCATGCCGGAGTTCACGCCCGGCTCGGCCACCAGAAAGGGGGGCAGACCACTGACCAGCGGATTGACCAGCCGATCCAGCCGCCGCTCGGCAATACTCCCCAGCTCCGCCAGCGCTATCGCCAGCAGGTCGCAGGCCATCGCCACCGATTCGCCATGCGGATGTGACTGCGACACCACCCGCCAGGCCGCTGTGGTGCCCAGAATCAGCGGATTATCGGTGCAGGCGTTCAGTTCGGTTTCCACCTGACGGGCGGCGTGATCAAACTGATCGCGGCAGGCACCGTGAACCTGCGGCATTGACCGCAGACTCATCGCATCCTGCGTCCGGATGCCGACGCTGGCCTCCAGCAGCGGGCTGTCACTGAGTAACTGACGCAGGCGCTCGCCGCTGCGCTGAATCCCCGGGCTGGCCTTGAGCGCCAGCACCTCCGGGTCAAACGCCACCCGCTGCCCCCGCAGCGCTTCGAAACTCATGGCGCCGGTCACATCCGCCCAGTCCAGCAGCCGTCCGGCATCGTCCAGCGCCAGGCAGGCCAGGCCGGTCATGCAGGGTGTGCCGTTGACCAGGCTCAGCCCCTCTTTAGCCCCCGGTCGATAAGGGGTTAATCCCGCCTGGGCCAGCGCCTGCTCCGCCGGCATGATTTCACCCTGCCACTCCACCTCGCCGACGCCGATCAGCGCCAGGCCGATATGGGCCATATGAGTCAGATAGCCTACCGATCCCTGCGACGGTACCTGAGGGGTAATGTGCAGATTCAGCAGTGCCAGCAACTGCTCTACCAGGGCGACGGATACACCCGATCTGCCGTGACTGTAGTTGGCAATGGCGGCGCAGAGAATCGCACGCACCTCCGCTTTCTTCAGCACCGGCCCGACCCCGCAGGCATGACTCAGCAGGGTATTGCGCGACAGCTGGCTCAGTTCATCTTCAGAGAGAGTGATGTTACACAACGCCCCTAACCCGGTATTGATGCCGTAGGCCACCTGCCCTGCCGCCACGATATTGCCGACGATTTCGCGGCTCTGCGCGATGCGCTGCCAGGCGCTGTCGCTCAGCATCAGGGGCGCATCGTGGCGGGCGACCTGCACCAGGGCCCGCCACGTCAGCGGGCCATCGCCCCAGACCGTCATCTGTCTCATCACGTCGCTCATACCACCGGCTCCACCTGATGATGACTGGAGATAAACTGCTTAAAGCGCGCCGAACCCGCCTCGCCGAACATGGCCTCTGGCGTGCCCTGACAGTCAATGGTGCCCTGATGCATAAAGACCACCCGGTTAGAAACGTTGCGGGCAAACCCCATCTCATGGGTCACCACCAGCATGGTGCGTCCCTCTTCCGCCAGGCTGCGCATCACCTTCAGCACCTCACCCACCAGCTCCGGGTCCAGTGCCGATGTCGGTTCGTCAAACAGCATTACCTCCGGGTCCATCGCCAGCGCGCGGGCGATCGCCACCCGCTGCTGCTGACCGCCCGAGAGCTGAGCAGGATAAAAGTCTTTGCGGCTGAGCAGGCCAACCCGATCCAGCAACTGTTCCGCCTGGGCGATGCAGGTTTTTTTATCGCGCTTCAGCACGTAATGCGGTCCCTCTATCACGTTTTGCAGCACGGTCAGATGCGACCAGAGATTAAAGCTCTGAAACACCATCCCGAGCCGCGAACGCAGCCGCTCGATCTGACGCGGGTTTGCCGCCAGCTGATGCCCGCGCGCATGACGCTTCATCTCTATGGTTTCACCACCCACGCTGACGACGCCGGAATCGGGCGTCTCCAGCAGGTTAATACAGCGCAGCAGCGTACTTTTACCCGAGCCGCTGGCACCGAGAATTGAGATGACATCGCCCCGGTGCGCCTGGAGCGAGATGCCCTTCAGCACCTCCAGCGCGCCAAAGGATTTATGGATATCGCGAGCCGACAGCGTGACGGGTTGCAGTTCAGACATTTTTCTCTCCTCCGGTAATCGGCTTAGCGGTCAGTAACGGCTTTTTTTCCGGTTTGTGCACCGGCGTCAGACGCCGCTCCAGCAGGGCGTAGAGTTGAACAATGATGAAGTTGAGGATCAGGTAGATCGCCGCCGCACAGAGAAACACCTCCATGGTGCGGTAAGTCCGCTGAATAATCTGCTGCGCCACGCCAGTGACATCCCACACCGTGACCAGGCTGGCCAGCGCGGTCGATTTCACCAGCAGAATCGCCTCGGTGGAGTACGCGGGCAGCGCATAGCGCAGCATTACCGGCGCGATGATCCGTCTCAGCAACAAGCCGCGCGACATCCCGCACGCCATGCCCGCCTCCACCTGACCGGGCGGCACCGCCAGCAGTGCGCCACGCAGGATCTCCGCCGTGTAGGCGGCAGTACAGAGCGACAGCGCCAGCACCGCGCAGATAAAAGGCTCACGCAGAAACGGCCAGAAAAGACTGTGACGGATGACGCCAAACTGCCCCAGACCGTAGTAGATCAGAAACAGCTGAATCATCAGCGGCGAGCCACGAAACACCAGAATGTAGCCGCGGGCAAACGCACTCAACAGCCGCCAGCGGCTCATGCGCAGCGCCAGGATCCCCACCGCCAGCACGCCCCCGCAGAGAAAGGCGCTGATGAACAGACCGAGCGTGACCGGCAGCGCCGCGCTGAGTTTAAGGAAGGTATCAGTGAGGAACGCGAAATCGATCATAAGTCTCCTTAATGCTGTGCGGCAGTGCGGCTTTGCCAGGCCCGTCCCAGACGGGATTCGGCCCGCAGGAAGGCGCGGTTCGACAGCAGCGTCAGCAGCAGATAACAGGCACCGCCCACAAGGTAAAAAGAGAAGTAATCGCGGGTTGAACCGGCTGCAATCTGGCTGGCCCGCATCAGTTCGACAATGCCGGTGACGGACACCAGCGCCGAATCTTTCAGGCTCATCTGCCAGACGTTCGACAGGCCCGGCAGGGCATAGCGCGCCACCTGCGGCAGCAGGATGCGTTGCCGGATGCGCCAGCGCGGCATACCGATCGCCACAGCGGCTTCGATCTCCCCTTTCGCCAGCGCCAGCCGGGCGGCGCGATAGACTTCCGCCTGATAAGAGCCGGAGATCAGTCCGATCGCCAGCGCGCCGATCAGAAACGGCGGCGCTTCGATAAAGCCGTCCGCGCCAAACAGCTGTCCGATCTGCGTGATCACTCCCGATCCGCCGAAGTAGAACAGATAGATCACCAGCAGTTCAGGAATGCCACGAAAGATGACCGAGTAGCTTTCCCCCAGCCAGCGCACCGCGCGATGCGGCGATAACCTGGCGGCGGCCACGCCCGATCCCACTACCGCGCCGACCAGCAGGGCGGTAAACGACAGCAGCAACGTGGTCAGCGTGGCACTCAGAATCAACCGTCCCCAGCCCTCCGGGCCAAAACTCAGCAGGCTTATCATCAGTTACCTCACTCAGGGTGTGACGTCAGTTTTGAACCACTTCTCACTCAGCTTTTTCACGGTGCCGTCGGCCAGTGCCGCTTTGATGGCCTGATCCAGCCGGGCTTTCAGATCGTTGTCTGCCATGCGTACCCCCATCGCCTCACCCTCACCCCAGACCGGTCCGCCCAGCTGTGGACCACTGAAACTGAGGTTACGGTTATCCGGTCGCGCCAGCATCGACTGCGCGAAGGTGACATCGTCGAAGACCGCATCGATACGTCCCGCCTGCAGATCGAGGATCGCATCCGCTGAGCTGGTGTATTCACGCACATCCGCCACCTCTTTGAAGTACCTGTCGATAAACGGCGTGTAGACCGTGCCAGAGGCGATTCCGATGGTTTTCCCCTTCAGCGCCGCCTTCAGCGGGGCGATGGCAGGCTCTATGGTTTTTTCATCGTCGGTAAGTTTGATGATCTGGCTGTCCGCGGGCAGCAGTGACCCTTTGACCGTAATAAAAGTGGCGGGCGTGGAGGCGTAAGGCACGGTGAAATTCACCACTTTTTTGCGATCGGGGGTGATGACGATCGCATCCATAATCACATCATATTTTCCGGCATTCAGTCCGGCGATCATGCCATCCCAGTTCTGCACCACCAGCTTGCACTGTATCGCCATGCGCTGGCAGAGATCCGCCATCAGCTCTGGTTCGAAACCGCCCAGCTTGCCGCCCGGCAGAGTGAGGTTCCAGGGTTCATAACTGCCTTCAGTGGCAATGGTGATCGACTTCCACTCTTTAGCGTGGGCGCCGACGCCGCAGAGCAGCAGAGTGGAAACCAGCGTAGTGAGACAAAAACGACGAAGAGTCAGCGGGTGCATCATGGGGTTCTCCTGAAGTAGCGGCCTGGTGATCGCCCTGTCGATATTTAACATAAATTTCACAGGATGATATGTCATGTATATACAAGCTAATGACGCGCACTTCATCGCCGGCATTATCGTTTTGTGAGCCAGACGGGATTTATGATTCGGGTAAAGGCGCTGATTAACTTGTACATACAACCAAGCAAAGGTTGTGCCAGCTCTGATAAGGCACCGAAAGCGGGAGGAAGGCCGGGTGCAGACAGGTGATAAGCCCCTGTCTGCACCCGGTCAGGGCAGCGCTGCACCGGGGTGGCGCAACGCCGGTTTACTGTGGTTTTGCCTGTGCCAGCATGGCGTGGATCAGCGCCTTCAGCACTTTCTGCAGTTCGCCAGCCCGTGCCTGCTGCCAGGCGTAAGGCGGCGTCTCATCCATGTAGTTAAGCTGTGCCAGTTCCAGCTGCACGGCGTCGACCTGCTGCTGCGGCTGACCGTAAGCGCGGGTGATATACCCGCCTTTAAAGCGTCCGTTGATTACCCAGCTGTAGGCCTGCTGACCTGCGCACACCGCCTCAATGGCGGCGCTCATGGCGGGCGTGCAGCTGGCACCGTCGTTGGTGCCGATGTTGAGGTCGGGCAGCCGGCCCTCAAACAGGCGCGGAATTTCGCTGGCGATGGAGTGCGCGTCAAACAGCAGCGCATAGCCGTGCTGCGCCTTTAGCCGCGCTAGCTCCTGCTGAATCTGCTGATGGTAAGGCTGCCAGATCCCGTCGATGTAGCCCTGCCGCGTGGTGGCATCCGGCGTTTTGCCTGGCGCAAAGGTCGGCGTGCCGTCGAACAGCGTCTCCGGAAACAGGCCGGTGGTGGCGCTGCTGTAGAGCGGCTGGTTGTCGGGTGGCCGGTTGAGATCGACCACAAAACGGGAGTAATGACCGATTAACACGCTGGCTCCCAGATCGCGGACAAAATCATAGAGCAGCGGAATATGCCAGTCGGTATCGGGTAAGCCGCGTGCGGCCTCACTTAATCCGGCCTCCACCTCTGGCGTCAGACGGGTTCCGGCATGCGGGATACTGACCAGCAGCGGCAGCGTGCCCTGGGTAAAATCAAAGGGGTTCATTGCGGTTCTCCACGATAGATAACGGTACAGGGCAGTTCACCGCCCAGCCAGTAAACCAGCTCCGCCGGACGGGCCAGCGGCCAGTGAACAAAGTTCGCCACTTTGCCCGTCTCCAGCGAGCCGTGACTGTCAGCCAGCCCCAGCGCCTTTGCGCCCCACAGGGTCACGCCCGCCAGCGCCTCCTCCGGCGTCATGCCAAACAGGGTGCAGCCCATGTTCAGCATCAGGCGCAGCGACAGCGCAGGTGAGGTGCCGGGGTTGGCATCGCTGGCCAGCGCCATCGGCACGCCGTGGCGCCGGAAGAGATCGACCGGCGGACGCTGCGTCTCGCGCAGCAGATAAAAGGCACCGGGCAGCAGTACCGCGACTGTGCCATGCTGCGCCATCGCCCGGGCATCCTCTTCGGTGGCATATTCAAGATGGTCCGCCGAGAGCGCGCCATAGCGGGCCGCCAGCGCCGCCCCGCCCAGCGCCGAGAGCTGTTCAGCATGAAGCTTCACCGGCATCCCCAGCGCCACTGCCCGATCAAACACCCGCGCCACCTGCTGCGGCGAAAAAGCGAGGTGCTCGCAGAACGCATCTACCGCGTCCGCCAGCCCCAGCGCCTGGACGCGCGGCAGCAGCCTCTCACAGATAATATCGACCCAGCCCTCCGGATCCTCTCTGAACTCCGGCGGAAAGGCGTGGGCCGCCAGACAGGTGGCCCGGACATCGGCGGGCACGCGCTCCCCGAGCTGGCGAATTGCCCGCAGCATCCGCAGTTCGCTCTCCTCATCCAGCCCATAACCGGACTTGATCTCCACGGTGGTGACCCCTTCCGCCAGCAGGCGATCGAGCCGCCAGCGGGCCGATGCCACCAGCGCCTCTTCGGTGGCGGCGCGGGTGGCGCGCACGGTCGAGAGGATGCCGCCGCCCTGCGCGGCGATCTCCGCATAGCTGACGCCATTCAGGCGCTGCTCAAACTCCTGGCTGCGGTCACCGCCAAAGACCAGGTGAGTGTGGCAATCCACCAGCCCCGGCGTCACGATGCCGCCCGGCAGACGATGGTGCCGCTCGGCGACGAAGGCGGGCATCTCCGCCTCCGGCCCGACCCACACCAGCCTGCCCGCCCGCACCGCCAGCGCCCCCGCCGGTATCAGATGGTACTTCCCGTCACGCATGGTAACCAGGTCGGCCCCGGTCCACACCGTCTCTACGTGCATCTCATTTCCCATCGCGCTCTCCCGCCTCCGCCGTTTACAGGCTGCCTCAAAGTATGTATATGTATATACAACCACATCCAGTGAGGATCAACCATGGCGACTTTTTTTGCTCCCCGCGCTCTGCTGGCGACGGGATGGCAGCAGCAGGTGCGGATCACGGTCAGCGAGACCGGTTTTATCGACGCGATTACGCCGGACAGCCACGCGGATCAGGCGGTCCGGCTCGACGGCGAGGTGATCCCGGCGATCGCCAACCTGCACTCTCACGCCTTCCAGCGCGCCATGGCGGGCCTCGCGGAAGTCGCGGGCGATCCGCAGGACAGTTTCTGGACCTGGCGGGATCGGATGTACCGCATGGTAGAGCGCCTGACGCCAGCGCAGGTGGGGGACATCGCCGCCCTGCTCTACATCGAGATGCTGAAAGGCGGTTACACCCAGGTGGCCGAGTTTCACTATCTGCATCACGACCCTGAGGGTGCGCCTTACAGCGACGACAGGATGCTGCAACAGCTGATCGACGCAGCAGCGATCGCCGGAATCGGCCAGACGCTGCTGCCGGTGCTCTACAGCTACAGCGGTTTTGGCAGCCAGCCCGCCACGGCCGGCCAGAAACGCTTTATTCAGCAGACCGACCGCTATCTGGAACAGCAGGCGCGGCTGGAGAGATGGCAGCAGCAGCGGCCGCTGCTGAATCGCGGCCTCTGTTTCCATTCGCTGCGGGCGGTGAGCGAAAGCCAGATGCGGGAAGTGCTGGCGGCCAGCGACCCGACGCTGCCGGTGCATATACATGTGGCCGAGCAGCAGAAAGAGGTCAACGATTCGCTGGCGTGGAGCGGCGAGCGTCCGGTCGCCTGGCTGCTGAACCGCTTTGCGGTGGATGCGCGCTGGTGCCTGATCCACGCCACCCATCTGGATGAGGATGAACGCACCCGCCTCGCCCGCAGCGGCGCGGTGGCGGGTCTCTGTCCGACCACCGAAGCCAACCTCGGTGACGGCATCTTTCCGGCGGTGGAGTATATCGCGCAGGGCGGACGCTGGGGCATCGGCTCCGACAGCCACGTCTCGCTGAGTGCGCAGGAGGAGCTGCGCTGGCTGGAGTATGCTCAGCGGCTGCGCGACCAGCGCCGTAACCGGATTACCCTGCCCGACCAGCCATCGGTAGGTGATCTGCTGTGGCAGCAGGCGGCCGCAGGCGGTGCGCAGGCGTGCGGGATCCGGCAGGGCACGCTGGCGGTGGGACAGCGCGCCGACTGGCTGGTGCTGCGGGATGAGGCCTGGCTCGGCAGCGTGGATTCCCCGGCGCTGCTGAACCGCTGGCTCTTCGCCGGGCAGCGCGACCAGATTCGGGATGTCTATGTCGCGGGCAAGGCGGTGATCAAAGAGGGGGTTCATCCGCAGCAGGCGGCATGTGCGGCGCGCTTTGCTCAGGCAATGGCGGTGCTGCGATGATCGCCCGCTTCGCCTATCCGGCGCTGAAGGTCAGCCGCTGGCGTAACGGCGGCGGCGAGACCCGCGAAATCGTTACTTTTCCGCCAGGTGAGGAACGCTTCGGCTGGCGCGCCAGCATCGCCACCCTCGCGCAGGATGGCCCCTTCTCCGCCTTTCCGGGCATCGATCGGGTCATTACCCTGCTGCACGGCGACCCGGTGTTACTGACCGCACCCGATGTGCAGCAGCTGCTGCTCCCTCACCAGCCCTGGGCGTTTGCCGGTGAACTGGCTTTAACGGCTCAGCTGCAGGGCGGCGTCAGCGAAGATTTTAATATCATGACGCGGCGGGATGCGTGGCAGGCCAGCGTGGAGGTGGTCACCACCTCCGTACACAGTCTCCACGGGGTCGCCTGGGTGCTGGCTGGCAGATGGCAGACGGCGGACGGGGAAAAACTGTCTGCGCAGCAGGGCGTGTGGTGGGTGGATGAAGAGACCCGCCTCAGCCCGTGCGAAGCGGATGCCAGACTGCTGTTTACCCGCCTCAGCCGTGTCCTCTGAAGCGCCCCAGCAGCTTATAGCGTGAGCCGGGATAAAGCAGCCGCGCGTAGGTCACGATGCGGGTGTCGCTCCAGGTCTGACGCCGGATCAGCAGGCAGGGTTCGTGCTCATCCAGCGACAGATGTTTACGCTGACGCGCATCGGGCAGCACGGCTTCAACAATGTGCTCACCCGCGGTCAGCGGTGCAACCCGCATCAGATAGGTATAAGGGGTCATCTGCTGATAATCCTGCGTCAGGTAGTCGGGCGCGACGAGTGGATTGACCAGCCGATCCTCCAGCTGCACCGGCAGCTCGTTTTCATAGTGCACAATCAGCGAGTGATAGAGCATCTGCCCGGTGGTCATGCCCAGCACGGCGGCCTGCTCAGGATCGGCTTTGGTCTGGCCGATAGCGAGAATTTTACAGCTGTGCTGGTGACCACGCTGGGCGATCTCATCGGCGATATTGTGCACCTCCAGCATCGCGGTATACCCCTTCATCTCCGCCACAAAGGTTCCCACGCCCTGCATCCGCACCAGAAAGCCTTCGCTGGTGAGTTCCCGCAGCGCCCGGTTAATGGTCATCCGGCTGACGCCCAGCTCATTGACCAGTTCGCTCTCTGACGGCACGCGCTGATTCGCCTTCCATAATCCTTCGCGGATCTGACTGATAATCGCCTGCTTGACCCGCTGATAGATCGGCGCGGGTTCGTCGCTCATCGCCGCCGCCAGTTGTGCCAGTGCCGTGTGCTCAACCATGTGCTGTTCCTTATGCTGATAATACGGTCAGTTTACTGTCTCATAGCATGAATGTATATACATCCAGTAGCGGGCGCTGTGCCTTTTCAGGGCAGCCTCTGCATCCTTATCGTGCAGCGCCAGCAAGGCGATCCTCCCTTTCCCCGCCGCTGCCGGGCGATCCATTTTTGTGATCGGTCTGGCATGCCTCTTGCTTCATCCGTTTAATTGTATAGACAAGCATAGACAGGAATGACGGCTTATGATTCACTCGCATTATCCCGCTGGTCAGGGCAAGGAGAGCAGCTCAGCCACGCCAGCACACACGTACAGACAGGAGCAGACTATGTCAGGTTCGTTTCAGGCATTACGCCTGGTGCCAGGCGAGGTGGATCTCGCCACATTACGCGCTATCTATCAGGGTCAGGTCACGCTGACACTCGATGAGGGCGCGCGTCAGGCGATTGCCGCAGCCCAGCAGACCGTAGATACGATTGTTGCCTCCGGCAACGTGGTGTATGGCATCAACACGGGGTTTGGCAAACTGGCACAGACGCAGATCCCGGCCAGCCGGCTGGCGGATCTGCAGCGTAATCTGGTGCTGTCACACAGCGTCGGCTTGGGCGACCTGCTGCCCGACAATGTCACCCGACTGGTGGTGGCGACCAAAATTATCAGCCTGGCGCGCGGCCACTCTGGCGTGCGCATCGACCTGGTCGAGGCGCTGCTGGCGCTGTTTAACGCGGGTGTGATGCCCTGCATCCCGGAGAAGGGATCGGTGGGCGCGTCCGGCGATCTGGCACCGCTGGCGCACATGTCGCTGATGCTGCTGGGGGAAGGTCAGGTCCGCCACAATGGCGAACTGATCCCGGCAACCCAGGGGCTGGCCAGCGTCGGGCTGTCGCCGTTTGTGCTCGGCCCGAAAGAGGGACTGGCCCTGCTCAACGGCACCCAGGTCTCGACCGCGCTGGCGCTGCGCGGCCTGTTTGAGGGCGAGAATCTGTTTGCCGCCGGTCTGATGGCCGGTGCCCTGTCGCTGGAAGCGATTAAAGGTTCGCTGAAACCGTTCGACGCCCGCATCCATCAGGCGCGCGGTCAGCAGGGGCAGATTGCCGTGGCGGCGGCGGTCAGCGCCCTGATCGAAGGCAGCGAGATCCTCTCTTCACATACCCATTGCGGCCGGGTTCAGGATCCCTACTCCATCCGCTGCGTGCCGCAGGTGATGGGTGCCTGCCTGGACAATATATGCCACGCGGCGCGGATCCTGGAAATTGAGGCCAACGCCGCCTCTGACAATCCCCTGGTCTTCAGCGACAGCGGCGATGTGATCTCCGGCGGCAACTTCCATGCCGAGCCGGTGGCCTTTGCCGCGGATATCCTGGCGCTGGCAATTGCTGAAGTAGGCGCCATCTCTGAGCGGCGACTGGCGCTGCTGCTGGACAGCGGCCTGTCAGGCCTGCCGCCCTTCCTGGTGCGGGATGGCGGCGTCAACTCCGGCTTTATGATCGCGCAGGTGACCGCCGCCGCGCTGGCCTCGGAAAACAAATCGCTGGCGCATCCCGGCAGCGTCGACAGCCTGCCCACCTCCGCGAACCAGGAGGACCACGTTTCGATGGCCACCTACGCCGCGCGCCGTCTCGGCAGCATGTGCTTCAACAGTGCGGCGGTTGTCGGCATCGAGGCGATGGCCGCCGCACAGGGCATTGAATTTAACCGGCCGCTGCAAAGCTCCTCGCTGATCGAGCAGGCGCTGGCCACCCTCCGCGAGCAGGTCGCCTTTCTGGAGGCGGACCGCCTGATGGCACCTGATATTGAGGCCATGCGTCAGTGGGCAAGCCGCGCTGACTGGCCTCAGGCACTGACCGCGCTGCTGCCGAGCATGCGCACGACTTCTTAATTAAAGGAATCTTTCATGAGCGAAACCCTTTCTCAGGCTGTAGCGCGCGAGATTCGTGCGCCGCACGGCACCACGCTGCACTGCGCCAACTGGCTGATCGAAGCGGCTTACCGCATGATTCAGAACAACCTCGATCCCGACGTCGCCGAGCGGCCGGAAGATCTGGTGGTTTATGGCGGCATCGGTAAGGCCGCGCGTAACCAGGCCTGTTTCGAACAGATCCTGCGCTCGCTGCAGGTTCTGCAGCCCGATGAGACGCTGCTGATCCAGAGCGGCAAGCCGGTCGGCATCTTCCGCACCCATGCGGATGCCCCGCGCGTGCTGCTGGCCAACTCTAACCTGGTGCCCCACTGGGCAACCTGGGATCACTTCCACGAACTCGATAAAGCGGGCCTGATGATGTATGGCCAGATGACGGCCGGCTCCTGGATCTACATTGGCGCGCAGGGCATCGTGCAGGGCACCTATGAAACCTTCGTCGAGGCGGGACGTCAGCACTACAACAACGACCTCAGCGGACGCTGGATCCTCACCGCCGGACTGGGCGGCATGGGTGGCGCGCAGCCGCTGGCGGGCGTGCTGGCCGGGGCCTGTGTGCTGGCGATCGAATGTCAGGAGTCGCGCATCGATTTCCGCCTGCGAACCCGCTATGTCGACTACAAGGCCACGACGCTGGACGAGGCGCTGGCGATGATCGGCGAGGCGACCGCGGCGAAGAAAGCCATCTCGGTCGGCCTGCTGGGGAACGCGGCGGAGATCCTGCCGGAGCTGGTAAAACGCGCGCAGGCGGGCGGGCCGAAGCCGGACATCGTGACCGACCAGACCTCGGCGCACGACCCGATCAACGGCTATCTGCCGATTGGCTGGGATCTGGCGCGCTGGCAGCAGGAGCGCGTTTCTCAGCCGAAAGCGGTTGAGAAGGCGGCGCGCGCCTCAATGGCGGTCCACGTTCAGGCGATGCTCGACTTCTGTCATATGGGCATCCCGACCGTGGATTACGGCAACAACATCCGTCAGGTGGCGCTGGATGAGGGTGTCAGCAACGCCTTCGATTTCCCGGGCTTCGTTCCGGCCTATATCCGTCCGCTGTTCTGTGAAGGCAAAGGTCCTTTCCGCTGGGTGGCGCTGTCGGGCGACCCGGAAGATATCTATAAGACCGATGCGAAACTCAAAGAGCTGTTCCCGCACCATAAAACGCTGCATCGCTGGCTCGATATGGCGCAGGAGCGCATCGCATTCCAGGGGCTGCCTGCCCGTATCTGCTGGCTGGGGCTGGGCGAGCGGCATCTGGCCGGTCTGGCCTTCAACAAAATGGTGCGCAACGGCGAACTTAAAGCGCCGGTGGTGATTGGCCGCGATCATCTCGACTGTGGTTCCGTCGCCTCACCGAACCGCGAAACCGAGGCGATGAAAGATGGCTCGGATGCGGTCTCTGACTGGCCGCTGCTGAATGCGCTGCTGAACACCGCTGGCGGCGCGACCTGGGTCAGCCTGCATCATGGCGGCGGGGTTGGCATGGGCTTCTCGCAGCATTCCGGCGTGGTCATCGTCTGTGACGGCAGCAAAGAGGCGGATGCGCGTCTGGGCCGCGTGCTGTGGAACGACCCGGCTACCGGGGTGATGCGTCACGCCGATGCCGGCTATGAGCTGGCGCAGCAGTGCGCGTCAGAGCATGGCCTGAACCTGCCGATGCTGAAATAGCTGTTTACGGGGTAAGCAGCCGCTTACCCCGCTTCTGATCCCCGTCGCCGTTTCGCCCGCCTCTGACATCGCTTTCTTATTACTTATTCCATTTTGGTTTAGCCTATAGCCCGATTTCATCCCGACGGCGATAGACGCCGCGCCACCCGATCTCTAAAGTGAAATCTTCTCATTCTGTATGGAGCGCGACTCTGCATGACCCTTTCCCCTGCCCTGCTTGAAGATGCCCTGCGCTGGCGCCGTGATTTTCATCGCCAGCCTGAACTCGGTTACCAGGAACATGGCACCAGCCAGTTTATTGCAGAAGAGCTGGCGCGGGCCGGATTGCAGGTGTTTCGTGGGCTGGCGGGCACCGGGGTGATCGGCACGCTGGAAAACGGCCCCGGCCCGGTGATCGGGCTGCGTGCGGATATGGATGCGCTGCCGATTACGGAAAAAGGGGACGCCGAATGGCGCTCCGCGACGCCGGGCGTGATGCACGCCTGCGGACACGACGGCCACAGCGCGATTCTGCTGGCCGCCGCCCGGCAGCTGGCCGCCACGCGCCGCTTCAGCGGCACGGTGCATTTCATCTTTCAGCCCGCCGAAGAGAATCTGGGCGGCGCACGCAAAATGGTGGAAGAGGGTTTGTTTCAGCACTTCCCGATGGATGCCATCTATGCGATGCACAACTGGCCGGGGCTGCCGCTGGGGTCGCTGGCGGTTAATCCTGGTGCGATGATGGCGTCGCTGGATTCCTTTGAGATTACCCTGCACGGCAAAAGCTGCCACGCGGCGATGCCGGAGAGCGGAGCCGATCCGATGGTGGTGGCGGCGGAACTGATTCTGGCATTGCAGACCATCCCGTCGCGCCGCCTGTCGCCGCTCGCCTCGGCGGTGGTCAGCGTGACGCAGATCCACGGTGGCGAAGCGATTAACGTGATCCCGGAACAGATTGTGCTGCGCGGCACGGTGCGCTGTCTGCAGACCAGCGTACGGGAAAAGGTGCGCGGGCTGATTGATGAGTTCGTGGGGACCCTGCCGCGCCCGTTTGGCGTCAGTGGTGACATTCACTGGCTGCCGGGCTACCCGGTTACCGCCAACCATGTCGCCCCGGCTGAACAGGTGCGCGACGTGGCGCTGGCGACGCTGGGCGCGGAGCAGGTTCACTGGCAGGTGAATCCGTCGATGGCGTCCGAAGATTTCGCCTGCATGATGGAAGCCTGTCCCGGTGCCTACTTCTGGCTGGGTGCGGATGGTGACACGCCCTCCGCACCGCTGCACAACGCCCGCTATGACTTCAACGATGCGCTGCTGCCGATCGGCATCCGCTTCTGGCAGAACCTGGTCGAGCAGGCGCTGCCCGTCGCCTGATTCAGTAACCGGCGGCGCGAATCCGCTGCTCTGCCGCGTCCAGCGAGTCACACTCACCGCTGGCGCGCAGACAGCAGGCAAGCTGCAGTCTCAGCGACGCAGGCACCGGACGCTGCTGGTTCAGCACCTCTTCGATCCAGCGCGCGGTCACCGCCGCCGATTTATCGGCCGGCAGCTCCACGGCCACCTCCGGCTGACGCTCCACCCACACTTCCGCTTCCGCGCCTGCGCCCTGGATCATGCTGATGGCCGGGCAGCGCAGCGGATTAGCATAGACTTCCCCTTCGGTGCCGTTAAGTAACAGCGCGGGGGCATCAATGTCGCTGAAGAATTTCGCCACGCGCGGCACATATTCCGGATGCGAGACGCTCGACAGACGCAGCGCCGCACGCTCCGCAAACGGGGTCGCCAGTTTTGCCAGCGTATGCGCACTGTTGCGCACCCCCATCCGCCAGCGCAGCGAGAGCTGTTTCGCCATCGGCGGGCAGAGGTGATCGATGGTGATAAAGGCCAGCCCCTGCTCCAGTTTTGCCTGCGCCGCCTCCGCCGTCGTCACCGGGGCGATCCCCAGCGCCGCAAATACCGCTTCGCTGGTGATGCGCGTCGCGTCGTCGCTGACGCCGTGCACCAGCACCGGGAACCCGAGTTTCGCCAGCAGCAGCGCCAGCAGCGGCGTCAGGTTGCCCTGCCGGCGCGCGCCGTTGTAGCTGGGAATGACAATCGGCATCGGCCGGTTTTCCGGCGCCCGCAGCGACATCATCTTCGCCTGCATCGCCTGGTAAAAGCCGCGCATCTCCGCTTCGCCCTCACCTTTGATGCGCAGCGCAATCAGGATAGCGCCCAGCTCCAGGTCCGGCACCTCGCCCGCCAGCATCGCGCTGTAGAGCGCCACAGCGGTATCAGCGTCGATATCGCGGGCATGATTTTTGCCGCGACCTACCTCTTTAATGATTTTATTCAGTTCCATCTTTCGCTTCCGGTTAAGTGCGCTCAGCGCCGCGTGGGACGTCGTTTACGCACGGTATTTTTTGGCACCACGCTGGCCGGTATGGCTGCCGGCTCCGGGGTGGCGGGCTGCTCAATCGGAAAGACCGGCAGCGCGGCTAACAACCGGCTGCCGTAGGGTTTGCTCAGCAACCGGCGGTCATAAATCACGATCTCGCCGTAGCATTGATGGCTGCGGATCAGGCGTCCGACCTGCTGGATCAGGGTAAATGAGGCGCTGGGTAAGCTCTGCACCTCAAACGGATAGCGCTTCAGGCTCTTCAGCCACTCACCTTCGGTCAAAATTACCGGACTGTCTACCGGCGGAAAAGCGATTTTATGGATGTGCACCTGACTCAGCAGATCCCCTTTCAGATCGAGCCCTTCCGCAAAGGACTGCAGGCCAATCAGGATGCTGGTTTCCCCCCTGGTGACGCGCTGACGGTGCAGATCCACCAGGCGGCTGCGCGGCTGATCGCCCTGCACCAGCATCGAGAGCCGCAGATCGGTCAGACAGGCGACAAACTGCTGCATTGCCCGGTTGCTGGCAAACAGCACCAGCACCCCTTTGTGCTTTTTCTCAGCCATCTGCTGGCGGAAGAAGGCGGCCATCTCGGCGATATGCTCGGCTTCATGGCTCATCAGCGGCTCATAGCGCATCTGCGGGATCACCAGCTTGCCCTGCCCGACGTGATTAAACGGGGAGTCCAGCGCCACAAAGCGGTCGCCCGCCTTTTCGCTGAGGCCCGACATCTCCTGCAACCGATTAAAACTGTTGAGTGATCGCAGTGTGGCGGACGTCACCACAACGTGTGCGATTTTGCGCCACAGCATCTTCTCCAGCTGGTCGCTGACGCGGATACCGGCGCAGTGAAACAGCAGATGCGCCTGACCTTCGCGCAGTTCGCGGGTGATCCATTTCGACACCGGTGCACCGGAGGCTTTCTCCATCGACGCCAGCCGCCAGAGCTTGCTGACGGATTCGAACCAGCCAAACTGACGGTTGAGCTGCAGCAGATTGCGATGCAGCCGCACCACATCCACCTTGCCCGTCTGTTCGCTCAGTGCGTTGATCAGCCCTTCGCTCAGACCACGCAGTGCGTCGCTGAGTTTGAACAGCCGGGCACAGAGATCGAGCAGCTCCTGCGGCAGCGCGCCCAGCACGAAGCGGAACTCCCCCGGCTGGTTATGCGGCGGCAGTAGCGGGTTCAGCGCCTGAGCGGTGATCGTCATCAGTTCGCGCAGCTCGTCGCAGTGGGCTTTCAGCCGCTCCGGGTTAGCCAGCGGCGGAGGGGATTTAGGCCGCATCTGGGTCATGATGCTCTCCACCAGCTTCACAAAGAGGTCGAGCTGCAGGCTGCTCCAGCCGGGGGTGATATCGGCGCTCATCTCCAGCGCATCGCGGGCCACTTCGGGCAGATGGTGCCCTTCATCCAGCACCAGCATCAGATTTTTAGCGGGCGGCAGCACCGACTCATTTTCCATCGCCGCCATCACCAGCGCATGGTTCGCCACCACCACATCCACCTGCTCGATCTCACGGCGCGCCACGAAAAACGGGCATTCGCGATACCAGCGGCAGTGGGCACCGAGGCAGCTCGCTTTGTCGGTCGAGAGCCGCTGCCACAGGCTGTCGCTGACGTTTTCGTCGCTGTGGTCGCGCAGGCCATCCCACTGATAGCGATCCAGCGCTTTCTGCAGCCGGCCGCACTGGGTCTGCTCCTCTTTGGTGCTGCTGACGGCGTCATCGTCCAGCCAGAGCAGCAGATCGCCCTGCTGGTCCTCATCCGCCGCCAGCGCGGCCAGATTGCGCGGACAAACGTAGCGCCGGCGACCAAAGGCAGCGGTAAAGGTCAGGTCGGGAATGATTTTTTTCAGCAGCGGCAGATCTTTGGTGAAGATCTGATCCTGCAGCGCCACGTTGGCGGTGCTGATGACCAGCTGCTTCTCCTGAGCGCGGCTGGCCGCAATGCCGGGAATCAGATAAGAGAGGGTTTTTCCCACGCCGGTCGGCGCTTCAACCGCCAGATGGCGCGCGTCGTCGCCTGACAGACATTTTGCCACTTCGGCGATCATCTGCCGCTGCGGCGCGCGCGGAATGAAGTCAGGCACCTGCTGCTGAAGCGCTTTATACCACTCCGCTATCTGGCTTTTTATTGCGGCTGTCAGGGCCATGATTAGCGTTACCACACCGGAAAAAATGGCCTGTATTTTTACACAGTATCCCGGCGGCGTCAGCTTTCGCGCCGAATTTTTCGTGCGCCGTCGGAAATTTCCGCGGAGATTCCCGGCGCGCGTCAGGTCAGCACTTTGTACATCAGGGTGGTGGCGTCCAGCACGCCCGCGATCGATTCCGCATAAAAGGGAATCTCCCCCGCCACCTGCCAGCCCAGCGAACGGTAGAGGTCGCTGGCGACGTCGCCGCTGCGGGTATCGAGCACCAGCAGCGTTTTGCCCTCTGCGCGCGCCTGCTGTTCGGCATGCTGCATCAGCGTCCGGGCAATGCCCTGACGGCGCGCCTGCGGGTGCACCAGCAGTTTGCCGATCTCCGCCCGGTGACGCCCATTCGGCATGGCACTGAAATTTATCATCACCGTGCCCAGGAGGGTCTCCTGCTGACGGGCGACGAATAGCTGACTCTCTCCGGCGGCCAGGGCGGGAATGCGCTGCTGCCAGAAGTGCCGGATCGCCTGCTGGTCAGCGGCATCCGTGAAACCGACGCTGGCGCCATCTGCTACGCAGGCCTGCAGGAGCGCACTGAGTGACGCCTGATGCTGCTGCGCCTGCAGGGCGCTGAAGCGGGTGTAATCGATCATGGTCTGGCCACTACCAGCAGATAGCGGGCGCCGTCGGTGAGGTGCGCCTCAAAGGCGGATTTTCCGGTCAGATGAAATCGCAGGCAGTCGCCGGGGTGCAGCGTCCACTGCTGGACCCCCATGGTGATGGTCAGACCGCCCTCGCGCAGCCAGATATGCTGCTCCAGTCCCTGAATGGGAGGCGTGTCATAATCGATACGCGCGCCGGGCCGTAACTTGCCCTCTACCAGTTCGCATCTAAAATAGAGGGCAGGCGGTGAAACATTGCGGCGGACAAATCCGCTGGCTGCATCCTGCCACACCGGCTGCTGTTCCGCTCTGACCAGCAGAGTGGACTCCTCCTCGACTTCACTCAGCAGACGCGACATCGTGAGTCCATAGGCCGCACACAAACGATTAAGCAGTGCCGCCGTGGGGCTGGTCTCGCTTCGCTCAATGCGCGATAATGACGCGCGGCTGATGCCCGTGGCCACAGAAAGTTCATCTAACGACCAGCCGCGTTGCAGTCGTAATTCTGACAGCCTCACCGCCAGTCGCTGCTCAGTATTCAGCTCCGACATGGGTCATTCTCACATATGGGAAGTTTTCTCATATTCGAGATATAGCCTGGAAACGCCGTATCAGTCAAGTTGTACATAGCGAAATGTATTGTACAACTTAAATTGCTTCGTTATGGTAATCGCACTCAGACCAATCGAAAGAGGATTTTATGACCTTATACAGTATCGGTGACGTCGCCGAGCGCTGTGGCATAAACCCAGTCACCTTACGCGCCTGGCAGCGTCGTTATGGCTTACTGAAGCCGCAACGCACCGAAGGCGGACATCGTCAGTTTGATGAAGAAGATGTTCAGCGCATTGAAGAGATCATGCGCTGGATAGAAAGCGGCGTGCCGGTCGGAAAGGTCAAGGCACTGCTGGAAGGCGGCGATGTGGATGCGCATGATGGCTGGACGACACTACAGGATGAGCTGATCAGCGTCCTGCGTCACGTCAGGCCCGCTAAACTTCGCAACAAAATTGCCGCCATTGGCCGCGAACATCCGATTGATGCGCTGATCGACCACGTTTTTATGCCGGTGCGCCAGAAGCTGAGTCTGGACCAGAACACCGCCCGCACCATGTGCAGCCTGCTGGATGGGTTGCTGATTGACTATGTGGCCTTCTGCCTGACCGGCAGCCGCAAAAAGTCTGGCAAAGACGCGCTGATTATCGGCTGGGGTATCGATGATCGCACCCGTATCTGGCTGGAAGGATGGCGTCTCTCTCAGCACGGCTGGCGGATCGATGTGCTTGCTGAACCGCTGGATGTGCCGCGCCCCGAACTCTTTCCCGGCATGAACATGTTTGTCTTTACCGGTAAAAAACTGACCCGCCGCCAGCAGGAACAGCTGACACACTGGCAGGAACAGGGCTATGCCGTCCGCCTGCACGAACCCGCCTGATAACAAAAACGCACGCCGGGCGCTTTGCCTGCTGCCTTGCGCGCGCTATTATCCCCGCCTCACTGTTCACAAGCTCAGGTTTTCTCCATGAATGTCAAAAAAGCCTTTTTCGCCACGCTGTTTTTTATCATGGCCGTCGGCGGCACCAGCGGTCTGATGCTGGTGGGATACTCCCTTATCGTTCATTCACGCTAAGCCAGCGTTGCAGGCGTTCAAACAGACGATCGCTGACGATAGCCAGCAGCGCCACCAGCAGCGCCCCCTGAATCACGTAGGCCGTGTTAAACCCGCTTAACCCGATAATCACCGGTGAGCCGAGACTTTTGGCCCCCACCGTCGAGGCGATGGCCGCGGTTCCGATGTTAATGATCACCGACGTGCGTATTCCGGCGATGATCACCGGCGCAGCCAGCGCCAGCTCCACCTGCCACAGCCGCTGCCAGGCACTCATCCCGACCCCGGTGGCGATCTCCCGGCTGCTCTCCGGCACACTGTCGATGCCCGCCAGCGTGCCCTGTAAAATCGGCAGCAGGCCATAGAGCAGCAGTGCCACCACCGCAGGCCACGCGCCAAAGCCCATCACCGGTACCGCAATCGCCAGCACCGCCACCGGCGGAATCGTCTGTCCGGCGGCCACAATCGTCTCTGTCAGCGGCCGGAAGGCGCGCCCTGCCCGTCGCGTCACCAGTACGCCGCTGCCGACGCCAGTCACGATCGCCAGCAGGCTGGCGGCGATCACCAGAAACAGATGCGCCAGGGTGAGCTGCCAGAAGCTCTCCTGCTGATAGAGCGGCCGCGCCAGATCGGGAAACCAGCGGTGAAACAGCGGCCCGCTCCAGGGCATCAGGCTCAGCAGCGCGACATAGAGCAGCACCAGCCACAGCAGCGGATCCCTTAACCTGCGCATGGGGCTGCCCCGTGCCGTTGCAGCAGATCGCTGAAGTGGAGGACGCCCAGCGGTTGCTGCTGCGCGTCGACCACCGGCAGCTGGTCGGTTCGCCGGGCGATAAACTGTGAAAGGGCCTCCCGCAGCGTCAGCCCGGCCGCAATCGGTTCGCCCGCCAGCCACTCCCCGTGACGCACGGCCTGGCTGACCTGCTCCAGCGACAGCAGCCGCACCCCGATTTCGCTGCGGCCAAAGAAGTCACGCACAAACGCATTTACGGGCTGCGTCAGCAGCTCCACCGGCCTGCCCTGCTGAACGATCTCGCCGTTATCCATCAGCACCAGGCGATCAGCCAGCGTCAGCGCTTCGTCGATATCATGAGTCACCAGCACAATCGTGCGGCCCGAAAGCCGGTGAATGCGCAGCATCTCCTGTTGCAGCATGCCGCGCGTGACCGGGTCGAGCGCCCCGAACGGCTCATCCATCAGCAGGACTTCCGGGTCCGCCGCCAGCGCGCGCGCGACCCCGACCCGCTGCTGCTGGCCGCCGGAGAGCTGATGCGGATAGCGGTCGAGCAGTTGTGCGTCCAGGTTCAGCAGCGCCAGCAGCGCCGCGATGCGCTCATCGACGCGGGCAGCCGGCCAGCCCAGCAGAACCGGCACCGTGGCGATATTCTTCCGCACCGTCCAGTGCGGAAACAGGCCGGTCGACTGGATGGCGTAGCCCATGCGGCGACGCAGCGCGCGGGCATCCAGCTGGCGAATCGACTCACCGGCAAAGCGGATATCTCCGCTGTCAAACTCCACCAGCCGGTTAATCATCTTCAGGGTGGTCGATTTGCCGGAGCCGGAGGTGCCGAGCAGTACGCAGAACTCACCGGCGGCCACCTGCAATGTCAGATCTTTCACCGCCGCTTTGCCGTTAAACGCGCGTGATACGCCCCTGAATTCAATCATCTTTTCTCTCCAGCAGTGAGATCAGCAGGCGGAACAGCGCATCGACTGTCACCGCCAGCGCAATCACCGGGACCACACCCAGCAGCACCAGATCCAGTGCACTGCTTAGCAGCCCCTGAAAAATAATCGCACCGAAGCCGCCTGCGCCAATCAGCGCCGCCACCACGGCCATCCCCAGCGTCTGCACTACCACTACCCGCAGCCCCGCCAGCCAGACCGGCAGCGCCAGCGGCACATCGACCGCACGGAACTGCTGCCAGCCGCTCATCCCCATGCCACGCGCGCTCTCGCGCACCTGTTGCGGCACCTGCTGCAGGCCGACCACCACGCTGCGCACCAGCGGCAACAGCGCGTAGAGTACCAGCGCGATCAGCGCCGGAGCCATGCCGATGCCGCTGATCCCCCACGCGCCCAGCCAGGGAAAGTGCTGAGCCAGTCCGGCCAGTGGCGCAATCAGCAGGCCAAACAGCGCGACGGAGGGCACCGTCTGAATCACATTCAGGACGCCGAACACGCTGCCCTGCCAGCCCGGACGCCGGAACAGCGCCACGCCCAGCGGCAGCGCGATCAGCAGCGCAGGCAGCACCGTGCCGGCCAGCAGAATGAGATGGCGACTGAGTGCCGCATCAAACACGGCCTGACGGTTGGCATACTCTTTCAGCAGGGAGAGATCGGCCAGCTGACCGCTGAACAGCAGCAGCAGCGGCAGCAGCCAGACCTGCAGATTGAGCAGCAGCTGAACCAGCCGGTGACGGGTCAGTTGCCGCACCAGGTCGGTGATCAGCAGAACTATAAGGGCGGCACTGCACCACAGGCCGCTGGCGAAGCTGGTGCGCGCCAGACGGCTGCCCTGCTGGCTGAGCAGCGTGGCCTGATGACCGCCCAGCCAGATGATGAGCGCCAGCATCAGCTCCGCCGCCAGCAGCGACAGCATCAGCGTGCTGCGGCCAGGCCGACGCCACAGCAGCAGCCAGAGCGCCGCCAGCGGTAACAGCAGCAGCCCGAAGCGGCTGATCTGCCAGAGCCTCAGCGGTTCGCCCGCCACCAGCCGGTTCGGGGCAACGTTCAGAAACGGCAGCGCCATCAGTGCCAGACTCAGCAGGCTCAGCAGTAGCCAGGCCACCGGCTGCGGTACCGGACGGCGTATCGCTTCCCGCGATATCAGCATCGGTTACAGGAGCTTCTGCTGCTGCAGCCACTCGGTCGCGACGCTGCTGGCATCCTGGCCGTCGACCGCGATTTTCGCGTTGAGCTGTTGCAGCGTCTTCTCATCCAGCGCACTGAACACCGGCTTCAGCCACGCCTCAATGCCGGGGTAGGCTTTCAGGACCGATTCACGGATAACCGGCGTCGGTGCATAGATCGGCTGAACGCCTTTGGGATCGCTGAGCGTCTGCAGGCCCAGCGCCGCCACCGGGCCATCCGTCCCGTAAGCCATCGCCGCATTGACGCCGGATGTCTGCTGCGCCGCCGCGCTGATGGTGACCGCGGTGTCACCGCCCGCCAGCGACAGCAGCTGATCCTGCTTCAGGTTAAAGCCGTACGCTTTTTCAAAGGCGGGTAAAGCATCGCTGCGTTCAATAAATTCTGCCGACGCCGCCAGCTTGAAGGTGCCCCCTTTTTTCAGCCAGGCGCTGAGATCGGCCAGCGAGGTGAGCTGATTTTTTTCCGCCAGCTCTTTGCGCACGGCGATGGTCCAGGTGTTATTAGCCGGTGCCGGGGTCAGCCACACCAGGTGGTTCTTCTCTGCATCGAGCGTCTTCACCTTCTCGTAGCCCGCGGAGGCACTCTTCCAGGCGCTGTCTTTCTCGTCATTGAAGAAAAAGGCGCCGTTGCCGGTGTATTCCGGATAGATATCGAGTTCGCCCGCCGTGATGGCGCCGCGCACCACCTGCGTCGTCCCCAGCTGGATTTTATTGACGGTTTTGACCCCATGCTTTTCCAGCACCTGCAGGATCACATTGCCCAGCAGCGACCCTTCGGTATCAATTTTTGAGCCGACCCGCACAGGATCTGCCGCCTGTGCCATTCCCATACTGAGCAGCAAAGCGCTGACGCCGATCCAGCCCCGAGTTTTGATCATGACCTTTTCCTTATCGCGTGTTCGCGTGTTGTTTTTGCGCCTCGCCGGGCGTGATGCGTACAGGCTGCTGGTCTGCCGCGCAGCAGCAGGCTGACAGACCGGGCAGCGGAGAGGCACTGCCTTAAAAGCGTAGCCTGTCCCGGCGCGGCTGCCGCTGACTTTCTCCCCGCAGAATAGCAATCTGAGATGAGAATCTTATTTCATATAGCGGAAATGAATTTACGGCCGGACGTCTGAACGGCTATCCTTCCAGACCTGGTATAAATAATCAAAGATGCAGAACATCATGTCCGACCTGACCTCTTCCGCCCATGTGGCAACAGCAGGCCGTGCGCCTGCGGGTGAAACGCAGTGGATCCGCAATGCAGCAGATGTCTCCCGTTTAGTGAACAGCGGCGACAGCGCCCGTAATAACGCCCGCATCGTGATTGCGATTGCGCTAGGGGGCGTCTTTCTCGATGCCTACGATCTGGGCGCGCTGGCCTTTGGCATGAAAGACATTACGCGCGAATTTAATCTCACCCCCTCCGGCACCGGCATGGTCGCCTCGGCCATTACCTTCGGTGCCATTATCGGCGCGCTGATCGGCGGCTATCTCACAGATAAGATCGGCCGCTATCGGGTGTTTATGGCCGATATGTTCTTTTTTGTGGTGGCGGCTCTCGCCTGTGCGTTCGCGCCCAATGAGTATGTGCTGGCGGGGGCGCGTTTTGTCATGGGGCTGGGTGTCGGCATCGATCTGCCGGTGGCGATGGCTTTTCTGGCGGAGTTTTCACGCCTGCGCGGCAAGGGGAATAAAGCGGCCAGCGTGGCGATGTGGTGTCCGACCTGGTATGCGGCGATCAGCATCTCCTACCTGCTGGTGCTGCTGCTCTATGCCGTGCTGCCGGAAAGCCACACTGACTGGCTCTGGCGGCTGATCCTGGGGTTTGGTGCCGTACCGGCGATTATCATCATCGCCATCCGCAGCCGTTACATGAGCGAATCCCCGGTCTGGGCCGCGAATCAGGGCGACCTGAACGGCGCCGCAGCGATTCTGCGCAGTGCCTGGAACATCAACGCGCAGGTGGCCTCTGATGCCGGACTGACGCCCGCCACGCCGGTGCGTAAGGCGGGCTGGCGCAACTATGGCGCGCTTCTGAAGGGGGTTTATCGCCGCCGGACGCTGCTGGCGACCATCACCGCCGTCGCCTCCTCGTTTGCCTATAACGCCGTCGCCTTTGGCCTGCCGGTGATTATCTCCAGCTTCCTTGCGCAGTCGATGCTGACCACGATTCTGGTCTCGCTGGCGCTGAACCTGCTGTTTGCCTTTGTCGGCGGCATTCTGGCCGTGCGTCTGGTGCCGCGTCTGGGGGCGTGGAAAATGTCGGTGGCGGGTTACGGCTGTCAGTGTGTGGCGCTGCTCGGGCTGGCGCTGATTGGCCGCCCGGAAGGGGGACAGGAGGCGGCGCTGGCTATCGCGATGCTGGCGCTGTTCCTGTTTGGTCAGGGATTCGGACCAGGATCGCACACCATGACCTTTGCTTCACTGAGCTACCCGACCTCGCTGCGCGGCGTGGGGGTGGGCTTTAATCAGACGCTGATGCGCGGCAGTTCGACCGTTTCACTGTTTCTGTTCCCCGTGCTGGTCGCGGCGCTCGGCACCGGTGTCTTCTGGATGATCTTCCTGGCACCGCTGGCCGGTCTGCTGGCCCTGCTGGCCATCCGCTGGGAACCCTCGGGCTACGATGTGGATGCGGAAGATTTCAGGCCGTTGTGATGGTCAGGGCTGATAGGCAGTCATGACACTAAGCGGATCTAACGTGACGGGCACCCTGGTCCGTTGTAAAGCGTCACAGGCCAGGGATGGCAGCGTGGCGGAGAAAGCAGGATCCCGATGCACGCAGACAGAGAAACCGCACCGCAGTGCGGTTTTTTTTATGCCGTCAGGGCCGGAAAAGGAAACTGCGCCAGATAGTCCGGGATGCGCGGAAACGTATGGATAAACCACGGCGTGAACTGCTGCGGCTGCTGCTGCATCTGCTGCTCTATCAGCGCCATCGGGCGATACTCATAGGCATCCGCTTCCTGCGGATTCAGCTCTGGCAGGCTGTCGCAGATGGCAAAAAAGACGTGACCATATTCGTGCTCGGTCAGGCCATTGCTCAGCTTCAGGTTGTAGCTCAGTTCAAATACCGGCGTCAGCGTCAGCGCCATCCCCATCTCTTCCCGCAGTCGGCGCTCGGCAGCGTCACGGGTTGATTCATGCGGATAGGGATGGCCACAGCAGGTATTACTCCACAGGCCACCACAGTGATATTTATCGCTGGCGCGCCGCTGCAGTAAGAGCTCCTGCCGGGAATTGAAGACGTAGACCGTCACCGCACGGTGCAGTAATCCTTTTTCATGCACTTCCAGCTTTTCCATTTTGCCGGTGGGACGATCGAGGTGGTCAACGAGGATAACTTCAATAGCAGACATGGCGTTTCCTTGAGATTATTCCCATCTATTCTGGCACAAGATTAAACGTTTGGGCGCGCTGCGAAGGAATTTTTGCCTGGATCGGGCGAAGGTAAGCGGATGAAGCAGAGAGGAAATCAGGCCAGCGAGGCTGGCCTGAAAAGAGATTACAACCGGAAGCTCTGAACGACCCGCTCCAGCTGGGTGCTCTGTACTTCCATCGCCTGCGCGGCGGCGGAAACCTGCTCCACCAGTACGGCGTTCTGCTGAGTGGTGCCGTCAAGCTGCGTGATCGCCACGTTAACCTGTTCGATGCCCATGCTCTGCTCGCGGCTGGCGGACATGATTTCGCTCATCAGGGTCGTGACGCTGCTTACGCCCTGCATCAGCTCATCCATGGTCTGCCCCGCCTGCTCAACCAGCGCGCTGCCGGTGTCGATGTTGGCCACAGACTCCTCAATTAACTTCTTAATCTCCCGCGCCGAATTGGCTGAGCGCTGCGCCAGGTTGCGCACTTCCGATGCCACGACGGCAAAACCGCGTCCCTGTTCGCCAGCCCGGGCGGCTTCGACCGCGGCGTTCAGCGCCAGGATATTGGTCTGGAACGCGATGCTGTCGATAACGCTGATGATATCGACCACTTTGCGTGACGAGTGATGGATTTCGCCCATCGTACTGACGACCTGACGCACCACCTCGGTGCCGCGCGCCGCCACCTGCGAGGCATCGCCTGCCAGCTGGTTCGCATGCGTGGCGTTGTCGGCGTTCTGACGCACGGTGCCGGTGAGCTGCTCCATTGAGGCGGCCGTTTCCACAATCGAACTGGCCTGATCTTCCGTCCGGGAGGAGAGATTAGCGTTGCCGCTGGCAATCTCACGCGAGGCGGCGGTGATCGCCAGCGCGCTGTCACCCACCTGCTGAATCAGCCCCTGCAGATAGCTGATGAACTGGTTAAAGCTCTGCGCTACAGCGTTGAATTCCGGACTGTTACTGGCGGGCAGACGCTGGGTCAGATCGGCCCCGCCGGTCGACAGCGCTTCAATGTTGCGGTTCAGCACGCCCAGACGTTTCATCATTGCACGGACAAAGCCCAGCGACACCAGCAGCAGGATCACGGCCAGCGGGATCTGCACCAGACCCAGGCGGGTCAGCATGTTGTGCGACTGCGCTTTCAGCAGGCTGGTCGGCAGGCTACTGGCGAGATACCACGGGCTGCCAGGAATAGCCTGTACAAACAGCGTCTGCTCGCCTTCGCTGCTGTCGAAGGTGGTTTCCAGCGGCTGGCTGCCAACGCCATTCAGCAGGGTTTTCAGCGGCGCCGCCATCGGCATCTGCACGTCGGCCAGATTCTCCAGCTTCGGTGCGGCATTCACCAGCGCGCCGTTCCCTACCACCTTGCCATCGGCTTCCACGATCAGCACGTTGCCATGAATCGTTTCGCCCATCTGTTTCGCCAGCTGGTTGAAGAAGCCCAGCGTCACGTCGATGGTCGCAACCCCCCAGGCCGTCCCGTTGCGGTAGATGGCCATGGCGCAGTTGGTGCGGGGCTGCGGGCTGGCGGCATCCTGATAGGCTTTTGCCCAGGCGCACTGCCCTTTGGCCGCGGCCAGACCATCTTTATACCAGGGCTGTTCCCAGTATTTGTCGGCGGCGTCGGAGTTCCAGTAGGTATTGACCTGCAGTTCATTGCTGGCATTACGGGCAAAGAAGCTGCTGTCTTTCTCTTTGGCCGGATCGCGACGGTTCGGCAGTGGCCAGATACCGCCACCAAACACATTGCTGTCCTGATACTGGTTTACCAGCGTCGGTAAGAGGGTATCGATAGTGGCACTGTCCATGACCGATGCGGCTTCGGTGATCGCCCGCTGCTGCGCCTGCACGCGGTTCATCTGTTCAACAATGCCGGACGCGAGGGAATCAACCTGATAGCGAACCAGACGGCTTTCGCTGTCGACCAGCTGCGGCGCGACGAACTGGTTGATGACCCAAACTGTAACGAGTAAAAGTGCAACAAAGAATGCGATCATTGTTGCGGTGAAGCGGGATTGTGTTGTTTTAAACATCTATGTTCCCCTGAACCCTGATGTGGCGCGATTGCCTGATCCGGGTTAACGGCTTGTTAATGAGGAACTTGAGATGCGCGGGATCACAGATTTAAGAAATGTCTGATTTCTGTAAAGATTTAGTTTCTCTGCGCGACTATCACCGACATGGCGGCCACCAGACATCGGTGAAATGTCGCGCAGTAACGGACCTACTCTTCCGGATTAACCACCTGATGGCGCGGGCGGAAAACGTGATGACAGCCCTCTGCGGTTAACCGTTCCCGTAACTTCTGGCCGCCATGTTCATCGGCCTGGGCAAACTGTCGTTCCGCTTCGGTAATCGGCGTGGTCCAGAGTAAGGAGGGCCGATCGCCATCGCGCTTGGGCAGGGCAAACTGCGCCTGTTCGCTGGCCAGTTCATTCGCCAGCAGGAAGCTTTCGAAACCCACAGGTGCCACTTCCGAGGCCAGCGTGTGGCCCTCGCCAAGCCATGTCAGCCGCGCCCACGGCAGATGCACAAACTCCGCCAGCGCACTCGCCATCTGCACCGCGTTGCTTTCGGTCATAACCTCGCCGTCCACCGCCATGCCCAGTTCGATACGGCGATACTGCGGGGCCAGCTCATCAAACAGGTAGTCCACCTGCGGCATAGGCCGGATGCTCATACCGATCGTCAGGAAATACCAGACGCCCTGATGCCAGTGCTGGGAGATCGCCATCGGTGGCCAGCTCCCCTGGTCGATCGCGTAATACTTCACCGACTCGCCAAAGCGGGCCTGATAGCAGGCCATCAGATCCTGCTGAACCCTGTCCCACTCGCTGCCGTCATGCCATTCGCGCCAGAACTGGCGCTGATGCTCCGCACGGGCGTAGTAATCATTAGTGGAGGCCGACCCCAGCGGCGCCGTGAGGCGGTTCTTTTTAATGCAGCCTGCGGAGAAGCTCACCTGCTTCTCCTGATAGAGGCTCCAGCCTGGAATTACCGCCAGTAGCTGGCCGTAATACCACAGCGCCGCGCCATCATCGCTGGGCTCCCACAGCACCTGCAGACCGGCCGGATCCAGCTCGGGTTCTGCTTCCAGATTACGGCAATACTCGGCGCTGAGCAGCGGCGCAATGCCCTGCTCCATCGCCTCACGATCCTCCTGCGCCGGAGCCGGCAGCAGATTACGCAGCCAGCAGCCGCGCACCGCATACTGGCTGCGGAACAGGTCGGTTGGCCAGATATAAAAATAGGCCGTGCGCGCATCCTGCTCAACGATAGCGGTCAGGGTGCGCTGCTGATTGTGGACTTCAGCAATCAGGGATTTGTACGTCATAGTGCCTCGACAAAGCCTGGAGGAATCCATTTTCCCCGAGATTAGAGCAGGATCCGGACTGGCGCTATCTGAGACAAGGGTAAAAATCTCAAAGTGTGGGCGGTGAGGGGTAACCCACGGGGATCGGCCCGGCCAAAGTCGCGTTCTCCGATGTTCTGCCCCTGCGCGACGAAACGGCAACCCTCTGTGATTGAAAATCATCAGTACATCCTCAACCCCTATCCAGACGACGATCAAAAGCAGAGCAGCATTTATTGATCGCCGCGGGTGTGAATGACGCAGGAAACGGATGCTGACATCATCAGAAAAAGAATGAGGATCAAGAGGCGGGTCTGGCTATCCCTGACCTCGCGCCTTTATTTATCGGGATCACGCGAGCTGCTTTTTAAAAACGGAAATATTCACAAAAATTCAGACGTGCGTTTTTTATCACCTGCGTCCAAACACAGACAATTACCAGGAGACTTCAGAAAGCAGGTTTCTATAATGGCCCCACCCATTAAATAAAAAGGAACCGCCATGCTTTTATTATTCATTCTGACATTGATCGTCGTGATTTTATTTTCGTTAAAAAAGCACGCAGCCTTTAAGAAAAGCAGAGCACTACCCCGAAGAGATAAACGTTAACCGGGATGGCAGAGGCCACGGCCCCCAGCGGAGCCACATCAATATAAAAACAACAAAATCAGAGATTTAAAAACCAATCAGGTTTTATTTTCAACCATCACAGACGCCCAGCCCGACGGTGAGAAAGAAAAATTTATCGGAAAATTTTATTTAAGAAAATTAAATAAAAAGTAATGGCGCTTTTATTTACAACCAGAATCGATGAACCTATGGTGGATACTGACAGGAAGGCCTGTTTAATTTAATCACTCGCCCGCTGGCATGGAGCCTTACATGACAATTCACGCTTACCCGCCTGAAAACAGTTTTCTCGAAGAGGGCATCCGCTCTTACCTGAATAGCCTTCCCGTCCGGAAAAACCGGTTAGAGGAGTCTCTTTTTTTATTGCTGAATAAAAACAGCATCAGTGAAATCATCATCAACAGAGTGATTGAAAACACCCCTTACTACAGAGTGTTTATCCTGACCTGCGAAAAATTTATGCCGCTGGCGCTCTATTATCTGAATGCCCATCCCGGCAAGGTTTCGATTTTAAGCCGGGATGAGAACCAGTCAGAGGAGCGCGCTTCGGCCGGCTTTACAACCTCTATCACTCATCTGAAAGAGGTCACCTCCATTACACCGGGCGAATATCGCGCGCTGACGCTGACGCTGAGCGAAAAAAGCCTGTGCAGACAGACGGAAAGAACGCGAAAAAAGGTGTTTTATTACCACCGTTCAAGTGCCCTGCAAAAAATGGGATTGAAAAGAATCAACGCGCTTTTTATCTGAGAGGCGGAAGACTGAATAAATGAATGAACTCTATCCCGGCAGTGCGAAAGCGTTAGCCTGCGATTATATCCTCTCTGTTAAAAAGATTGCCCTGGCCCATCAGCAGGGTGCTGATGTCAGTGCCGGAAAGAAAGAGATCGATCTGCTGCTGAAAAAACTCCGGAAAACGATAAATATCTCTTCCCCTCTCAGCCTTTATATCTGGACAAAGATGGAGGCTGAACTCAGGAAGCTGATTGTGATCACCTGCGATCCCGGTTATCTGTCGATCATACGTCACGCGAGATACCGCTCGAGGATATACAGAGATTATGCGTTAAGAAAAGTTCAGGGCGCGCTCTGAGTGTGTCTGCTAATTCCCCGGCCTGCCGGATAACTTTCTGAAAAGATTCCGCGGCTGTTCAGCGCGCGTCGGCCCTACTCTCCAGCTCAAGGTTTTTAAATTCTCCGGCATCTTTTTTGTCGGCCGGTCGCGCATCCTCCCTGGGGTAAACCTGAAATCTGCGGCCTCTGACGTACGGCCGGATAAGCTGACACGTATGCCAGCCTGGAAATAATCAACTGATTAAAAGCGTGTATTTATTGATCCTGCTGATAGCCGTTGAATTTCCTCAGCAAAAAAATCCGTTCAATAAAATTTAAGTTAATTAATCCTTCCTCACCCGAATAAACAGAATTCACGCATTTTATCTGCGATAAAATTTAATTTAACTTAATAATAACCCGCTCGATTTCAGGGATTCTCCGTTTTAGCGTTGAAAACAGCGTCAATGCCGGCGCGATAAGGAGAAACCTATGAAGAACGTCAATCCGTTAAAAAAAAATCATGCTGATTTGCGATGACATCTATTTTACTTCGGGTTTTACTGCACTCGCAGAACGGGAAGGGATAGCGTGTCAGCAGGTGACCACTGAACAGTATGCCGCGGGCCTGGTTTTTACAGGCACCGTGCTAATCGACCTTGTTTCATGGTGCAGGTCCGGCCGTGTTGAATCATCCTCGCTGGCCTGGCCCGGTAACTATCCTCCCGATGCCGGATTTATCATCTCCTGTCCGGGACAGAAAAACATCATGGATTTAATCTGCGGCGGCTGTTTTAAACTGGAGAGGAAAAGCACGCCGGGCGAGATCAGCCGATTATTTGCCGCAGATTCGCTGCCTCAGCCACTCTGTGCCTGTAAACCGCTGACCTCACGGGAGAGTGAAATCCTGACCCTGCGGCTGTCCGGGATGAGCACCCGGAAAATCGCCCTGACGCTCCGAATACATGTGAAGACGGTCTATGCGCATCTCTACAATATTCTGATGAAGTCCGGCTGTAAGAGCCTGATCGGTTTTTATGCGCTCGCCCTGCCGCTCAGCGAAATGCTCTGTCGGCTAAGCGCCGGGCAGAACGGGGAAGAAACGGCCATGGAAACACGCCGCTAAAGTCTGCCTGACGGGATTACACTATGGCCTGATCGCCCTGCGCAGCACTGGCAGGGCGATACGTCCCCGCCATGTCGCCGCTCACGCGCCGATCCGCATCGGCGCAGGGTGATGCGGTCACGCATCGCGCGCCGGAGAGAGGCCGTCGTCTGACACGCCGGATGCCCGGCTCGGCTATGCAGGGTTGCGCCCCATCCTCACCATCGCGCGATACCAGGCCCCGCGCTGAATCGACCAGCGCAATCCCACCGCGATCGCATTAATCTTCTGATCGATGAGCGTCTGCTGCAGACGACCCATCTCGCGTCCGGACATCGCCTGCGCCCAGGCGGGCATCAGCCCGAACCCCGACTTCAGCATGATTTTCATCACCGGTTTCGCCTGCCAGCTCGGCGCTGGGGCATTCATCAGTAGCCGCGTGACCTCTGCGGTACGCTCGTCAAAACGCAGCTCAGGCCGCATCTGTTGCAGATAGTCCGCCACATCGGCCACGCTTTTGGGCACCCGCTCCGCTCCCAGCGCTTCGGCGATCAGCGCCGCTTCCTGATAATAGCGATCCTGCTCAGCGCGGGCGAGATGCGGATTTTTATAGCGCAGATGGGCCGCCAGAAAACGGCTGGTCTCCGCGACATGCACCCAGGTCAGCAGAGGGGGATCGCTGGCCGCATAGGGTTTGCCCTGGCTGTCCACGCCGCTGACTTTGAGATGGATGCGTTTTACCCGCTCGATCAGCGTCTGCGCATCCTGCTGGTTTCCGTAGGTCGTTACCGCAATAAACTGACTGGTGCGCCGCAGGCGACCCATCATATCTTCGCGGAAATTAGAGTGATCCCAGACGCCCGCCAGCGCGGCCGGATGCAGCATCTGCAGCAGCAGCGCGCTGATCCCGCCACACATCATGGCGGTGAAATCGCCGTGGACGCGCCAGATCACGCTGTCCGGGCCAAACAGGCCGGGATCGCCAGGCGGCTGAGAAAGGTCAAATTCATTCATCGACAGGCCGTTAAGGCGGAAGACCTGCTGCTGAATGCGGTCACGCAGATTCATGATGGCGGCTCTGATAGTGGATATGATGCGGCGCGCGCAAGCAGGACGCTGACGACACGCCGCACCACCTTCTCCCGGCGTCAGGAGAAGGGCTGACGGTTAAAGATAGTTAAACTGCGCATTCTCGGTGCGAACGGAATCGAGCCCAATCATTACATTAAACTTACCGGGTTCTGCGACGTGCTGCATCTGCTGATTCCAAAACTTCAGCGCATCGACATCGATCTTAAAGGTCACGGTCTGTGATTCACCCGCTTTCAGCATGATGCGCTTAAAGCCCCTCAGCTCCTGCACCGGACGGCTGATCGAGGCGACCGGATCATTGAGGTACATCTGCACCACCGTGGCTCCGTCGCGCTGACCGCTGTTGGTCACCGTCACGCTGGCCTCGACAGTGCCGTCGCGCGCCATTGTCGGAGAGGACATTTTAACCGGCGACACGGTGAAAGTGGTGTAGCTCAGGCCGTAACCAAACGGATAGAGCGGGCCGTTGACCGCATCATAGTAGTGCGACGTATATTTATTCGGTTTCGCAAAGTTATACGGGCGGCCGGTTGGCAGATGGTTGTAGTAGATCGGGATCTGACCCACCGAACGCGGGAAGGAGACCGGCAGTTTGCCCGACGGGTTGTAGTCGCCGAACAGTACATCCGCGATGGCGTTGCCGCCTTCGGTGCCGCTGAACCAGGTTTCCAGCACGGCATCGGCCATCCGATCCTCATTGACTATCGACAGCGGACGTCCGTTCATCAGCACAATCACCAGCGGTTTACCGGTGGCTTTCAGCGCGGCTAACAGCCGCTGCTGATTCGGCGGAATGATCAGATCGCTGCGGCTGGAGGCTTCATGCGCCATACCCTGCGCTTCGCCCACGGCAGCCACGATGACGTCGGCCTGCTTCGCTTTGGCCACCGCGTCATCGATCATCTGCTGCGGTGAACGGGTGTCGATCGACACCGCCGGTTCATACAGGTTCAGGAAGTCCTGAATCCCCTTATTGTCAGAGACGTTAGCCCCTTTCTCATAGAGCAGCGTCGCTTTGCCTTCGGTGGCGTTGCGCATCCCCTGCAGCAGCGAAACGGACTGCTTCGCCACGCCCGCGGCGGACCAGCTGCCCATGATGTCACGCTGGCTGTCTGCCAGTGGGCCGATCAGCGCAATGGTGCCCGATTTTTTCAGCGGCAGCGTCTCCAGCCGGTTTTTCAGCAGCACGATGCTCTTACGCGCCACGTCGCGCGCTTCAGCCCGGTGCAGGCGGCTTTCCGCGTTGGTGTCCTGCGGGTCGCTCTCTTTCGGCCCTAAGTGGCTGTAAGGATCGTTGAACAGGCCCATGTCATATTTGACGTTAAGCACATGGCGCGCCGCGTCATCGATTTCCGCCATGCTGACGTCGCCGCGCTTCACCAGATCCGGCAGATATTTACTGTAATATTCGTCGCTCATGCTCATATCGACGCCCGACTTCAGGGCAATACGCACCGCTTCCTGCGGATCGCTGGCGACGCCGTGCTTGATCAGCTCTTTGATCGCGCCGTGATCGCTGATGGTAATGCCCTTGAACTTCCACTTATCGCGCAGCAGATCTTTCAGCAGCCAGCTGTCCGCGGTGGCCGGAACCCCGTTAATGGAGTTCAGCGCCACCATCACCCCGCCGCTGCCCGCATCCAGCGAGGCTTTGTAAGGCGGCAGGTAGTCCTGGAACATGCGCTGCGGACTCATATCCACGGTGTTGTAGTCGCGTCCCCCTTCAACCGCACCATAGAGGGCAAAGTGCTTCACGCTGGTCATCACGCTGTAGCGGTCGGCGGCGCTCTTACCCTGCATCGCCTGCACCATGCTGCGCCCCATTTCGCTGGTGAGCCAGGTATCCTCACCGAAGCCTTCGGAGCCACGACCCCAGCGCGGTTCACGGCTGACATCCACCATCGGCGCCCAGGTCATGTTGAGGCCATCGTCGGCCGCCTCGTAGGCAGACACGCGCCCTACCTCTTTCACCGCGTCCAGATCCCAGCTGGAAGCCAGGGCTAACGGGATCGGGAAAATGGTGCGCTGACCGTGAATAACATCGAAGGCGAAGAACAGCGGGATCTTCAGGCGGCTGAGCTGCATCGCCTGATCCTGCATGGCGCGGATATCCTGGCGGGTCACGGTATTAAAGATCGCGCCAACCTGACTCTTCTGAATCATGTCGCGAATCGCTTCTTTCGGATTATCAGGTCCGACGCTGATTAAACGCAGCTGGCCGATTTTCTCGTCCAGCGTCATCTTCTTAAGCAGCTGGTTGACGAAGGCATCCCGCGCCTGTTCGGTCATCGGGTGATTGCCTGGCAACGTCTCAGCCAGTGCGGGTTGCATCGCGAGGGAGACAGCGAGACTAACAGAGTAAATCCATTTCATCAGGTTGGGTTCTCTTAAGTAACTGCGCAATATCGAATAAACAGGCGGCAGTGTGCCACAAGATGAGAATAGCAGGTAGCCGCCGCTGTCACACTGCGTTCAGGTCAGTTGCCGTGCTACAGTTAAGGCGCACTGATAAGACAAGGGAATTGCTCATGATACCAACCTCTGCCCTGCTTTCTGACCTGCGCCGCCTCGTCGGCCCGGCCCATCTGCTGACTGAACCTGAACAGACCGCCCGCTATCGCAAAGGCTTTCGCTCCGGCGACGGCGAGGCGCTGGCCGTGGTGTTTCCCGGCACCCTGCTGGAGCTCTGGCGGGTGCTGCAGGCGCTGGTGAAAGCCGATGTTATCATCCTGATGCAGGCGGCGAACACCGGCCTGACCGAAGGGTCCACGCCGCACGGCAACGACTACGATCGCCCGCTGGTGATTATCAGCACCCTGCGGCTCGATAAACTGCAGCTAATCGACAACGGCCAGCAGGTGCTGGCGTTCCCCGGCAGCACGCTCTATCAGCTGGAAAAAGCGCTGAAGCCGCTGGGACGCGAACCGCACTCGGTCATTGGCTCCTCCTGCATCGGCGCCTCGGTGCTGGGCGGCATCTGCAATAACTCCGGCGGCTCGCTGATCAAGCGCGGCCCGGCCTACAGCGAAATGGCGCTGTTTGCGCAGATCGACGCCAGTGGAAAACTGAAGCTGGTAAACCATCTCGGTATCGATCTGGGCAGCTCGCCGGAGGAGATTCTGGGGCGGCTGGATGACGACCGCTGGCAGCCGGGCGACGTGCAGCACGATGGCCGTCACGCCTCCGATCACGACTACGCCGATCGGGTACGGGAGGTGGATGCCGATACGCCCGCCCGCTATAACGCGGATGCGCGGCGTCTGTTCGAGGCGTCCGGCTGCGCCGGAAAGCTGGCGGTCTTTGCCGTGCGACTCGATACCTTTGCCAGCGAGCCGCAGCAGCAGGTCTTTTACATCGGCACCAATGACCCCGGCGTTCTCACCGATCTTCGCCGTCATATGCTGGCCCATTTTACCCATCTGCCCGTGGCCGGTGAGTATATGCATCGGGACATCTACGACATCGCGGAGGTCTACGGCAAAGATACCTTCCTGATGATCGACAAGCTGGGCACCGACAAAATGCCGCTGTTTTTCACGCTGAAGGGGCGGGTCGATGCCTGGCTGAGTAAATTCCCGTTCATCAGGCCCCACTTCACCGACCGGCTGCTGCAGCGGCTGAGCCGGGCGTTCCCGGCGCATCTGCCCAAGCGCATGAAGCAGTATCGCGACAGATATGAACACCATCTGATGCTGAAGATGTCCGGTGAGGGGGTGGCGGAAGCGCGAAACTATCTGCGCGACTACTTCCGCGAGGGCGGCGGCGAGTTCTTTGAGTGTGAAGGCAAAGAGGGCGCGCACGCCTTTCTGCATCGCTTCGCGGCGGCGGGCGCGGCCGTGCGCTACCACGCGGTGCATGCCGATGAGGTGGAGGATATTCTGGCGCTGGATATCGCCCTGCGCCGGAACGACGCTGACTGGTTTGAAAACCTGCCTGACGAGATCCGCGCATCCCTCAGCCATCGCCTCTACTACGGTCACTTCTTCTGTCACGTCTTCCATCAGGATTACATCGTCAGAAAAGGGGTCGATGTGCCTGCGCTGAAAGCCCAGATGCTGGCGATTCTGCAGGCGCGCGGCGCGGAATACCCCGCCGAGCACAACGTCGGTCATCTCTATCAGGCAAAACCGCAGCTGGCAGCCTTCTATCGTCAGCTCGATCCGACCAACAGCTTCAATCCCGGCATCGGCAAAACCAGCAAACAGAAAGGCTGGGCGGTGAAACAGGGATAATGCACGGCCGACAGCGGTGCCCTGCCCGGCGTGACGCTGGCGTCCGGCCTGGAGAGCGGCGCGACCGGGCAGCGGCATGATGTCCGAGGCAGGTCAGCGGAGTTGTGTGACGCTGTTGGGTGAGAAGCGACGGGCAGCGTAGCCGTCGTGGAAAGCAGCGCTGAAGGCGCGGGGCTGTGGATTAGAAAGCTTTTGCCCTGAATAACAAGGCCGACAGTCGTCGGCCTTGTTTTCGTTAAACCAGCTTCTCTTCGGGTTCCGCACCCGGCATCTGACGTCGCTCAATAATCATCGTCTGCGGCGTGGAGAGCAGGATGCCCTCTTTGCGCAACCGCGTCAGAATATCGAACAGCAGGTCACTCTTGGCCCCGGAGATCTGCCGCTGGCCCGCCACGTTCCCGGTGACGCTCAGCACGATCCCCTGCTGGGTCAGATCTTTAAACGATACGGAGGGTTCCGGCGTCTCCAGAATGCGTTCGTTTTCGTTATAGACCTCCAGCAGAATATCGCGCACCTTGCCCGGATCGGTGTTAAGCGGGAAGGTCAGCGTAATTGTCACCACGCCCTGCGCGTTACCCATCGTCGCGTTGCGCACGTTCTGCGAGATAAACTGCGAGTTCGGCACGATCACCGTGGATTTATCGCCCAGCTGGATCTCCGTGGCGCGGACATTAATCCTACGAATATCCCCTTCGATACCGCTGATGCTGACCAGATCGCCCACCTTCACCGGCCGCTCGGTTAACAGGATCAGCCCCGAGATAAAGTTCTTCACGATCTCCTGCAAGCCGAAACCGATACCGACCGATAATGCACTGACGATCCAGGCCAGCTTGTTCCACTGCAGCCCCATAATCGACAGGGTCAGCAGGATGATCAGCACGTAGCCGATGTTGCTGAACAGCGTTACCAGCGACACCCGCATTCCCACATCCATCGTGGTTTTCGGCAGGAAATCGGTATCGAGCCAGCGGCGCACCGAACGCAGCACGTAGATGCCGACGATCAGGCAGATCAGCGCATTGACCATGTGTGCCGGAACGATATTCATCGACTCCAGGCCTTTACCGCCCCAGAACTCAATCACCTTCTGCAGCAGTTCGATCGGCGTGGAGGAGGCAAAGGTGCCGTTGAGCAGCGCCAGCGCCACCACCAGCACCAGGAACGTTTTCCCGATGGCCGTCAGCAGCGTCGCCGCCTGCTGCAGGTGACGTTCGTTGATGTTCAGCGAGTTCTGGATGCGACGCCCGGTGGCATTGCTGGTCGAGAAGAAGCTCTCACAGCCATCATTCAGCAGGTGGCTGAGGAAGTAGAATGAGCCAAACAGCAGGCCGCACCAGATCACCTCATAACTCAGGAAGCGCGCCAGGGTCACGTAGCCGATCAGCAGCGATACCACAATGGCCATCGCCGTCAGCGTCAGGCCCATCTGAATCAGCCCGACCAGCGTGGAGCGCGCCTCCGGCGGCGTACCCGCCAGCGTCATACGACGCCGCACGCGATTAATCCGCACGCTGATCGCCAGCGCGGTGGTGCCGATCAGCAGTGCGGTCAGGCCGTTGGCAAAGATCGTGGTGTTCAGGCTGGTACCAACGCTGTAGTTAAAGGCTTCCACCGTCTGGAAGATAAAGACCAGCACAGCCGTGATTGGCGGGAAAGGCTTTAACGCCATCGCCACCTCGTTGGAGATGGTCGGCAACCGCCAGCTGGGGCGACGGGTGGAGAGCAAAGCACGGCCCAGACCGGCGATCAGGCCGCAGAAGACGCTGAGCTGCACCAGCCGATCAACAAAGTCCTGCACGTTCTCCGAGACCTCATCGCGGCGCGTAAAGGCCAGCGCGATAAAGTTAAAGGTCAGCACCACCGCCGCCAGCGTGGTCAGGGCTATCGCGGCCGCCAGGAAGCTGCGGCGCAGTTTTCCCTCCGGCAGTTTGTGAATGCTGACCCAGGCGAGGAACTCCTCCCCGTAGCGGCGACCCACCGTCATCACCAGCAGCGCCGCCAGCAGCCACATTATGCTGCCCACGCGCCAGCCCGGCTCCCAGGAGAGCGCGGCGGTATCCTGCAGCTCCTGCAGGAATTCACCGATTTTTTCGCCGTCGAGATCCTGACTGTTGAGCAGCGGTGACCAGAAGCGCGCGCCCAGGATCGTACCGGAGTTCAGCGCCAGCTGGCTTTTCAGCTGGTCACGACGCAGGTTCACGATCTGTGAAGAGAGCGTCAGCGCGCCATTTTTGATGCCTTCGGCCTGCTTAATCTGGTCGTCGAGCTTACTTTTCTGACTCTCCAGCGCATTACGCTTGCGCGTGACTTCCGGCGTCTCTTTGACGCCGCTGTCGGCTTTAGGCGCGGGGCCCAGCACCTGCAACTGTGCGTCCACCTGCTGGCGGTCCGGCACCAGCGCCTGACCCAGCGTATCGGCGTTACCTGACAGCTCCAGCGCCATTTCATTGAGCTGAGTCAGCTTGTTTTCACCGGCATCACCCGACACCTGGCTTTTAATTTTATCGAGGATTTTCTGCATCTTCGGCAGTTCTACGGCGGCATTCAGCTTCGGCGCAGCATCCTGTTCCTGAGCGGCAGTGGCCGTATCATCCGCGGCCAGCGTCAGCGCGGGGGTGAACGCCACCAGCGCCAGCATTAACAATGCAAAAAAGGATCGTAGCTTAAACATATGAGTAAGATTCCGGCAGCTTAAATCAGGCGATCGTCCCTCGCCATTCGCGCGTAGTGTAGGGCTTAACAAGGGTTGGCAATATAGGAATAACGGGTAATTTTCAGGCTAATTCCGGGCGGACAGCGGGCCGAAACGCGTGACTGGCCCTGCCCGTCCGATTCTCCGGCGGCTGGCCTGCTCAGCCAGCCCAGCGGCGCGCGTGGCACCGCCGACCGGGGGTTATTCGACGTCGGTCGTGCCGCCACCGTTGCTGGCCACCTGGCCCGACTTCTGTTTTTTATACGCCAGCGCGGCGGCAGGCACCGGGGCCGCTTTGCCTGTTTCCAGCCAGCTGCGCAGACGGCTGGCGTCGGCGAAGTGAGTATATTTGCCAAACGCGTCCAGCACCACCAGCGCCACGGGACGATTGTTGATCATCGTGCGCATGACCAGGCAGTGACCCGCCTGATCGGTGTAGCCGGTCTTGGTCAACTGAATGTGCCAGTCATTTTTATAGACCAGATGGTTGGTATTGCGGAACGGCAGCGCATAGTTTGGATGGGCGAATACCGCCGTCTCCTCTTTGGTGGTGCTGAGCGCGCCGAGCAGCGGATACTCCCGCGTTGCCTTGAGCAGTTTAACCAGATCCTGAGCGCTGGAAACGTTCTGCGTCGACAGGCCGGTGGGTTCAACATAGTGAGTCTGATTCATGCCCAGCGCGCGCGCCCTGGCGTTCATCGCCCGGATAAAAGCATTGTAGCCGCCCGGATAGGCGTGCGCCAGGCTGGCGGCGGCGCGGTTTTCAGAGGACATCAGCGCCAGCAGCAGCATGTTGCGGCGGCTGATCTGGCTGTTGAGTTTCACGCGCGAAAAGATGCCCCGCATTTCCGGCGTCTGGCTGATATCAACGGTTAACATCTCATTCATTGGCAAATGCGCATCCAGCACCACCATCGCCGTCATCAGTTTGGTGATCGACGCAATGGGCCTGACCCGATCCGGGTGGCTGGAAAAGAGCACTTTATTGGTGGTGAGGTCGACAATCATCGCACTGCCAGAAGCGATCTGCGGCTGAGCAATAGGCGCAAGTTGCGACAGCGACGTGGTCGCCTGCGCCGGAAGTGACACAATCTGCCCTGAAGCGAGCAGCGCCAGCGAAAGCAGGGTGGAACGAATTTTTGCAGGCATCGTAGAAAAAACCCGGTTATGATTATGTACTGTGTCAGGCCGACACAGGCCGCCCGCTCCCGTCACGTCAGTGCGCGGGCTGGCTGCGGTATCATACGCTTAAGGTTAAGAAATTTCCTGGCGAGATTGTTTCCGGGCGTAAAAAGCGCACTGCCGCCCGAAGGCGGCAGCGGCCGGTCAGAACAGATGCGGTCCATAACCCCACAGCACCACGGTCAGTGCCAGCAGAACCTCAAACACCAGCACGCCGATAGCCAGCGTGGAGCCGGAAAAACGCAGGCTCTCTTCGCGATCGATATTGAGGAACAGCGGGATGCCAATATAGAGCAGATAGCCGGTGTAAAGCAGCGCCAGCGCGCCCACCAGCACGCAGAGCCAGACCAGCGGATAGAGCGCCACCAGCCCGCTGAGAAACAGCGGTGTCGCCACATAGCCTGCAAACACCGTGCAGCGCGGAATGCCCGGACGCTGCGGATAGTCGCGCGCCATCCAGTGGATCACCCGCCCCATCACGGCGACGCCGCCGAGAATAATCAGATAAAAGAGGATACCCAGTCCGATCCCGGTGGCCAGATTCAGTTGCACATACTGGCCATCGCCCAGATTCCAGCCCAGCTGCGTGGTTCCGATAAAGGCGCAGATCACCGGGATCGCCGCCATCAGCAGGACATGGTGGGTGTAGTGGTGTGAAACGCTTTCGTTCTCTTGCTTGATATGACGCATTTCCAGGTTCGGATGCGCCAGAAGTCCCCAGACATGGTTCATACAGTCACTCCTCTGATGCAGTGGGCCGCCCGATGAAGCCTGCGTCTTTGGGGCAGCGTCTTCTCAAGTATAATCGGCAGTAAAATTTTCGTGGCGACAGGACAAAAAAACAGCAGAAATAAACGCAGCCGCGGGTGCGGGCGGAAGCGAAACGAAATCGCGTATAGACTTGAACAAACAGCCACTGAACAGGGAGTGTCATTTTGCATCTGGACATCAACGCATTAATTACGCAGTACGGTTATCTGGCACTTTTGATTGGCTGTATCGCCGAGGGGGAGACATTTACCCTGCTGGGCGGCGTTGCCGCGCACGAGGGATTACTGCACTACACGGGCGTCGTGCTGGCGGCGATGGGCGGCGGGATCATCGGCGATCAGCTGCTCTACTGGATCGGCCGTCGCTGGGGCACCCGGATCCTGCGCCGGTTTAAAAAACATCAGGACAAAGTGGTAAAGGCTAACCGCCTGATAAAACGCCGCCCCAGCCTGTTTGTGATTGGTGTGCGCTTTATGTATGGCTTCCGGCTGATCGGGCCGGTCATCATCGGTGCCAGCCGCCTCAACCCGATGAAGTTTTTTATTCTTAACGTCATCGGCGCGGCAATCTGGGCGCTGATCTTCGTGACGCTGGGCTATTTCGCGGGCGGCATTATCGCGCCGTGGCTGCACAAGCTCGACCAGCACTTCAAGCATCTGCTCTGGCTGGTTGCAGCAGTGGTGTTTGCCTTTGTGCTGCGCTGGGTGATCCGCCGCTGGCATACCCGTCGCGCCGACCAGTAAAGCGACTGCGGCCTACCCGCCGCCTCTCACCGCATCCGGTGCGGGGCCCGGCGCTTCAGGCGTCCGCCCTGCCCTCTCTCCTCGCGTTCTGCCGCCTGTGCCGTTAACCATCTGTGCCCGAACGCAGCCGCATCAGCCGTCTCGGCTATAGTTAAAAGGACACTGACAGGGAGATAAGGATGAGTAAGGTAAAACGTAAGATTGAAGAGCACGGCGTGATCGGCGATTTGCGTACCTGTGCGCTGGTCGCCAATGACGGCACCATTGACTACCTCTGCTGGCCGGAACTGGACAGTCCCTCGGTCTTCGCTGCCCTGCTCGACGGCGATGATGCCGGACTTTTCTCCCTGGCGCCCGACTGGCCCGATGCGCGACGTCAGCAACTCTACCTGCCCGATACCAATATTCTGCAGACCCGCTGGCTTGATGAGAAAGGCGTGGCCGAGATCACCGACTACATGCCCATCTGCGACGATAAAAGCAAGCTGCCGCGCCTGATCCGCCGGGTCAAGATGGTGCGCGGCAGTGCGACCTTCAACCTGCGCTGTTCTCCCCGCCACGACTACGCCCGCGCAGAGACCCAGGCGGAAGCGCACAACGGCTATATCGATTTTCACGCCGAAGGTCAGCCGTCGCTGCGGCTGGCGGGCAGCGTGGTCATGACGCTGGAGCAGGACGGCGCATCGGCAGCGTTCACGCTGCAGGCGGGCGAACATGCGCAGTTTGAATTTGGCAGCGTAGACGATGCACATATCGAAGCGCTGGCTACCGAACACTGCTTTGAAGAGACGCTCAGATACTGGCGACACTGGAGCGGACAGAGTACTTATCAGGGCCGCTGGCGCGAGATGGTGCAGCGTTCGGCGCTGGTGCTGAAACTCCTGACCTCACATCAGCATGGCTCTATTGCAGCCGCGGCGACCTTTGGCCTGCCGGAGGAGCTGGGCGGTGAGCGCAACTGGGACTATCGCGCCTCCTGGATCCGTGACGCCTCCTTCAGCATGTATGCCCTGATGCGTCTGGGCTACGTCGATGAAGCCAAGCATTTTACCGAATGGGTGGGCCGCTGCGTCGCCAACAGCCATCATGATGAGATGCGTCTGCAGGTGATGTACCGGCTGGACAGCGGCACGGAGCTGCATGAGATGGAGCTGCTCAATCTCTCTGGCTATGCCGACTCACGGCCGGTGCGCATCGGCAATGACGCCTGGCAGCAGACCCAGCTGGATATCTATGGCGAGCTGATGGATGCGGTCTATCTGGCGAACAAATATGGCGAGGCGATCTCCCAGCGCGGCTGGGAGTATGTCGTCAGCATGATCGACTGGCTGAGCGAAAACTGGGATCAGCCCGATGCCGGGATCTGGGAGATGCGCGGCGAGCCGCAGCATTTCCTTCATTCACGCCTGATGTGCTGGGTGGCGATGGACCGCGCGCTGCGCCTGGGCATGAAGCGATCGCTGCCGATGCCTTATGAGCGCTGGGATCGTGCCCGCCGGGCGATCCGGGAAGATATCTGGGCGAACTTCTGGAACGCCGAACGCGGCCACTTCGTTTCGACCCGGCACGGGGACTACCTCGACGCCTCGATGCTGCTGATGCCGCTGGTGCGCTTCGTCGGCGCCACCGATCCGGACTGGATTGCTACCCTGGATGCGATTAAAACCCAGCTGGTCAGCGACGGCATGGTGCGACGCTACAATATCCATGAGACGCCCGCCGATGGCCTGAATGGCACCGAAGGCTCCTTTGGTGCCTGCTCCTTCTGGTATGTCGAGTGCCTGGCGCGTGCGGGCCGGGTGCAGGAGGCGCATTTCGAATTTGAGAAGCTGCTGAGTTACGCCAATCCGCTGGGCCTTTACGCAGAGGAGTTCGACAGTCACGGTCATGCGCTGGGAAATACCCCGCAGGCGCTGACCCATCTGGCGCTGATCAGTGCCGCCTTTTTCCTGAACCGGAAACTCAGCGGTGAACAGACGCAGTGGCAACCCTAGCCCCCGGCCACGCCGGAAAGCCCCATTTTATGCGTCCGGTTTTCCGGAAATGGGCTAACATCCGCGGTGAATTTACGTAAAGTATTGCAGGCAGGTTAAAATCCCGATTCACAACGTCAGATTAATGAACATATAATGCGCAGCAGGTCACATTGGCCGGCATAGATTCGACACACTGAACAGCCTGAAATATGGCGATAAAGAATTGTAAAATATGAAAATCATTCGCGCTTTCGCTTCAATCGCACTGGCTCTGGCGGCGTTCAGCCAGTCCGCCTTTGCTGTGGTTTACCCGTTACCGCCGGCCAACAGCCGTCTGATCGGGGAAAATATTGAAATTACTGTCCCTGAAGACAGCAAGCTGCCGCTGGAAGCTTTTGCGGCGCAATACCAGATGGGCCTCAGCAACATGCTGGAAGCCAATCCGGGCGTTGACGTTTATCTGCCTAAGGCTGGCAGCAAAATGATCATCCCACAGCAGCTGATCCTGCCTGACGCTCCGCGTGAAGGCATCGTGATTAACAGCGCGGAGATGCGTCTTTATTACTATCCGAAAGGCAGCAAAACCGTGGTGGTTCTGCCGATTGGTATCGGTGAGCTGGGTAAAGATACCCCGATCAACTGGACCACTACCGTAGAACGCAAGAAAGATGGCCCGACCTGGACGCCAACCAAAGGCATGCATGCGGACTACGCGGCACGCGGTGAAACGCTGCCAGCGGTCTTCCCGGCTGGCCCGGACAACCCGATGGGCCTCTACGCCCTCTACATCGGCCGCCTTTATGCGATTCACGGCACCAACGCCAACTTCGGTATCGGCCTGCGCGTCAGCCACGGCTGTGTGCGTCTGCGCGCCGACGACATCAAATGGCTGTTCCAGAACGTGCCGGTCGGTACGCGCGTTCAGTTCGTCGACCAGCCGGTGAAAGCGACGGTAGAGCCAGACGGTTCGCGTTATGTCGAAGTGCACAACCCGCTCTCGACCACCGAAGAGCAGTTTAACTCCCGTGAACTGGTGCCGATTACGCTGACCCAGGCCGTGAGCAAAGTGCTGGTTGATGCCAGCGTCAATCAGGATCAGGTCAACGGCGCGATTCAGAGCCGTACCGGTATGCCTGTGAAAGTGAACGGTGTGGAAAACAACATCCAGACCGCGCCGGTTCAGGTCCCGGAAAACTCACAGGCTCAGCCACAGGAAGAGCCAATGACCCCGGTGACGCCGCAGGGCGCGGACAGCGATGCGGCCCAGCCACAGCAGCCAGCCGACACCGCGGCCCCGGTCACCCAGGCCGCACCGGCAACCCCGGCGAACAGCAACTCGTAATCGCCTCTCTGCCTCCGGAAGCCAGCGCCCGTCGCTGGCTTTTTTTTGCCTGAATTAAGGCAATTTCTGCGCATTTTCTCCGCCCGCCCATCATTTTTCTGTCATATAAAGCGCGTATCACACTGCTTTGACCTGATGCAATCGGCATCCGGCATCAGTGACCTGAGGTACACCATGAGCGAAAACAGTCTCTCCTCCTCATCCGCCCGCGGCCGCCCCGACTTCAGCGGCAAAAACAGCCGCTTCAGCAAACCGCTGTTTTTCCTTCTGCTGATCGCCGGACTGGCCTTTGCCGGACTGAACCTGGTCAATGACGTGGAAGAGACCAATATGCCGGTGACCAGCTACCTGCCCTTTTTTCTGCTGGGGCTGGCGCTGCTGATTGCGCTCGGTTTTGAGTTCGTCAACGGTTTTCACGACACCGCTAACGCGGTCGCCACGGTGATCTACACCCATTCGCTGACGCCGGGCGCAGCGGTGATCTGGTCCGGCTTCTGTAATTTTATGGGGGTGCTGCTCTCCAGCGGCGTGGTGGCGTTCGGCATTATCTCGCTGCTGCCGGTTGAGCTGATCCTGCAGGCCAGCAGCGGCAACGGCTTCGCGATGGTCTATGCCTTGCTCTTTTCCGCCATTATCTGGAACCTCGGCACCTGGTATTTCGGCCTGCCCTCCTCCTCCTCCCATACGCTGATTGGCTCGATTATCGGCGTCGGCGTCGCCAACGCGATGCTGCACGGGCGCAGCGGACTGAGCGGCGTAGACTGGGATCAGGCGCTCAAGGTCGGCTATGCGCTGCTGCTGTCGCCGGTGGTCGGTTTTGTCTGCGCCGGGCTGCTGCTCTGGGTCATGAAGCTCTTTATCCGCAATCGCCAGCTCTATCAGGCACCGGAGAGCGATCAGCCACCGCCGGTCTGGATCCGCGGCCTGCTGATCCTGACCTGTACCGGAGTATCATTCGCGCACGGCTCCAACGACGGGCAGAAAGGGATGGGGCTGATTATGCTGATCCTGGTCGGCACCATGCCGATCGCCTACGCCCTGAACCGATCGCTGCCCGCCGATCAGATCCCGCGCGTGGCCGCACTGACGGAGGTAACGGCCCATCAGCTGCTGCAGCTGCAACCGGCTGCCACGCCGTCGCCGGTGGCCCGCGACGTGCTGACCGGTTTTGTCGGCAGTAACCGGATGAATGCCAGCGTGCTACCGGCGCTGGCGGAGACGCTCAGCGAAGTGGGCGATCAGATCCGTCGCTACGGCTCCATGGATAACATTCCGGCGCAGGCGGTGACCAACACCCGCAACCAGATGTATCTCGCTTCGGAGTCGATCAAACATCTGCAGACGGCGAAGGTGGCCCTGCCGCCGGAGACGGCGCGGAACCTCAAAGCGGTCAAAACGGAACTCGACAGCGCCACCCGCTTTATCCCGATGTGGGTAAAAGTGGTCGTGGCGATTGCGCTGGGACTGGGCACGATGGTGGGCTGGCGCCGGATTGTGGTCACGGTGGGCGAACGGATCGGGAAAACCCATCTGAGCTATGCCCAGGGCGCCAGCGCCGAGCTGGTGGCGATGGCCACCATCGGGGCAGCCGATGGCTTTGGCCTGCCGGTCTCCACCACCCATGTGCTGTCCTCCGGCGTGGCGGGAACGATGGCGGCGAACCGCTCCGGCCTGCAGTTCTCAACGCTGCGCAATCTGGCCGTCGCCTGGGTCTTAACGCTGCCGGTGTCTGTGCTGCTCTCCGCCCTGCTCTACTGGCTCTTTACCCATTTCTGACCCGCCACAGGCTCGTCGCTTAGCCGGTGGCGAGCCGCTGCTGCTGCCAGAGCCGCAGCGTGATCAGCAGCGCGCCCAGCACCATCATAGCGGCGGCCAGATAAACCGACTGCATCCCCCAGTGCCCGATCAGCAGGCCCGCCACCGGGCCGGTTAATCCCAGACCCAGATCGAGAAAGGCGGAATAGGTGCCCAGCGCCGAGCCCTGATCCTGCCGTTCGACCCGCTTAACCGCCTCCACGCCCAGCGCAGGAAAGACCAGCGAAAACCCGCTGCCGGTGAGAAACGCGCCTGCGCCCACCAGCCAGGCGCTGTCCGCCTGCCAGATCATCATCAGCCCCAGCGCCTCCAGCAGGAAAGAGCAGAGCGAGACGCGCAGGCCGCCAAAGCGGGTTATAAAGCGACCAAACCCCAGCCGCACCAGCACAAAGCCCAGACTGAAGAGCGTCAGCGCATAGGCGGCGCCCTGCCAGCCACGGCTGGCGAAATAGAGCGTGATAAAGGTCGCGATTACGCCAAAGCCGATCGTGCCAAACCCCAGCGCCAGGCCATAAAGCCAGACGCGGGAGAAGACGCGATGAAACGGAATGCGCTCACCGACGCTGACCGTGACTGCCGGTTTGCGGCTGGCCATCAGATAGCCACCTATGCCCATCAGCGCAATCAGTCCGGCAAATCCGCTCATGCCCGCGACGCTGTTCAGCAGCACGCCCAGCGGCGCACCCACGGCCATCGCCAGATAGGTTGCGACGCCATTCCAGGAGATGACGCGCGCCGTCTGCAGCGGCCCGACGATATTCATGCCCCACAGCGTGGAGCCGGTGCTGCTGAAGCTCTCACCCACCCCGAGAAACAGCCGGCCGGTGGCCAGCAGCGCCAGACTCAGCCACGGCCAGCCGCTCATCAGCGCGGCCAGGAGGGTCAGCACGCCGCTCATGCCGCAGCAGAGCAGCCCCAGCATCACCACCCGCTTTGGCCCCAGGCGATCGGCCAGGCGTCCCGACTGCGGGCGGCTGAGCAGCGTGGCAAAATACTGAATGCTGATAATCAGTCCGGCGGTAAAGGAGCTGAAGCCCAGGTGATTTTTGACGAAGCCCGGCAGCACCGCCAGCGGCAGTCCGACAGAGAGATAGCAGAAGAAGGTGAAGATAATGACAGAAAGGATGCGTTTGTTGAGCTGGCTGTTGCTCAGCCCGGCGATGTCAGACATAGCAGGTTTGGCGGGTCAGGAAGTTTTGCCCACTATACCGTCAGGCGATCCGCGGGTCGCCTGATTTTTTATCACAAACCGTTAACGCTCGCGTGACGATCGATCGCCTGCGCGATGTCGCCCGAGTTTTTTAACGCCCGGATTTCACTGAACAAACCGTCGGCGTCGCGATAGGCTTTGCGCAGATAGCCGAGCCACTGCTTGATGCGGGCCACATGGTAGAGGCCGGTGTCGCCCTGCTTCTCCAGGCGGCTGTATTTCTGCAGCAGCCGCACCACGTCAGGCCAGGCCATCGGCGGCTCGTTATATTTGACCACCCGGCTCAGGTTCGGGATGTTCAGCGCGCCACGGCCAATCATCACCGCATCGCAGCCGGTCACCGCCATACAGTTTTGCGCGCTTTGCCAGTCCCATATCTCGCCGTTGGCAATCACCGGAATACGCAGCCGCTGACGAATCTCGCCAATCGCCTGCCAGTTGATCGCCTCTGCGCGATAGCCCTCTTCTTTGGTTCGCCCGTGCACCGTCAGTTCGCTGGCACCGGCCTGCTGAACCGCATCGGCAATCTCCAGGCTGCGGGCGCTGGAGTCCCAGCCGAGCCGCACTTTCACCGTCACCGGCAAATCCGCAGGCACCGCTTCGCGCATCGCTTTCGCGCCGCGATAAATCAGATCGGGATCTTTCAGCAGCGTTGCGCCGCCTCCGCTGCCGTTGACCAGCTTAGAGGGACAGCCGCAGTTGAGATCGACACCCCAGGAGCCCAGCGCCACCGCGCGTGCGGCGTTCTCGGCCAGCCAGTCGGGATGCTGCCCCAGCAGCTGCATACGCACCCGCGTGCCGGAAGGCGTGCGGCTGGCGTGATGCAGTTCGGGGCAGAGGCGATAAAAAGATTTTACCGGCAGCAGCTGGTCGACCACGCGCAGAAACTCTGTGATACAGAGGTCGTAGTCGTTCACTTCTGACAACAGCTGGCGCACCAGTGAATCCAGTACGCCCTCCATCGGAGCCAGTAAAACCCGCATTATCAGACGTTTCCGGTGCGCTTCGGAGCAGGACGACGCGGACGGGACGCGGGCTTATCGCCCTGCGGAGCAGGCTGGCCCTGACGACGCGCCTGAGGGCGGCGTTCGCCGGATGAGCGTGGTGCGCCTGCACCCTGCCCGCCCTGGCCGCGACCCCGGCCGCCGCCTGCACCCCCGCGTGACTGCTGCTGACGACCGTTGATGATCGGTTCCGCTTTGATGCTCGGATCCGGCTCATAACCGGCAATCGCCAGGCGCGGGATCTCGCGCTTCAGCAGACGCTCGATATCACGCAGCAGTTTGTGCTCATCCACGCAGACCAGCGACAGGGCGGAACCGGTGGCCGCCGCACGGCCGGTACGGCCAATACGGTGAACGTAATCTTCGGCGACGTTCGGCAGCTCGTAGTTTACGACGTGCGGCAGCTCTTCGATATCCAGGCCGCGCGCGGCGATATCGGTCGCGACCAGGACACGGATCGCGCCTGACTTAAAGTCGGCCAGCGCACGGGTACGGGCACCCTGGCTCTTGTTGCCGTGGATAGCGGCGGCGGTAATGCCATCTTTGCCCAGCTGCTCGGCAAGGTGGTTCGCGCCATGTTTGGTACGGGTAAAGACCAGCACCTGCTGCCAGTTGCCTTCGCCGATCAGCTGCGACAGCAGTTCCCGCTTACGCTTCTTATCCACGAAGTGCACCTGCTGGGCCACCTGCTCAGAGGCGGTGTTGCGACGAGCAACTTCCACCATCTCCGGGTTAGTCAGCAGTTTTTCCGCCAGGCCTTTGATCTCGTCAGAGAAGGTGGCGGAGAACAGCAGGTTCTGACGTTTGGCCGGCAGGCGCGCCAGCACGCGACGGATATCGTGGATGAAGCCCATATCGAGCATCCGGTCCGCTTCATCCAGCACCAGCACTTCGACCTGCGACAGGTCAACCGCATTCTGGTGCGCCAGATCCAGCAGACGGCCAGGGGTCGCGACCAGCACATCAACGCCGCCGCGCAGTTTTACCATCTGCGGGTTGATGCTGACGCCACCAAACACCACCATCGAGCGCAGGGTCAGGTATTTGCTGTAGTCGCTGACGTTTTCGCCAACCTGCGCGGCCAGCTCACGGGTCGGGGTCAGGATCAGGGCGCGCACCGGGCGACGGCCACGCACGGGTTTCGCACTGTCAGAGAGTTTCTGTAATAACGGTAAGGTAAAACCGGCTGTTTTGCCGGTGCCGGTCTGGGCACTCGCCAGCAGATCGCGGCCGGCCAGCACCACAGGAATCGCCTGGCGCTGGATAGGTGTAGGTTCGCTGTAGCCTTGTTCGGCAACAGCGCGCAAAATATCGGCACTCAGGCCGAGAGAGTCAAAAGACATTACGTGGTTTACTCCGGTCCGCTCTGACCGTGATTCACGGTGTAGTTTTCAGAGGGATAATGACGGCAGCTGGGGCTGACGCGTGAAAAGGGCACAAACTACGATGCGTAAGCGGCCGAGTGTAGCAGCTTTAAATGAAGTGTGCGAGATAGCTCACATTTACTGACAACTTAAGGCGCTGAAAACAGGAAGGCCACCTCGCGGTGGCCTTCAGCTTAGCTACGTTTGTTTTCGATTCGCCGCGCCGGCTCTTTCGCCAGCAGCGAGACCAGCGCCGGGCCCAGCAACATCACTACGCCGAGAGACGCCAGCAGCAGGTTGTTGTGGTAGATCCGCGACACCAGAAACAGTGTCATCATGGCGGCGCCAAAGTAGTAAGTGGTGGTCGCTTCTTCAAAATAATCACCCAGCGTCCGTAAACGTGCGATGCGCTGTGTTACCAGCATGGCAACAAACACCACTGCATACATCGCTACCAGCACACTGCAGACATCCACCAGCGCTTTATGCTTCCAGCCCCAGATGAGTGCCGCGATGACCAGCAGATGCATCACGATATGCATCAGCGTCTGACCCGTAATGATTTGAATACGATTAGACCATTTCATTCATTTCTCCTGGCAGACCCAACAGGTCGCCCAAGTGCTACCGGCACAAGCCGGAAACGGTTTCCTCAATGTAAAACAATTTTCGGATAACGCCCCTAAATATCGCGCGCCTTCCCCCTCCATTTGTGACAAAGACTACACTTTGATTCTGTTGATGATGAAAAGGAGCGCGTCGCGAGTATGCCACAAAACCAGCAAGGATTTTCAATAAAAGTCCTGACGATCAATACACACAAGGGTTTCGCCCCTTTTAATCGCCGCTTCATCCTGCCGGAATTACGCGAAGCCGTTCGCGCCACGGCGGCGGATGTGGTCTTTCTGCAGGAGGTGATGGGCACCCACGCTATTCATTCGCTTAACCATGAAGCGTGGCCCGCCTCCTCCCATTACGAGTTTCTGGCTGACACCATGTGGAACGACTATGCCTATGGGCGCAATGCTGTCTATCCCGAGGGCCATCACGGCAATGCGGTGCTGTCGCGCTTTCCGATTACTGAGTATGAGAACCGCGATATTTCGGTCGCGGGCAGCGAGAATCGCGGCATGCTGCACTGTCAGATCGCCCTGCCCGAGCCGCACGGCACGCTGCACGTTATCTGCGTGCATCTGGGTCTGAAGGAGGCCCATCGTCACGCGCAGATAAAAAAAATCTGTGAAATGGTGACCTCTCTGCCGCCCGATGCCCCGGTCGTCGTGGCGGGCGATTTCAATGACTGGCAGCGACGCGCCAACGCCATTTTAAAACAGGGCGCAGGCCTGAAAGAGGTATTCAGCATGAAGACCGGACGCCCGGCGCGCACCTTCCCGGCACGCTTCCCTATCCTGCGGCTCGACCGCATCTATGTCCGCAACGCCACCGTCAGTCATCCGTGGGCGCTGCCGCGTAAACCCTGGTCACACCTTTCCGATCACGCGCCGCTGGCGGTGGAGATTCACCTATGAATTTTAACTGGCAGGACGGCAACCGGCTGCTGTTGCTGGAGAATGGCGAAGCGTTTTTCCCACGGGTCTTTGGCGCGATCCAGCGGGCGGAGCGTACGGTGCTCATCGAAACCTTTATCCTGTTCGAGGATGAGGTGGGCAACGCCCTGCACCGTGAACTGCTGGCGGCGGCCCAGCGGGGTGTCCGGGTCGAGGTGATGGTCGACGGTTACGGCTCCGCCGAGCTCTCCGATCAGTTCGTAAACAGCCTGACCAGCGCGGGCGTGCGCTTTATCTATTACGATCCACGTCCGCTGGTGATGGGGATGCGCACCAACGTGTTTCGCCGTCTGCACCGCAAAACCGTGGTGGTGGATGACGTGGTGGCCTTTGTCGGCGGCATCAACTTCTCCGCCGAGCACAACACCGATTATGGCCCGGAGGCGAAGCAGGATTACGCGGTGCAGGTCAAAGGACCGGTGGTGGGCGATATCGCCCGCTATCTGCAGCAGGCGATCGGCAGCGAACAGCCTACCCGCCGCTGGTGGGGCGGGCGCTCTCATCGTCCGGCGGTGAACGCCACACCCGGCGATGCGCAGGTGCTCTACGTCTATCGCGACAACGACGAGCATCGCGATGACATCGAAAAGCATTACATGGAGATGCTGCGCAAGGCGAAACGGGAGGTGATTATCGCTAACGCCTACTTTTTCCCCGGCTACCGGCTGCTGCGTGAGATGCGCAATGCCGCGCAGCGCGGCGTCCGCGTGAAGCTGATCGTTCAGGGCGAGCCGGATATGCCGATTGTAAAGGTGGGCGCAGAGCTGCTCTACAACTATCTGGTGGATGGCGGCGTGGAGGTCTATGAATATATCCGTCGTCCGCTGCACGGCAAAGTGGCGGTCTGCGACGATCACTGGGCCACCGTCGGCTCCAGCAACCTCGATCCGCTCAGCCTGTCGCTGAACCTGGAGGCTAACCTGATCATCCACGATCGCCCCTTTAACCAGACGCTGCGTGACAATCTGGATGCGCTGATAACCCACGACTGTCAGCGCGTGCAGGAAGATCGCCTGCCGCCACGCAACTGGTGGCAACTGAGTAAAAGCGTGGTGGTGTTCCACTTTCTGCGCCACTTCCCGGCCATCGCGGGCTGGCTTCCCGCACATACCCCGCGTCTGGCGCAGGTCGCCGCGCCGGTTCAGCCTGAAATTGAAACTCAGGATCGCATTGAAGCTGACAACCCTGGAGCGAAATCCTGATGGCAAAAAAACATCCACGCTGGCAACTCGCCAAAAAAATCCTCACCGTGCTGTTCTTCATCGCGGTCGTGGTGCTGCTGGTGGTCTACGCACGCAAAGTGAACTGGGAAGATGTTTATGACGTCATCGTCAACTACAACCGCTTTGTGGTGCTGACAGCCGCCGGCCTGGTGGTGCTGAGTTACCTGGTTTATGGCTGCTATGACCTGATTGGCCGCGCCTACTGCGGCCACAAGCTGGCAAAGCGGCAGGTGATGCTGGTGTCGTTTATCTGTTACGCCTTTAACCTGACGCTAAGCACCTGGGTGGGCGGCGTCGCTATGCGCTACCGGCTCTATTCCCGGCTGGGGCTCGACAGCGGCACCATCACCCGCATCTTCTCCCTGAGTATCGCCACTAACTGGCTGGGCTATATCCTGCTGGCGGGCGTGGTGTTCAGTGCGGGTATGGTGTCGATCCCCGGCGGCTGGTTTATCGGCGAGACCACGCTGCGGCTGACTGGCGTCGTCCTGCTGGTGCTGGTAGCGGTCTATCTCTGGGCCTGCGCCTTCTCGAAACAGCGCCGCTGGACGGTCAAAGGCCAGACGCTGCAGCTGCCTTCACTGCGTATGGCGCTGCTGCAGTTCGCCGTCTCCTGCGCCAACTGGATGGTGATGGGTGCGATTATCTGGCTGCTGCTGGGGCGTGACGTCGGTTATCCGATGGTGCTGGGCGTGCTGCTGATCAGCAGTATCGCGGGCGTGATCATTCATATCCCGGCCGGTATCGGCGTACTGGAAGCGGTCTTCCTTGCCCTGCTTAGCGGTCAGCACGCCTCGCACGGCACCATTATTGCGGCGCTGCTGGCCTATCGCGTGCTCTACTTTATTCTGCCGCTGCTGCTGGCGCTGGTGCTCTATCTGGGGCTGGAGAGTCGGGCAAAGCATCTGCGTCAGAAGAACGAACAGAAGCTGCAGAAGTCGTAATAAAAAAGGGAGGCGCAGCCGCTGCGCCTCCCTCCGTGTATTCTCAGCTTAGCGGCGGTTGCCGAAGATCCGCAGCAGCATCAGGAACAGGTTGATGAAGTCAAGGTAGAGCGTCAGCGCGCCCATAATCGAGTAGCGACGCAGGTTTTCCGTGTCGCGGGCATCGATCTGCTCACCGATGTTTTTCAGCTTCTGCGTGTCATAGGCGGTCAGGCCCACAAACACCACCACCCCGATATAGGTAATCGCCCACATCAGCGCCGGGCTTTTCAGCCAGAAGTTCACCAGCGACGCCAGCAGGATACCAATCAGTGCCATAAACAGCAGGCTGCCCAGACGGGTCAGGTCGCGTTTAGTGGTGTAGCCGTAGAAGGTCATCGCACCAAACATCCCCGCCGTGACGAAGAAGGTGCTGGCGATAGAGGAGTAGGTATAGACCAGGAAGATGCTCGCCATCGTCAGGCCGGTCAGCGCTGAATAGAGCATAAACAGCCCGGTTGCCACCGCCCCGCTCAGACGATGAACCATACCGGAAAGAACAAAGACCAGCGCCAGCTGCGCGATTATCAGCCCGAAGAAGGTGATGCGGTTAGCAAACACCAGCTCCATCACCGCTGGCGTACGGGCCGCAAACCAGGAGACAAACGCCGTCAGTAACAGGCCGCAGGTCATCCAGCCATAGACCTGAGCCATATAGGCCTGCAGCCCGCGCGAGGCGGGTTGAACGATAGAATCATTTCGTGGATATCGGTCCATGATGCACCTCTTATTAAAATGGGAACGCGCTTCCCGCAGGAAGCCGGTTTAATGCGGGGCCGCCAGGGTCAGCCTCCACGGTCTGCACGACCGGAAGCGGCTGAGCGCGGAACAGAACGGCGGCCATCTGCCGCGCCTGCCGGCACCGTCTCTAAGTGTGGCACAGCTCAGCTCAACTGCGCCACAACCTGCAGCTTAGCGCCGCGACAGACACTGCTGATAACGACTGTCGACGCGCTGCGCAAACCACGCCGTGGTGAGGTTACGGGTGATTTTCGGGCTTTCGAGCTTAATGCCCGGCAGCATTTCGCGCGGTAACCGGCGGCCGGCCATCTTATCCGCCAGGGTAAAGACCTGTTTCCAGAGCGTGCTGTCGCTGAAACTTTCCTTATCCCCCTTTTCCAGATCGCGACGGATCGCGCTGTTGCTCATATCAATCTGCTTCGACAGCGTCCGCACCGCCAGCTCCGTGCTGCCCGCCGCGTCCGATCCATAGAGGATCAGATCGCCATCCAGCGCCAGCTTCATCCCGGTCGCGCGCGCCACCGCCGCCTGGAACGCCGCGTTGCGGCTTGCATACCAGCCCGCATTGAAATCGGCGAAGCGATAGAGCGGCTGGGTATAGTCCGCCGGGTAACCGAGCAGATGCATCGTACCGAAGTAGATCCCGCCGTGACGGGTAAAGACTTCGCGCCGGATGGTGCCATCGACGGGCCACGGATAGCCTTTGGCATGCGCTTCGGCAAAGGCAATGCTGACCTGCATCGGTCCGCCGGTGTGGATCGGGTTGAGATGACCAAACAGCGTCTGGCCCATCGGCACCATATCGATCAGGTCGTCAAAAATCGCGCTCAGCTCTTTTTCACTGCGCACTTTATCCAGCCGGGCGGCGTAGCTCTCGCCGGTCGGCGATTTAATCTGCAGCGCGGTGCGCACCAGGAAGGCGGGGACGTGTACTTTTGCCGCCCGGCGGTCGATCTCACCCCAGGCGATCTTTGACAGGCCCGGCACGGCGGCTTCGGCGCTGAAGTTGCTCTCCTGATCCGCGACGGCGATCACCGCACAGAGATTGCTGACGCTGGGATCGATCTGCTGCGTGCGGAAGGTGGTGTAGATGTCGTCGCGCCACGCCGCTTTATTGCTGACGTGCGGTGGCAGCAGCCGCTGGATCTGCGCTTTGACATCGTCGGGCTGCCGGACCGGGGCCTCAGGCGTTTTTTTGCTGCTACAGCCTGCCAGCACCAGTGCGGCGACCAGCGTCAGACGTTGCAGAATCGGAGTGAATGACATACCTGTCCTCAGAATTGACGAAAGCCCTACTCTATCATCGCCCGCGCTGCGCAGGCAGGAGAGAACTGAACTAAGGTTAGCTTTTTTAACGGTAAAGGAACTGACGATGTTTAAACTCTGGCCAGCTGCGGCGTTCAGCCTGTTATTAACCGGCTGTGGCGCCAATAATACGCCCGCGCAGGTGCACTCACCGGGTGCACCCACCTCCTCCTCGCTGAAGGTGCTGGAGAGCGGCGCCAGCGTGCTGCAGTCGCGCCCGCCGATTGACGCCATTAACACCTACCTCGACGGTTTCCATTTTTACAACGGCGATAAAAACGGTCAGATGGAGGCACATCACTATGTCACCGTGCTGAACGATGACGTGATGCAGGCGGTGATTTACGACGGCAACACACGCGACGCGCGGCTGATGGGGGTCGAATACATCATCAGCGAGCGGCTGTTTAACACGCTGCCGCCCGACGAGAAGAAGCTGTGGCACAGCCACCAGTATGAGGTGAAGTCAGGCACGCTGATTGCGCCCGGCCTGCCGCAGGCCGCCGACCACGCCCTGATGACGCGCATCGTGAACACCTACGGCAAAACCTGGCACACCTGGCACACCGATCGCGACAAAACGCTGCCGATCGGTATTCCGGCGCTGATGATGGGCTTTACCGCGGATGGGCAGATGGATTCGCGACTGCTGGCCGATCGCGATCGCCGGTTTGATGTTGATACCAACGCGATCCGGGCCGGACGGGCGGATATCGTCGCGCATCCGGCGGCGGCGGGCGCCAACGCGTGGCAGCAGGGTCAGGTGATTCAGCTGAAGCGAACGGCGGGCGGCGGTGAGCACAGCCACGGTAAAACGGAATTTGGTCCGGCGGAGCAGCTGAAACAGCCATAAAGAAGGCCTGACAGGCTGGCGGGATCGTGCAGCGGGCAGCTCGCGCGTCCCGCTGAACCGGCAGGCCTACTCCCAGCGCTGCGCGGCCTGATGGTCGCTGTCGCGGGCATCCACCCAGCGGTCGCCCTGCTCTGTGGCTTCGCGCTTCCAGAACGGTGCGCGGGTCTTCAGGTAATCTATGATGAACTCTGCGGCAGAAAAGGCGCTGCCGCGATGGGCGCTGGTGACGCCCACCAGCACGATCTCATCGCCGGGAAACAGCTCACCGACACGGTGGATCACCGTGACGCGCTGCAGCGGCCAGCGTTCACGCGCCGCGTCGACGATCTCCTGCAGCGCTTTCTCGGTCATGCCGGGATAGTGCTCCAGGGTCAGCGCGGCGACGTCATCGCCCAGATTATGGTTGCGGACTTTGCCGGTAAAGGTCACGACCGCCCCATCCTCATCACAGGCCGCCAGCCAGCGATAGGCCTCTGCCATATCGAAAGGCGCGGGGCCAACCCGAATCTGCGTCTCCATCTCAGCCTCCGGTCACGGGCGGGAAAAAGGCGACTTCATCCCCGTCATGCAGCGGATGGGTCATCGGCACCAGCGTCTGATTCACGGCAGCCAGCAGTTTGCCCGACTCCAGTGCCAGCGCCCAGCGGTCGTCCCGATCGGCCAGTGCCGCGCGCAGCGTGGCCACATCCGGATAGTCCGCAGCCACCTCAAGCAACGCGGTGCCGGTCAGCTCACGCACCTGGGCAAAAAACAGTACGTTAATCATGCGTCACCGCCTGAAAATCGCCGCTTTTGCCGCCGCTTTTGCTGATTAAACGCAGCTGGTCGATAACGATGTCCTTCTGCACCGCTTTGCACATGTCGTAGATGGTCAGTGCGGCCACCGAGGCGGCCGTCAGCGCTTCCATCTCCACGCCGGTCTTGCCGGTCAGACGGCAGAGCGAGGTGATGCGCACCCGGCTGTGCTCCGGTTCCGCTTCCAGATTAACTTCCACCTTGCTCAGCATCAGCGGATGGCAGAGCGGGATCAGCTCCCAGGTGCGCTTCGCGGCCTGGATCCCGGCGATGCGCGCGGTGGCGAAAACATCCCCTTTGTGGTGACGGCCTTCGATGATCATCTGCAGCGTGTCCGGCTGCATCAGCACCCGCACTTCGGCCCGCGCTTCGCGCACGGTGTCGGCTTTGGCGGAGACATCCACCATGTGCGCTTCGCCCGCCGCGTTAATGTGTGTGAGTTGAGACATACGTACCGTTCTTACCGTTTCTTCAGATGTGAGACAAAATTGCAGGGTGCAGTCCGCGCGTCGAGCTGATCCACGATAATGCGCTCCCAGGCCGTGCGGCAGGCGCTGGTGGAGCCCGGCACGGCCAGGATCAGCGTCCCGTTAGCCAGACCGGCAACGGCGCGCGACTGCAGCGTCGAACCGCCAATCTCTTCATAGGAGATCATCCGGAACAGTTCACCAAACCCGTCAATTTCGCGATCAAACAGCGGCAGCAGCGCTTCCGGCGTGCTGTTTTTCAGGTTAAAGCCGGTTCCGCCATTGATGATCACCACCTGCACATCGTCACTGGCGATCCAGCGCGACACCGTGGCGCGAATACGATAGAGATTTTCCGGCACGATGGCGTGATCGACCACCGCATGTCCCGCTTCCGCGGCGGCGGCGCGCAGATAGTCGCCGGACGTATCGTTGCTGGCATCGCGACGATCGGAGACCGTCATCACCGCAATCTGTACGGCCTGAAATTCGCTGGCGGATTTACCCATACTTCCTCCTGAAATTAGCCACCAATGTAAGAGAGATTCTGTGTGATGCCGGTGTTGCCCTGATGCAGGAAGTGCGTCTGCTTTTTCTGCCCCAGGCTGCTGGCAATCCGCGCCTGCAGTTCGGCCTGCTGATCGTCGGACGCCAGCAGATCGCGCAGCGGCACGCCGCCATCGCCAAACAGACAGAGGTGCAGATTGCCCTGCGCCGACACGCGCAGGCGATTGCAGCTGGCACAAAAATCTTTGGCGTAAGGCATGATCAGGCCGATTTCACCGACATAGTCGGGATGATAAAAGACCTGCGCCGGGCCGTCACTGCGCCCGCTTTCGCGACGCTGCCAGCCCTGGGCGATCAGCTGATCGCGGATCACGGTGCCGGAAACGTGCTGATCGCGGAACAGCGTACCGCCGTCGCCGGTTTCCATCAGTTCGATAAAGCGCAGCTGGATCGGCCGGGTGCGGATCCAGTCCAGGAAGGTGGCGAGATTACGGCTGTTGAGGTCGCGCATCAGCACGCTGTTGACTTTGACCTGGCGGAAGCCAGCGTCCAGCGCCGCGTCGATGCCGCTCATCACCTGATGAAACTTATCCTGGCCGGTGATGGCGTGAAACTGGCGCGCATCCAGGCTGTCGACGCTGACGTTGAGCGCGGTCAGCCCCGCCTCGCGCCACTGCTTCACATCGCGCGCCAGCCGGTAGCCGTTGGTGGTCACCGCAATCTGACGAATCGCGGCGTTTTCACGTACGGCGGCGATGATGTCGGTGAAGTCGCGGCGCAGCGACGGCTCGCCACCGGTCAGCCGCACTTTTTCCGTCCCGGCGGCGGCAAAGGCGCGCGTGACGCGACGGATTTCATCCAGTGAGAGAAAGCTTTTGTTACGAATTCCCTGCGGTTTGTAGCCGTCAGGAAGACAGTAGGTACAGCGGAAATTACAGACATCCGTGACCGACAGGCGCAGGTAATAGAACTTACGCGCGTATGCATCAGTAAATTGTGACACCAGAACACCTTTCCAGATTGGGAGATGCAGTCATTTCTTCCTGCACCCTGGCAGCTCAGAGGCTACGGCCTGAACCCCCTATCCGCAGACGTAGGCATTCAGGCTTGAGTGTACGCTGACCCGTTGATCAGCGCGGTAACCATGATGGTAGCGTGATTTACGCCACTCTTCCATGTGCTGTTTTCGCTATATAATCTTATACATATCGAATTTTCACCGCATTTTCACGACAGGATACGTTAAAATACCCGCCAGATTTTGACGCAAGTCATCCGCGCGGGCTTAGCGATTAGAGCCTCGCCACGCGAACGGATTTTAAGGAGAAGTATGAATCGCACACTGGCCGATCTTGATCGCGTTGTGGCACTGGGTGGCGGACACGGTTTAGGCCGCGTCATGTCTGCCCTCTCCCCGCTGGGCTCGCGTCTGACCGGGATCGTCACCACCACCGATAACGGCGGGTCAACCGGCCGTATCCGGCGTTCCGAGGGCGGCATCGCCTGGGGCGACATGCGCAACTGCCTTAATCAGCTGATTGCGGAACCCAGCGTTGCGTCGGCGATGTTCGAGTATCGCTTTTCCGGAAACGGCGAGCTGGCCGGACATAACCTCGGCAACCTGATGCTGCGGGCGCTGGATCAGCTGAGCGTGCGTCCACTGGAGGCGATTAACATCATCCGCAACCTGCTGAAGGTGGATGCCTTTCTAATCCCGATGTCGGAGCAGCCGGTGGACCTGGTGGCGATGGATGCCGAAGGCAATATGGTGTATGGCGAGACCGCGATTGACGAGATGAAGCAGCCGCCGCAGGAGCTGATGCTGCATCCCAACGTGCAGCCCACGCGGGAGGCGCTGCAGGCCATCGCGGAGGCGGATCTGATCCTGATCGGGCCTGGCAGCTTTTACACCAGCCTGATGCCGATCCTGCTGATGGAGGAGATGGCGCAGGCGCTGCGCCGCACGCCCGCCACCATGGTCTTCATCGGCAATCTGGGCCGCGAACTGAGCCCGGCCGCCGCCAGCCTGACGGTCGCCGACAAGCTGCAGATGATGGAGCGTTATATCGGCAAGCGGGTGATCGATGCTGTGGTCGTCGGTCCTGCGGTGGCGACCGACGGCATCGGGAATCGCCTGATTGTCCGTGAACCGCTGGAGGCCGCCGACATCCGCTATCGTCACGACCGCCAGCTGTTGCGGGTGGCGCTGGAACACGCCATTCAGGGCGTTTAACGGCCCTACGAGGCCGCAATAAACAGCGTGCGCAGCTCATGCAGCTGATCGCGCACGCTGGCCGCCTGCTCGAACTCCAGGTTCTGTGCATGCTGCTGCATCTGCCCTTCCAGTTCGTGGATCTTCTTCTGCAACGCCTGCGGCGTTAACGTCATCAGATCGGCCTGCGCCTGAGCTTCGCCCGGGCGGGCCGGCTTCGCTTTGCCGCGTGTTTTCACCACGTTGTTGCCGAGTTCCAGAATATCGGTGATCTTCTTATTCAGGCCCTGCGGCACGATGCCATTCTTCTCGTTGTGCAGCTGCTGCTTCTCACGGCGGCGCTCGGTCTCTTCGATGGCACGCGCCATCGACGGCGTGATTTTGTCGCCGTAGAGGATCGCCTTGCCGTTGATGTTACGCGCCGCACGACCAATGGTCTGGATCAGCGAGCGCTCAGAGCGCAGGAAGCCCTCTTTGTCCGCGTCCAGAATTGCCACCAGCGACACTTCCGGCATATCCAGCCCCTCACGCAGTAAGTTGATGCCGACCAGCACATCAAACTCTCCCAGACGCAGGTCGCGGATAATCTCCATACGCTCGACGGTGTCGATATCCGAGTGCAGATAGCGCACCTTCTCGCCGTGTTCGGTCAGATACTCGGTAAGATCTTCCGCCATACGCTTGGTCAGCACCGTCACCAGGATACGTTCGTTGATCGCCACGCGCTGGCGGATCTCCGACAGCAGATCGTCGACCTGGGTGCCCACGGGCCGCACTTCGATGATCGGATCCAGCAGGCCGGTCGGACGCACCACCTGATCCACCACCTCGTTGCCCGATTTCTCCAGCTCATATTTGCCCGGCGTCGCCGAGACGTAGATGGTCTGCGGGGCCAGCGCCTCAAACTCTTCAAACTTCATCGGACGGTTATCGAGCGCCGACGGCAGGCGGAAACCATACTCCACCAGCGTCTCTTTACGCGCCCGGTCGCCTTTGTACATGCCGCCAATCTGCGGGATGGTAACGTGGGACTCATCCACCACCAGCAGGCCATCGGCGGGCAGGTAGTCAAACAGCGTCGGCGGCGCTTCGCCCGGTCCGCGCGCAGAGAGGTAGCGCGAATAGTTTTCGATGCCCGAGCAGTACCCCAGCTCGCTCATCATCTCCAGGTCAAACTGGGTTCGCTGAGTGATGCGCTGCTCTTCCAGCAGTTTGTTGTTCTCCAGCAGCACCCGGCGGCGATCCGCCAGCTCCACTTTGATCTCCTCCATCGCCTGCAGGATGCGTTCGCGCGGCGTCACGTAGTGCGTTTTGGGGTAGATCGTGAAGCGCGGCACCACCGAATCAACCTGGCCGGTCAGCGGGTCAAACAGCGACAGCCGCTCCACCTCTTCGTCGAACAGCTCAACCCGCAGGGCGATATCGTCCGATTCCGCCGGGAAGATGTCGATCACCTCGCCGCGCACCCGGAAAGTACCACGCTGGAACGCCTGGTCGTTGCGGGTGTACTGCAGCTCGGAGAGGCGACGCAGGATGCTGCGCTGATCGATGATCATGCCACGGGTCAGGTGCAGCATCATTTTCAGATAGAGATCGGGATCGCCCAGACCATAAATCGCCGAAACCGAGGCCACCACGATGACATCGCGCCGCTCCAGCAGCGCCTTGGTTGCCGAGAGACGCATCTGCTCGATGTGCTCGTTCACCGACGCATCTTTTTCGATGAAGGTGTCGGAGCTGGGCACGTAGGCTTCCGGCTGATAGTAGTCGTAGTAAGAAACGAAAAACTCCACGGCGTTATCCGGGAAAAACTCTTTCATCTCGCCGTAGAGCTGGGCCGCCAGCGTCTTGTTCGGTGCCAGTACCATGGTCGGACGATTAAGGTCGGCAATCACGTTGGCGACGGTAAAGGTCTTGCCGGAACCGGTCACCCCCAACAGCGTCTGATGGGCCAGTCCATCCTCCAGCCCCTCTTCCAGGCGACGGATCGCCTCAGGCTGGTCGCCCGAAGGTTTAAAGGCGGAGTTCAATTTAAAGGCTTTACTCATGAATGCAGTTCCTGCTGGAGAAGTCGGCGGGCAGGCACTTATTTTACTCTGCTATGGTGATTTTGCCAGAAAAAAATACTGGATATAAAAACAGTAATGGTGCAATGTGGAGGCGAGAGGCGCGATCATTGCCGCCTCGGCAATGACGCTGACCCGGTGCAAAGTTTGTTGCGCAAGGTTATCCCCAGGAGAGGATCGGATTTAACATTTGTCAATAGAACGTCATAAAATTACAGTTCGGTTACCTGACAGAGAATTTGCAGGCTTGTTTTTTGATAACCAACTGATTTTATTAGCGTAAGGCTATAAGGCCAGATTCTCATCATTATGTTACCAGGCCCCGTATTTCCTCGCTTCCAACTGGTTTTCATGACCTAATGCACAAGGTTATCCACAGGAATGGTGGATAAGTGACGGCAGCCCCGCCGCCATCAGCTGTGTATAATTTTTCCCTGCCCGCCCGCGGCCCCGAAAATAATTTTTTTTGCGTTAAATTTCGCGCGGGTCAGTGACGGATAATTCTGCAATTTTGCGCTGTCGCCTGGTCCGTCACGCAAAATTTCGCCAATCCACTAAGATTCTTAATCAGATGTCCTGCTTCTTCACCGCCCGCCTGCACCAGAAACAGTGCTTCGCAGCACTGCAAAAGTGCAGGCGCGTGGTTGCCGTGGGAAATTGATAAGTTTTTCTCACCTTTCCTCCCTGAAGCAGGCCGCCGCCGCCGCAAAACAGGGCCATTTTCAGATCTGGCCTGGTAATTGCAGCATCTCATCGCGCCACCGGAATCTGTGCGCGCGAAGCGGCAATGGCAAGACGACCGTTGCTGATGACTGGGTTGCCAGACGACAGAGAGCGGAAGCAATCAGGCTAATGATCGGGAAGGAGAGTGTCAGATGCTGAGTTTACGTTCGGTCAATCAATTTTACGGTCAGAACCATATTCTGTGGGATGTGGACCTGGACCTGTCGCCTGGCACCTGCACCGGCATTCTGGGTCGGCCTGGCATGGGGAAAACCACGCTGGTGAACTGCATTATGGGCAGGCTGCCGATTAACAGCGGCTCCATCTCCTGGAAAGAGGATGGCTCCCCGCCGGAAGATCTGCTGCTGCAACCGGCTGAACAGCGGGCGCAGATGGGCATTGGCTATGTTCCGCAGGGGCGTCATATTTTTACCCAGATGAGCGTGGAGGACAATCTGCTGATTGCACTGCTGGCCGGTGCCAGCCAGCAGGATCGCCACCGCGCCATTCCCGAAATGGTCTTCGATCTCTTTCCCGCGCTCTACTCACTGCGCCAGCAGCGCAGCGGCGATCTGCCCATCGATCAGCAGCAGCAGCTGGCCCTGGCGCGCGCGCTGGTGCTGCAGCCCAAGCTGCTGATTCTGGATGAGCCGACCGACGGCATGTCACCGTGGCTGGAAGAGGAGATGGGTAACCTGATCCGCCGGCTTAACCTGGACTACGGGCTGACTATCCTGCTGCTGGAGCAGCGTCTGTCGCTGATCCGCCGGGTGGCCGACTATTTTCTGCTGCTGCACCGTGGCCGTAACGTGGCGCAGGGCAGCATGGCGCAACTGGACGACCATACCGTCGATAAATGGCTGACCGTGGCCTGACAGGCCGGCGCAGGAGCGCACAGCACAGCCTGGCGGACAGGGTGTGCTGCGCACGCCGGAGAATGATGAAAGGCTGACCCGGCGCTTACTCCGGCAGTGTCAGATAGTGACCGCAGTCGGCCTGCTGCGCCGCCTCGGTGAACCAGGGCAGCGTGCCCAGACAGGGGGCCGGCAGGCGGTTTTTCAGGCTGGTGAGATACTCCGCATAGCGCCTGCCCGGTGGCTCGACGGTGTTGGCGATCCAGCCCAGCAGCGGCAGGCCGCGCGCCCGTATCGCCTCTGCGGTCAGCAAGGCGTGGTTGATGCAGCCCAGCTTAATCCCCACCACCAGAATCACCGGCAGCTGTTCGCTGACCACCCAGTCCGCATAGGTATGCGTTTCAGACAGCGGCGTGTACCAGCCGCCCGCGCCCTCCACCAGAATCCAGTCTGCCAGCGGCTCCAGCGCCGCCAGCCCGGCCGACAGGGCCAGATGGGTGATCGGCCTGCCCTCTTCGGCGCTGACGATGTGCGGTGAGGTCGGCTCCATAAACGCCATCGGATTGACCTGCTGATAGGTCAGCGGCACGTTACTGTAGCGCTGCAGCGCCAGGGCATCGCTGTTGCGGATGCCGTCTGGCGTCAGCTCACAACCGGAGGCCACCGGCTTATAGCCCGCGCAGCGATAGCCTGCGGCGGCGGCGGCCTGCAGCAGCGCGCCGCTGGCGACCGTTTTACCGACTTCGGTGTCAGTTCCGGTAATAAACAGGCGTTTCATGATGCGGTTACTCCATAGATTAAATGGTAACTCAGACGATAGCCGTGCCGATCGCGCGGCCAGTGCGCCTCCAGCTGGCTGAGCCGTTGTCGGGTTAAGATCCGGCCGTCGCGCCCCTGATGCAGATGGGTTGCCCCGATCCCCTTCAGGGATCGCATCGCGCTGAGTGCGTCGGGAAAGTGCAGCGTCACCCGCTCCGAGGAGCAGCAGAGTTGCTGAGCGTGACAGGCCGCGGCAATCTGCGGCTCGCTGAGAAAGCGGTTGGCGTGGGGCATGGCATCCAGATGTGACCAGGCCTCATGCACCTCCTGCAGCGACCCGTCGCCCAGCGTGGAGAACAGCAGCACGCCGCCGGGCCGGAGTACCCGCCGGAACTGGCCCAGCGCGCCGGGCAGATCGTCACTCCACTGCACCGCCAGATTGCTCCACACCACGTCCGTCGAGTTCTCCGCCAGCGGCAGCGCATCGATGTCCCCGATCAGATAGTGCTGCGCGGCATCGTTGTCCCGCGCCTGTTGCAGCATCTGTACAGAGAGATCCAGCGCCGTGACCTGTTTGCCGCGTTCACGCCACAGACGGCTGTACCAGCCCGTGCCGCAGCCGGCATCCAGCAGCTGCAGGCCGCTCTGTGCGGGCGCACGCGCCAGCAGCGCATCCCCGCTGAGGCGCTGCAGCGCGGCGTGCGCATCGTATCCTCCCGCCGCCCGGCCAAAGGCGCGCGCCACCGCCTGTTTATCAACCCGCAGCGTCATGCAGCGCCTCCAGTAAGCGATCGATATCGTCCGGGCGATGCGCCGCCGTCAGGGTGATGCGCAGCCGCGCCGTGCCCGGCGGCACGGTAGGTGGCCGGATCGCACTGACCCAGCAGCCCGCCTCCGCCAGCCGCCGGGAGAGCGCCAGCGCCGCGCTGTTTTCGCCCACCTGCAGCGGCTGAATCGCGCTGGCTGATGGCATCAGTTGCCACGGCAGCGACGCCGCCCCGCGCCGGAAATGCGCAATGTTCTGCTGCAGCTGCTGACGCAGCGCGTCGCCCTGCTGAATTTCGCGCAGCGCCGCCTGCAGCGCGACGGCCTGGGCTGCGGGCATCGCCGTTGAGTAGATAAGATGGCGGCTGAACTGTAAAAAGTAGTCGGCGGTGTCGGCATCGCAGAGCAGCGCGGCTCCGCTGACGCCAAACGCCTTGCCAAAGGTGACCACCAGCAGCGCCGGTTTAACGCCCTGCTGCCAGCAGCTGCCGCGCCCCTGCTCGCCCACCACGCCGATGCCGTGCGCATCATCCACCAGCAGCCAGCCTTCGGCCTGCCGTGTCTGCTGCGCCAGGGCGGCCAGCGGCGCGCTGTCGCCATCCATGCTGAAGATGCCTTCCGTCACCACCAGCGTCTCGCCAGCACAGGGGGCGGCGAGCCGTGCCGCCAGGCTCTCCGGCGCGTTATGGGTGAAACGTCGCAGCTGAGCCGGGCTGTGGCTGGCGGCGTCGAGCAGCGAGGCGTGGCTGAGCCTGTCCGCCAGGATGCGGTCGTCCTTCTCGCCCAGCAGATGAATCACCGCCTGATTCGCCGCAAAACCGGAGATAAACAGCAGCGCCCGGTCGTAGCCGAGCCACGCCGCCAGCTCCGCCTCCAGATCGGCGTGCTGGCGGTGATAACCGGTGACATGCCCCGAGGCGCCTGCGCCTGCGCCCGCCAGCGCCGCGCCCTGCTGCCAGGCGGCGATCACCGCCGGATGCCGGGTTAGGCCAAGGTAGTCATTGCTGGAGAAGTGAAGATAGTCGCGGCCACCGCTCCGCAGCGTGCGGGTTGACTGCTGCTCGATGACCCGACGCTGCCGCCAGCCGTCCGCCGCACGGCGCTGCTCCAGCGCCTGCCGGAGTCGTTGCTGCCAGCTCATTACAGCGCCGCGTTGTAGAACTGTTCAGTGTCGGCATGGAAGAGCTGCTCGCTGAGCGCCTCTGCCTGCTGCTGATCGCCGTGATGGGTGTGGGTATGCTCCGGGTTCAGCCCCAGTTTGCGGAACAGCACGCGGTCTTTGTCCTCTTCCGGATTTGGCGTGGTCAGCAATTTGCAGCCGTAGAAAATCGAGTTGGCCCCGGCCATAAAGCACATCGCCTGGGTCTGCTCGCTCATCTGCTCACGGCCCGCCGACAGACGGACGTGGGAGGTCGGCATCATGATACGCGCCACCGCGATGGTGCGGATAAAATCGAACGGCTCCACATCCTCGTTATCGGCCAGCGGCGTGCCTTTGACCTTGACCAGCATGTTGATCGGTACGCTCTCCGGCGGCGTCGGCAGATTGGCTAACTGCACCAGCAGCCCGGCGCGGTCGTTTACGGTTTCGCCCAGGCCGACGATGCCGCCTGAACAGACCTTAATTCCGGCCTCGCGCACTTTACCCAGCGTATCCAGACGCTCCTGATAGCTGCGGGTGGTGATGATGGAGCCATAGAATTCCGGCGAGGTGTCGAGGTTATGGTTGTAGAAATCCAGGCCCGCGCCCGCCAGGCGCTGCGCCTGCTGCTCGCTGAGGGTACCCAGCGTCATGCAGGTCTCCATCCCCATCGCTTTCACGCCTTCCACCATCTTTTCCAGATAGGGCATGTCGCGCTCATGCGGGTTTTTCCACGCCGCGCCCATGCAGAAACGGGTCGATCCGGCGGCTTTGGCCTGACGCGCAGAGGTCAGGACCTCCTCGACTTCCATCAGCCGCTCCGACTCCAGGCCGGTCTTGTAACGCGCGCTCTGCGGGCAATATTTGCAGTCTTCCGGACAGGCGCCGGTTTTGATCGACAGCAGGGTGCTGACCTGCACCTGGCGCGGATCGAAGTGCTCACGATGCACCTGCTGTGCTTTAAACATCAGTTCAAGAAAAGGTGCATCAAACAGGGCTTGCGCCTGTGCAATTGTCCAGCGTTGAGCCATTACTTACTCCAGAAAAGGGTGTCATCCCGACGAAAAGCAGGGTTATACTTGTAAACTATATTTTTTTATTTTGGTTTACAACTCCGATGACTACCCCCGTTTTTTCCGCAGACGATGCCCGCTTTGATCGCCAGCATATCTGGCATCCCTACACCTCGATGCAGGATCCGCTGCCCTGCTATCCGGTGGTCGCCGCGCACGGTTTCCGGTTGCAGCTGGCCGACGGGCGCGAACTGGTGGACGGCATGTCCTCGTGGTGGGCGGCGATCCACGGCTACAACCATCCGCGTCTGAACCGGGCGCTGACGGAGCAGGCTTCGCAGATGTCGCACGTCATGTTTGGCGGCATTACCCATCCGGCGGCGGTGGCGCTCTGCCGTCAGCTGGTGGCGATGACGCCCGATCCGCTGGAATGTGTCTTCCTGGCCGATTCCGGTTCGGTGGCGGTGGAAGTCTCGATGAAGATGGCGCTGCAGTACTGGCTCGGACGGGGCGAGACCCGCCAGCAGTTCCTGACGCTGAAACGCGGCTATCACGGCGATACCTTTGCCGCGATGTCGGTGTGCGATCCCGAAAACTCGATGCACAGTCTGTGGCGCGGATATCTGCCCGAACATCACTTTGCCGCCGCCCCGGCCTGCGGTTTTGATGAGGCGTGGAACCCGGCCGATTTCGACGACTTCGCCCGGCTTATCGAAACGCATCACCGGCAGCTGGCGGCGGTGATCCTGGAGCCGATCGTGCAGGGCGCAGGCGGCATGCGTCTCTATCATCCGCGCTACCTGCAGCAGGTGCGGGAGGCGTGCGACCGCTATGGCGTGCTGCTGATTGCCGATGAGATCGCCACCGGTTTCGGCCGCACCGGCAAACTGTTCGCCTGTGAACATGCGGGCATCACGCCGGATATCCTCTGCGTCGGTAAAGCGCTGACCGGCGGCATGATGACGCTCTCCGCTACCCTGACCACCCGCGAAGTGGCCAACACCATCAGCCGCAGCGCGGCCGGGTGCTTTATGCATGGCCCGACCTTTATGGGCAATCCGCTGGCCTGCGCGGTGGCGGCCGAGAGCCTGACCATGCTGGCCGAGGGGCACTGGCAGCAGCAGGTGGCGCGTATTGAACAACAGCTGCGGGCCGAGCTGCTGCCGCTGCGCCACGCATCGCAGGTGGCGGATGTGCGCGTGCTGGGCGCGATTGGCGTGGTAGAGACACATCAGCCGGTCAATATGGCGGCGCTGCAGCAGTTCTTTGTAGAGCAGGGTGTCTGGATCCGGCCGTTTGGCCGGCTCATCTACCTGATGCCGCCCTATATCATTACGCCGCAGGCGCTGAGTCAGCTGGTGCAGGCGATCGGCGGCGCGCTGGCGCATCCGCAACATTTTAGCGGCTGAGGCGGGTGGCCCCCCTGGCACAGATGGCGCTTTTGGTTATGATGAAAGACTATTCATCGACAATCGAGGAGATGTGATGCGCATTGTGAGTCAGGATTTTAATGACGGCGAGAAGATGCCTGAAAAGCATGTTTTCAACGGCATGGGGTATCAGGGCGAGAATATCTCTCCCCATCTGGCCTGGGAAGCGGCCCCCGAAGGCACCAAAAGTTTTGTGGTGACCTGCTACGATCCTGATGCGCCGACCGGTTCCGGCTGGTGGCACTGGGTAGTAGCGAACATTCCGGCCAGCACCACGTCGCTGCCGCAGGGCGCCGGTTCCGGCAAGGCCTCACTGCCTGCTGGCGCGATCCAGACCCGTACCGATTTCGGTCAGGCGGGCTACGGTGGCGCCGCGCCGCCACAGGGCGAAACTCATCGCTACATCTTCACCGTGCATGCGCTGGATGTGGAGACGATTGAGGTGGATGAGGGTGCCAGCGGCGCAATGGTCGGCTTTAACGTGCATTTCCACGCGCTGGCGAGCGCCTCGCTGACCGTGAACTATCAGTAATTCAGCCGGGAACAGGGCTGGAGGAGGCAGGCACCGCGAGCCAGAAAGGGCGATTTGGGCGTCTGAATCTGACGTTGTTCGCGGTGTCTGCAGCAGACCTTCACGCCACTCCCGGCCGGGAGTGGCGTTTTTCGTAACGGATTACGCCTGCAGCGCGTGGATCACCACCCACATCGGCCCCTGCCCTACCGCATAACGGCCCAGCGGCTGCAACAGCCCTTTGGGTTCGCTAATCGCATAGACTTCGATGTGATGAGATTTCTGCCCGGCGGCCACCAGGAAACGTCCGCTGTGATCGATATTAAAGCCGCGCGGCTGGGTTTCGGTCGGCTGGAACCCTTCCAGGGTCAGCTCATCGCCTGCTTCGCTGACGCTGAAGATCGCCAGCGTGCTGCTGGTGCGATCGCAGGCATAGAGGAAGCGGCCATCGGGCGTCAGATGAATATCGGCGGCCCAGCGCGTGCCGCTAAAGTCCGGCGGCATCATATCCAGCGTCTGCACGCTTTCGGCTTCGCCTTCGCCGTTATTCAATGCCCAGACCTCAACCGTGCTGTCCAGCTCGTTGACGCAGTAGGCGTAGTGGCCGCCCGGATGGAACTGCATATGGCGCGGACCGGCGCCTTCCACCGTCGTCACCTGCGCCTGCGGGCGCGGCGTCAGCTGACCCGCGTCATTCAGCGCAAACAGGCAGATGCGATCCTGCTTCAGTGCCGGAACGTAGAGCGTCGTATTGTCGTTATCAATATTGGCGGAGTGACAGCCGTCCAGGCCGTTGATGACCTGCAGCGGAGCCTGCGGAATGCCCTCTTCATCGATCGGGCTGACGCTGACGCAGGCATCGTTGTAAGAGCCGCAGAACAGGAACCGGCCCTGATGGTCGGTGGAGATATGGGTCGGGCTGCCGGGCAGCGGCGCCTGGCCCGCTTCGGTCAGCGTGCCATCGGCGGCGATACGGAACGCCAGTACGCGGAAATTGGGACGCACACCGACATAGAGAAAATCGCGTTTCGGACTCACCACCATCGGCTGAACCTGGCCGGCGACATCCGTCACCTGAAGCAACGTCAGCCCGCCCTCATTATTCATCTGCCAGACGTGAATCTGCTGGCTCTCGGGACTGGCGGTGTAGACAACCTGTTTCATGCATTCTCCTTTTTTGCTGCCTGATCATGATCTGTGAATCACTGTAGCGTGTTTTACTGCCCGACGCTGAAATCATTTGTGTCCGGTTTTTTGTCTCCGGGCCGTGGTCAGGTGTAGACTTTACCCCCTGCAAACCCGGAAAAATGGAAGGATTAATGCGCTACCGTGTCATTGCCCTCGACCTCGACGGCACGCTGCTGACCCCAGCTAAAACGATTCTGCCGCAGTCTGTTGACGCCCTGCACCAGGCACGCCAGGCGGGCGTGCATGTCGCTATCGTTACCGGACGCCATCACTGCGCCATTCACCCTTTTTACCAGGCATTACAACTGGATACACCCGCAATCTGCTGTAACGGCACCTACCTGTATGATTACCAGGCGAAAAAGGTGCTGGCCGCCGATCCGCTGGACCCGGCGCGGGCTTTACAGGTGATTGAGATGCTGGATCGTCAGCAGATTCACGGGCTGCTCTATGTGGATGACGCGATGCTCTATCAGACCCCGACCGGTCATGTGACGCGCACCCTGAAATGGGCCGAATCCCTGCCGCCCCACCAGCGCCCGCTGTTCCGTCAGGTGCCCGACCTGGCGCAGGCTGCGCGTGACGCCGGTGCGATCTGGAAGTTTGCCCTGTCGCACGAAAACATCCCCGAACTGCAGCAGTTCGCCCGCACGGTTGAAGCGGAGCTGGGCCTGGCGTGTGAGTGGTCCTGGCACGATCAGGTGGATATCGCGAAGGGGGGCAACAGCAAAGGCAGACGGCTGGCGCAGTGGGTCGAATCACTGGGCCTTACCATGGATGATGTGATTGCGTTCGGCGATAACTATAACGATCTCAGCATGCTGGAAACGGCCGGGCTCGGCGTGGCGATGGGCAATGCCGATGAGGCAATCCGGGCGCGGGCGAAAGTGGTGATCGGCACCAACCTGGAGCCCGGTATTGCCGATACCCTCTATCGGTACGTGCTGTAATCAGGGCGTCACCGAGACGCTCTTTATCTGGGCATACAGCCACTGATCGGGCCGGATGCCCAGCTCATCACGCGCCCACGGCGTGATGCGCGCCCAGAGTTCGCTGATGCCGATGCGCAGCTTCACCTCGACCTGATCCCCGACCTCCAGCAGCTCCACCACCTGCGCCGGTAAGATGTTACGGATAGAGCTGTGCTGCGGCGGTTGCAGCGCCAGCGAAACGTCGGCTGACGCGATGCGGATACGCAGCGGCGTTTTGACCGGCTGATTCACCCGGCTGACCCAGATGTGCTGATCGCCCAGTGACAGCGCGGTCATCGGATAGTCGGGATGCTGTTCCAGCACCTGCACCCGCAGCACGCTGGTCAGCTCACTCACCGGCAGCCACGGCCGCATCGCGCTGCTGCTCCAGACCCGCTCCAGCGGACCAAAGGCTTTGACTTTGCCCGCATCCAGCACCAGCACGTTATCGGCCAGTTGCAGGATCTCCTCCAGGCTGTGCGAGACGTAGAGCATGGGGATATCGACCTGCTTCGCCAGCTTCTGCAGATAGGGCATCAGCTCCCGCTTACGCGGCAGATCCAGCGACGCCAGCGGCTCATCCAGCAGCAGCATATCCGGGGCGGTCAGCAGCGCACGACCTATCGCCACCCGCTGTTTTTCCCCGCCCGACAGCGACCGGGGAAAGCGTGGCAGCAGCGCCTCCAGGCCCAGCAGCGACACCAGATTATCGAACTGCGCTTTCATCCCCGGCGCCATGCCATATTGCAGGTTGCCCCGCACCCGATAGTGCGGAAACAGCCGCGCATCCTGGAACACATAGCCGATGCGCCGCTTCTCCGGCGGCAGCGAGATCTGCTGCTCCGCGTCGAACAGCAGACGATCTTTCAGCTGGATGCGTCCGTGCTGCGGCTGCGTCAGGCCGCTGATGGCGTTGATCAGCGAGGTTTTCCCGGCGCCGGAGACACCAAAGATGGCGGTGATCCCCCTGGCCGGGATCTGCAGGTCTACCGCCAGCTGGTGGTCGCCCTGCTGCTGAGTAAAGTTAAGTGATAGCATCAGTTCCCCATCCGCTTGCGGCTCTGCCGTGCCAGCCATTCCGACGCCAGCAGCGAGGCGAGCGCCAGCACGATAGCGATAACGCAGAGCCGCGCCGCCGCCCCTTCCGCGCCGGGCGTTTCGATCAGGGTATACATCGCCAGCGGCAGCGTGCGCGTCTCGCCGGGAATATTCGAGACAAAGGTGATGGTGGCGCCGAACTCGCCCAGCGATCGGGCAAAAGCCAGCACCGTGCCGACGATCACGCCTGGCAGGGTCAGCGGCAGCGTGATGGTCAAAAAGACCCGCCAGCGGCCGGCGCCCAGCGTGCGTGCCGCCTGCTCCAGCCGGCTATCCACCGCCTCCAGCGCCAGACGGATGGCGCGCACCATTAACGGAAGCGCAATCACGGCCGACGCCAGTGCGGCTCCGCGCCAGCTGAACGCGAAGCTGAACCCGAACCAGTCGTAGAGCTTTTCTCCGATGATGCCGCGGCGGCCCAGGATAATCAGCAGCAGATAGCCCACCACCACCGGCGGCAGCACCAGCGGCAGGTGGATCAGGCTGTCGAGCAGCGCCTTGCCGGGAAAACGGCAGCGCACCAGAATCCACGCCATCAGGATGCCAAACGGCAGACTGCCCAGCACGGCTATGCCAGAGACTTTAAGGCTAAGCACTACCGCCTGCCATTCGGGATCGCTGAGTATCATTTCGTCGGTGTAAATCCGTAATTGTTGAAGATCGCCGCGGCCTGCGGCCCTTTCAGGTAATCATAAAACGCTTTTACGCTGGCCGTGTCGCGATCGTTCACAATCGCCAGCGGATATTCCACGGGCTTGTGGCTGGAGGCCGGAAAACGCCCCACCACCGCAACCTCATCACTGGCGACCGCGTCGGAACCGTAGACGATGCCGTAGGGCGTTTCGTTACGCTCGACCAGCGCCAGCGCTGCCCGCACATTGTTTGCGGGCGCTAACAGAGGCGCCACCACCGGCCAGGCCCCCAGCGTCTGCAGCGCCTCTTTCGCATAGATCCCCGCCGGAACGTGGTCCGGATCGCCGACCGCCAGTCGTTCGCCGTGCAGCAGGCTTTTCCAGTCAGTCTGTGCATCCAGCGTGACCGCGCTGGCTGCGGCACGCCGGGGCGCAACCAGCACCAGATCGTTGCCCAGCAGGGTAACGCGGCTGCGGGTGATGACGCTTTTTTTCGCCACCGCATCATCCATCCACTGCTGATCGGCAGAGATAAAGAGATCGGCCGGCGCGCCCTGCTCAATCTGCCGCGCCAGCGTTGACGAGGAGGCAAAAGAGGCAACGACCTTCACCCCTTTTTCCTGCTGATACTGCGTCGCAATGTCCTGAACGGCATTGGTCAGGGAAGCGGCCGCAAACAGGGTGATGTTATCGGCCGCCACGGCCTGCCCGGCCAGCGAAACGCTCACCAGCGCCGCCAGGCCCCAGCGATGAACAGATAATGACATGATGCTCTCCGGCTATTCGTTGTGTAGCGGATGATACAACGCCGGTTCGGGCAGCGTCATGAAATTATCGGCAGAAGAGAGAGAAGATTGAGCAGAAGCGAGGGGGAGAAACGACCACGCCCGCACAGACGGCGGGCGTGGCAGCGTTTAATTGTGCGAACGGGCGGAGGATTTTTCGCGATGACCCACTTTCGAGAAGATGTTGAACACTTCACCCAGGCCATAAATCATACCCAGCATCAGCGCCATTACCACAGGGACCATCAGGATCGCCACGGCGAGGCTTTTCAGTAATTCCAGCATGGAGAGTCTCACTCTGCGAACAAAGAAGTGATTGTAACGGGTTAGTAAAATTTTGCGCAGCCCTTTTCGTGCTTTTACTTTGGTCACAAAACGCCGCTATCATCGGCCTTCGCCTTAACCCTTTGCCGGAGCCGTCATGGAAGCCGAACTGTCCCTTCATATCCGTTTACACCAGAAACTGTTTGCCGATCCACGACGTATCGAGCTGCTGAAACGGATTCAGCAGACCGGATCGATCAGTCAGGGCGCGAAGCTGGCCGGCATCAGCTACAAAAGTGCCTGGGATGCGATCAATGAGATGAACCAGATGGCGGATGAGACGCTGGTCGAGCGGGCCACTGGCGGCAAAGGCGGCGGCGGCGCCACGCTGACCCGCTACGGGGAGCGCCTGATCCAGCTTTTTCAGCTGATGGAGCAGATTCAGCAGAAAGCCTTCGATGCGCTGCAGCAGGATACGCTGCCGCTCGACAGTCTGCTGGCCGCCATCGCCCGTTTCTCGCTGCAGACCAGCGCCCGCAATCAGCTCTTTGGCACCGTGATCAGCAACGATGCCCGCCAGGTGGTGCAGCATCTGATCATTCAGCTGGCCGATGGCGTGACGCAGCTCAGCGTGGCGCTGACCCAGCGCAGTGCCGATCGCCTGCAGCTGGCCGCGGGTAAAGAGGTGCTGGTGCTGATCAAGGCGCCGTGGATCCGCGTCAGTCGCGACACCACGGAGCAGGACAATCATCTGGCGGCCACCCTGACCGCCATTGAGCCGGGTGAGCAGAGAAGCGAACTGCTGATGCAGCTCGCCAGCGGTGAAACCCTGTGCGCGACCCTGAGCAACGACCGGCTTCATCAGCTGGCGCTGCAGCCCGGTGACGCCGTGTTCGCCAGTTTCAATGCAGAGGAGGCGATCGTCGCTACCCTGCTCTAGCGCCTGATTTGACTTCACCCCGGGCAATGGTTACAACTCACTCATACGATGCAAAAAATGGAACAGATCATGGCTTCATTGCACATTTCGCAAGGCACGTTTCGTCTGAGTGATACCCGGGTGCTGCGTCTCGATACGCTGGATCTGCAGCGCGGCGAGAGCTGGGCGTTTGTGGGCGCCAACGGCAGCGGCAAGTCGTCGCTGGCGCGCGCCCTGTCCGGTGAGCTTCCGCCGCTGAGCGGTACTGTTCGCAGCGCCTTCGTCCGGCCGGTCCGGCTGTCGCTGGAGCAGTTGCAGACGCTGGTGGCGCAGGAGTGGCAGCGCAACAACACCGACATGCTCAGCGAAGGAGAAGAGGATACCGGACTGACGGTGGCAGAGGTGATCCAGGCGGAGGTCAGCGACCCCGGCCGGTGCGAACAGCTCGCCCGCCAGTTTGGCATCGGACCGCTGCTGTCGCGTCGCTTTAAATATCTCTCAACCGGCGAGACCCGCAAGACTTTGCTCTGTCAGGCGCTGATGAAGCAGCCCGATCTGCTGATCCTCGATGAGCCGTTCGACGGTCTGGACGTGGCGTCGCGTGCCAGCCTGACCGGGACGCTGCGCAGCCTGCAACAGCCGGACTTTACCCTGGTGCTGGTGCTCAATCGTTTCGATGACATTCCCGATTTCATTCAGCAGGTGGGCGTACTGGCGGAGTGTACGCTGACCCACAGCGGGCCGCGCCAGGCCATTCTCACCGAGGCGCTGGTGGCGCAGCTGGCACACAGTGAACAATTGATGGGAATGGCGTTGCCGGAGGCGGACGCGCCGGACCAGCTGCCCCGGCTGGCCGATGAGGCGCCGCGGGTGATCCTGCGCGACGGCACCGTCTCCTATCACGACACGCCCGTCATCAGCGGGCTGAACTGGCAGGTCAGCGCAGGCGAACACTGGCAGATCGTCGGGCCGAACGGCGCCGGAAAATCGACCCTGTTAAGCCTGGTGACCGGCGATCATCCGCAGGGCTACAGCAACGATCTCACCCTGTTTGGCCGCCGTCGCGGCAGCGGCGAAACCATCTGGGAGATCAAGCAGCATATTGGCTATGTCAGCAGCAGCCTGCATCTCGATTACCGCGTCAGCACCAACGTGCGGACCGTGATTTTGTCCGGCTTTTTTGATTCGATCGGCCTCTATCAGGCCGCCTCTGACCGGCAGAAAGCGCTGGCGCAGCAGTGGCTGACGCTGCTGGGGATGGATGACCGGCTGGGCGATGCGCCCTTCCATTCGCTGTCGTGGGGCCAGCAGCGGCTGGTGCTGATCGCCCGTGCGCTGGTGAAACATCCGACGCTGCTGATTCTGGATGAACCGCTGCAGGGGCTGGACCCGATTAATCGCCAGCTGGTGCGGCGCTTTGTCGATGTGCTGATTGGCGAGGGACGCACACAGCTGCTGTTTGTTTCCCATCATGCCGAGGATGCGCCCGGCTGCATTACTCATCGCCTGAGTTTTGTGCCGCACGAAGCGGGCTATCACTACCGGCAGGAGACGCTGCGCTAAGGCCCTGCGCTGCAGACGCCGCCGCGGCGGTGTTCTGCTGCGCCCGAATGTAAACGTTACCATCCAGCCTCTCTTTTATCCTGATTCTATCGCACACAATGCCACAAAATAAGAATAGTCAGCTTGTGTAAACGATACCATTTATCCAGACTTGATCACGCTTTCGGGCGCGCTGATATGTTATTTTTCACGGATGCCTTTTTGGCTTTTGACGCTTACCAGGATCTCACATGGACAAATTCAACCCGGTCGATCATCCGCATCGCCGTTACAATCCACTGATTGATCAATGGATTTTAGTCTCACCGCATCGGGCCAAACGTCCGTGGCAGGGCGCGCAGGAAACCCCGGCGGTAAATACGTTACCGAGCCACGATCCCGACTGCTTCCTGTGTGCCGGCAACACCCGTATCACCGGCGACAAAAACCCGGACTATCCCGGCACCTACGTCTTCACCAATGACTTTGCGGCGCTGATGACCGACACACCCGACGCGCCAGAGAGCGACGATCTGCTGATGCGTTGTGAAAGCGCCCGCGGCACCAGCCGGGTTATCTGCTTCTCGCCCGATCACAGCAAAACGCTGCCGGAGATGTCACTGAGCGCGCTGGAAGAGGTGGTGCGCACCTGGCAGGCGCAGACCGCCGAGCTGGGTCAGCACTATCCCTGGGTGCAGGTGTTCGAGAACAAAGGCGCGGCGATGGGCTGCTCCAACCCGCATCCGCACGGTCAGGTCTGGGCTAACAGCTTCCTGCCGAACGAAGCGCAGCGCGAAGATGACCACCAGCGCGACTACTTCACTAACAAAGGCACACCGATGCTGGTCGATTACCTCGCGCGCGAGCAGCAGGATGGCAGCCGCACCGTGGTGGAAACCGATCACTGGCTGGCCGTGGTGCCGTGGTGGGCCGCCTGGCCGTTCGAGACCCTGCTGCTGCCTAAAGCGCACGTCAGACGTCTGACCGACCTCAATGAGGCGCAGCGCACCGACCTGGCTTTAGCGATTAAGAAGCTGACCAGCCGCTATGACAACCTGTTCCAGTGCTCCTTCCCCTACTCCATGGGCTGGCACGGTGCGCCGTTCAACGGCGAAGCCAACGATCACTGGCAGCTGCATGCGCACTTCTATCCGCCCCTGCTGCGCTCAGCAACGGTGCGTAAATTTATGGTCGGCTATGAGATGCTGGCCGAGACCCAACGCGATTTAACGGCGGAACAGGCGGCGGAACGTCTGCGTTCTGTCAGCGATGTTCACTTCCGTGAGGCACAACAATGAGCTTAAAAACCATCACGCAGCAGCTTTTCTCTGACACCTTCGGTTACGCCGCTACGCACACCATTCAGGCGCCGGGCCGCGTCAACCTGATCGGCGAACATACCGACTACAACGATGGCTTTGTACTGCCGTGCGCCATCGATTATCAGACCGTGATCGCCTGCGCCCGCCGTGACGACCGCCAGATCCGCGTCGTCGCCGCAGACTATGAGAATGCGCAGGACACCTTCTCACTGGATGAGGCGATCGTCAGCGTGCAGGCGCCGATGTGGGCCAACTATGTGCGCGGCGTGGTGAAGCATCTGCAGCAGCGTCACGCCGATTTTGGCGGCATCGATATGGTGATCAGCGGCAACGTGCCGCAGGGCGCGGGCCTCAGCTCCTCCGCCTCGCTGGAAGTGGCGGTCGGCACTGTGGTGCAGCAGCTCTACAACCTGCCGCTGGATGGCGCGGCCATTGCGGTCAATGGCCAGGAAGCGGAGAACCAGTTCGTGGGCTGTAACTGCGGCATCATGGATCAGCTGATCTCGGCGCTGGGCCAGAAAGATCATGCGATGCTGCTGGACTGCCGCACGCTGGGCACCCGTCCGGTCTCGATGCCTGACGATGTCGCCGTGGTGATCATCAACTCCAACTTCCGCCGTACCCTGGTCGGCAGCGAATACAACACCCGCCGTGAGCAGTGCGAAGCGGGCGCGCGTTTCTTCAGTAAAAAAGCGCTGCGTGACGTTGAGCTGGCCGAGTTCGAGGCGGCAGAATCGCAGCTCGACCCGCAGGTGGCAAAACGGGTGCGTCACGTTCTGACCGAAAACGCCCGCACGCTGGAAGCGGCCGATGCGCTGACCCGGGGCGACCTGACGCGCATGGGCGAGCTGATGGCCGAATCGCACGCCTCAATGCGTGACGATTTCGAGATCACCGTGCCGCCGATCGATACCCTGGTGGCGATCGTCAAGGCGCAGATCGGCGAGCATGGCGGTGTGCGCATGACCGGCGGCGGCTTCGGCGGCTGTATCGTCGCGCTGATGCCGCAGGATCGCGTTGAGCAGGTGAAAGCGGCCGTGGCAGAGCAGTATGAAGCCGCGACCGGCATCAAAGAAACCTTCTACGTCTGCAAAGCCTCTGAAGGAGCCGGCCCATGCTGAATGATGTCAACTCCCATGCGCCTGACGGTCAGCCGTGGCGCATCACGGTACTGCGCAATGCCAGCGGTATGCTGGTGACCTTTATGGACTGGGGCGCGACCTGGCTCTCCGCCCGTGTGCCGATGCAGGACGGTACGGTGCGTGAAGCGCTGCTCGGCTGCGCCACGCCCTCTGACTATCTGCATCAGGATGCCTATCTGGGCGCGACGGTGGGCCGTTACGCCAACCGTATCGCCGGGGCAACGCTGAATAAACTGAATCGCCCGCTGGTGCCGAACCAGGGCGCCCATCAGCTGCATGGCGGACCGGAAGGCTTTGATATGCGCCGCTGGCAGATCGTCAGCCAGAGCGACAGCGAGGTGCACTATCGCATCGATTCGCCGGATGGCGATCAGGGCTTTCCCGGCAACCTGATTGCCGATCTGCGCTATCAGCTGGATGATCAGAACTGCGTAAGCATCCATTTTGAGGCGCGCTGCGATCAGCCCTGCCCGGTGAACCTCACCAACCACGCCTACTTTAACCTTGATGCGCATCATGGCGATGCCCGCCAGCATCGCTTACAACTGCACGCCGACCACTATCTGCCGGTCGACAGCGAGGGCATTCCAAATGCGCCGCTGAAAGCCGTGGCGGGCAGCAGCTTCGATTTCCGTCAGGCCAAAGTCGTGGCGCAGGATTTCCTGGCGGATGAGGATCAGCGTGCGGTGAAGGGCTATGACCACGCGTTCCTGCTTAACAGCGCAGGCGACGACAGCCAGCCCGCGGCGGAACTCTGGTCAGAGGATGGCAGATTACAGCTCAGCGTGACCACCTCGGCCCCGGCGCTGCAGTTCTATTCCGGCAACTATCTGGCCGGCACCCGTGCCCGCGAACAGGGAAGCTATACTGCCTTTCAGGGCATTGCGCTGGAGAGCGAATTTTTGCCGGATTCGCCCAATCACGCTGAGTGGCCTCAGCCCGATTGCTGGCTGCAGCCGGGAGACCGCTGGGAATCCGTGACGCGTTATCGCTTCACGCCACGCTGAGCGGCCGGCTGAAAAACGCGCAGTGCGTCACACACAGGCTTACGCGCTGCCCGCTTTTCCGTTATGGTATGGCGCTATCAGCCCGTGTGTCAGGCGGGCAGCAGCAGGTTTCCAATCTCACAGAAACATCACAGTATTAAGGAGTTAAGCTATGGCTGTAACTAAGCTGGTTCTGGTGCGACACGGCGAAAGCCAGTGGAACAACGAAAACCGCTTTACCGGTTGGTATGATGTTGACCTTTCTGAGAAGGGTCGTGGCGAAGCCAAATCAGCGGGACAGCTGCTGAAGAAAGAGGGCTTTGTCTTTGATTTCGCTTACACCTCGGTACTGAAGCGTGCGATTCATACGCTGTGGAACGTGCTGGATGAGCTGGATCAGGCCTGGCTGCCGGTTGAGAAAACCTGGCGTCTGAACGAGCGTCACTACGGTGCGCTGCAGGGTCTGGACAAAGCGGAAACCGCCGCGAAATATGGCGACGAGCAGGTTAAGCAGTGGCGTCGCGGCTTTGCGGTCACCCCGCCAGAGCTGGATCGTGCCGATGAGCGCTTCCCTGGCCACGACCCGCGTTACGCGTCACTGACGCCGGAGCAGCTGCCTACCACCGAGAGCCTGGCGCTGACCATCGACCGCGTTATCCCTTACTGGAACGACACTATTCTGCCGCGCATCAAAAGCGGTGAGAAAGTGATCATCGCGGCACACGGTAACTCCCTGCGCGCGCTGGTAAAATATCTGGATAACCTGAGCGAAGATGAGATCCTCGAACTGAACATCCCGACCGGCGTGCCGCTGGTGTATGAGTTCGACGAAAACTTCAAACCACTGAAACGCTACTACCTGGGCGACCAGGACGAGATTGCCGCGAAAGCCGCAGCCGTTGCGAATCAGGGTAAAGCGAAGTAATCCCGCGCTGAAAGGCAAAAAGGCCAGACTTCCGTCTGGCCTTTTTTAATGGGTGCTTCTCCGCCTCTGCCGATCAGCCGCGACGCTGTTTCACCGCGGCCGCCAGCTGGCGCAGCACTTTGTCCGTATCTTCCCAGCCGATGCAGGCGTCGGTGACGCTTTTGCCATAGACCAGCGGCTCACCGCTCTCCAGGCTCTGGTTGCCTTCGACCAGATGGCTCTCGATCATCACGCCGACAATCGCCTGCTCTCCGCCGCTCAGCTGCTGCGCGACGTCATCCGCCACCACCATCTGACGCTGGAACTGCTTGCTGCTGTTGGCGTGGCTGAAGTCGATCATTACCTGCTGAGGCAGACCCGCTTTCGCCAGTCCCTCTTTCACCGCGGCCACATGCTGCGCGCTGTAGTTCGGCTCTTTGCCGCCGCGCAGGATGATGTGGCAGTCGCCGTTACCGCTGGTTTCGACAATCGCGGAGTGACCGTACTTGGTTACCGAAAGGAAACAGTGCGGTGAACCCGCCGCGTTGATTGCATCGATTGCGACCTTGATGGTGCCGTCGGTGCCGTTTTTGAAGCCGACCGGGCAGGAGAGCCCCGAAGCCAGCTCGCGGTGAACCTGAGATTCGGTGGTCCGCGCGCCAATCGCGCCCCAGCTCATCAGGTCAGCCACATACTGCGGGGTGATCATATCCAGGAACTCGCCCGCCGCCGGTAAGCCGCTGTCGTTGATGTCCAGCAGCAGTTTACGCGCCAGACGCAGGCCGTCGTTAAGCTGGTAGCTGTTGTCCATGTAGGGATCGTTGATCAGCCCTTTCCAGCCCACCGTGGTGCGCGGCTTCTCGAAATAGACGCGCATCACCACTTCCAGTTCGCCCTTCAGCTCATCGCGCAGCGCCAGCAGGCGACCGGCATACTCTTTCGCCGCCTCGGGATCATGAATGGAGCAGGGGCCAATCACCACCAGCAGGCGGTCGTCCTGGCCCTGCAGGATCTGATGAATCGCCTGACGAGCCTGTGAAACGGTCTGTGCAGCACGATCGGTCGCCGGGAATTTTTCGAGCAACGCAACCGGAGGTAACAGCTCTTTAATCTCTTTGATGCGTAAGTCATCGTTCTGGTAATTCATACTGATTCCATATTATTTCTGGCCCGGCACCCGCCGGACACAACCCGCCCAATGTAGCCCGATGCGGCAGGGGTGTAAATTCCCGCAGCGGGACAGTTGTGCGGGTGATATTTGCAATAATCAGGTTACCGACTAGACTTTTTAAAGGTAAGCACTGAAGAACGTCCCGCTTACACAATTTAATCATCCTGTTTAAGCAAACTGGCGGATATTATTTCGTCAGGGATTTTCTTACCCGAAATTGCACCTCTGGGCTTAAAGCCTCTTCATTTATTAACGGGAGCATAATGATGAAAAAGTTTGCCTTACTCTTTTTGACAGCAGCAATGACACTGAGCAGCGGCGCGGTCCTGGCTGAGGGCAGCAATAACGGCACAGCGAACCAGGCGGCCAGCGCAGGTGCAGCAGCGGGCGGCGCAAAAGAAAATCTGCCACCCAATAATGTGGATAACAGCAAAATTAATAACACCGGCCATGATATGAACCCGGCCACCTCCGGCAGCACCACCAGCGCCGGCAAGATGTCCGCTGATGAGATCGATCAGAACAGCCAGTGTAAAGATGGTAAATGTCCGAACATCAACCGTAAGGTTGAAACCAAAGTGGGCGGCGGTGACGTTAATACCAAAACCGACGGCACCACTCAGTAATACAGTTTTAACCAGGAGCGCGCACGCTCTCCTGGTTTCTCTCCCTTCCGCCCCACTCTTCCGCTATGCTAATCCTGTTAAATTGACAGGGAATCCTTCATGGCCGTTTTGCTTTTGATTGACGATCACCCGCTGGTCGAAGTGGCACTTGACGCCGCACTGAGCCAGTCTCCCATTCCGGTTAAGCTCCTTTCCGCCAGCAGTGAAAAAGCTGCCCGTTCCCTGCTTCAGCAGCCACTGGATATTATTGTGCTGGATATCGGCCTGCCGGATGGCGACGGGCTGGAGATCCTGCGCCGCCTGAAGATCCATCGCCCCGACTGCCCGGTTCTGATCTACTCTGCCCAGCAGACACGGCACTACGTGCGCCGTGCGCAGGCGCTGGGCGCGGCGGGTTATGTGGTGAAAAGTCAGCGCATGGCACAGCTGCTCAGTGCCATCCTGGCGGTGCTGGGCGGGCAGACGGCCTTTCCGCCGATGGAGGAGGATGAGCCTGAACTGCCGCTGACGCAGAAGGAGCGACAGATTCTGGCGCTGCTGGCCAGCGGCCTCTCTAATCTGCAGATCGCCGACCAGCTGCACATCAGCAACAAAACCGTCAGCACCCATAAAAAGAACATCCTGGAAAAAACCGGTGCCCGTTCGGTGGTGGAGCTGGCTGACCTGTGGAAGGCGCAGCAGTGAGAACACTCCTGCTGATCCTGCTGCTGCTGTGCGGTCCGGCGCTGGCGGAGGTACGGCCGGTGAGCAGCGTGAATCTGCCGATGATGCTGCCGGTCACCCAGGCCGACACCATGCAGGGCAAAGTTCTGCGCGTCGGCCTGCTGGAAGAGAACCACGCGCCCTGGACGATGCGCGTCGGCAACGATCTCTACGGCATCGACGCCGACTATCTCTCTGCGCTGCGACAGCTGACCGGCGCGCAGTTCCGGCTCAGCCTCTACCGCGATCAGCAACAGCTGCTGACGGCGCTGAACAGCGGCCAGCTCGATTTTGCGCTGGGCATGTGGGTTTCGCCGCTGCCCGACGCCATCCTGAGCAGCGACAACTGGTACAGCAGCCCGCTGCGGGTCTACCGCAATCAGCAGAACCAGCGTGCCGTGATGTTCAACAGTCACAACGCCTCGCTGGCGATCAGCGACAGCACCCTGGCGCAGCTCCCGCCCGCGCTGGCGGCCCGCCACAGCTGGCGTCGCTACAGCAGCGATCTCCAGGCGATCTATACCCTGATAAATCAGCAGAATGATTATGTGGTGGCGGATGAGACCAGCGCCGGTTTCCTGCTGAGCCAGCTGCAGCAGGGGCAGATCTACCAGATTGCCTCCCACATCGACGCCGGGCAGCTCAATCTGCGGGCGATTGCGCGCGATCCCGGGCTGATTGCCTGGATCAATCAGAGCCTGCGTCAGCTGCCTGCGGAACTGATGAACACGCTGCAGGCGCGCTGGAGCAGCAGCCTGCCGCGCTATCAGGATACGCAGACCCTGATGCTCAGCCCGGCGGAACGCGCCTGGATAGCCGATCATCCGCGCATCACCTACGCCGCCGAACCGGACAACTATCCCTGGAGTTACCGTGACGCCAGTGGCATCGCCCGGGGCTACAGCGTCGATTTGCTGAAGGCGATTGCCCAGAGCACCGGCCTGGCGTTTGAACCGGTCTGGGTCAGCAATCCCCGTCAGGCCGGTACGCTGATGGCGCAGCACCAGGCGATGCTGCAACTGATGCAGCCCGTGAACGGCGAGGCGATGCAGAGCACCTCGCTGCCGGTGTGGCGCGCGCTGTGGGGGATCTACAGCATCCGCCCCGATACGCCCGCGCACTGGCGCGATCTGCACGGCAAGCGGATTGGCGTATTGCAGGGGGATCTGGCCCTGCGGCTGCTGCCTGCGGATCTGCCGTCACAGCCGTTTGCCGACCGCAACAGCCTCTATGATGCGCTGGCGAAGGGCGAGATCGATGCGCTGGTCGATAACGTGCTCTCCGCCCGCTGGCGCATCGCCAGCCGCGACGACGCACGTATTCATCTCGCCTTTGCCGCCAGCGACATCGCCTGGCCTGTCGCGCTGGGCGTGACACCCGACCAGCCGGTGCTGCGAACCCTGCTCGATCGCGCCTTACAGCAGATCCCGGCCGACACCCAGAGCCGGATGCGTGACAGCTGGTCCACCCCGCCGCAGCCCGGCAGCGTGAGGGTAATGCGTTCGCTGCCGATGATGGTGCTGGCGGTGGCCGGAGCGGCAATTGTGCTGCTGTTACTGCTGCTGGCCCGGCGCTACTGGCAGCAGCGCCGGGAACGACAGCAGCGCGAACAGGCCGAACACGCCAACGCGATGAAGAGCCAGTTTCTGGCGACCGTCAGCCATGAGCTGCGCACGCCGATGCAGGCGATTCTTGGACTGCTGGAGCTGGAGAAGCAGCAGCGCAGCAGCCAGAACCTGACGCTGCTGCACAGCAGCGCACAGTCGTTACTGACCCTGCTGAATGATCTGCAGGATCACGCCCGTATCGAGAGCAACAGTTTTACTCTGGCGCCACGTCCGCTGGCGCTGGCGCAGTGGCTCAATCAGCAGCAGCACTTCTATCATCCGTTGATGCGCGCAGAGGGGCCACGTCTGATCGTCGAGGCCCTGACGCCGCTGCCTGACCTGATCATGATCGATGCCGATCGCCTGCAGCAGGTGGTCAACAATCTGATGACCAACGCGCTGAAGTTTACCCGTCACGGCACGATCCGCCTGACGCTGGCCGCCGGGCAGGCGCTGACCCTGACGGTCAGCGACAGCGGCAGCGGGATTCCGCCGGATGAGCAGCAGAAGCTGTTCGATCCCTGGTATCAGGCGCCCTCCGGCAAATCAGTTTCGGTGCAGGGCAGCGGACTGGGGCTGTTTATCTGCCGCGAGATGGTGCTGCGGATGGGGGGCGATATCCGGCTCGTGTCGGCTCCCGGTCAGGGCACCCAGGTCACCGTCACGCTACCGCTGGAGCCTGCCACCTCGCCCGGTCATGAAGAGGAGATCACCCAGCCCGCCTTTCCTGCGCTGCGGGTGGCGATTGTGGATGACCACCCGACCAACCTGCTGGTGATGCAGCAGCAGCTGGCGCGCTTCGCGATTCAGGCCGATATTTTCGAAGAGGGGCGTGCGCTTTTGCGGGCCGATGCTCAGCAGCCCTATGATCTGCTGTTTATCGACCAGATGATGCCCCGGCCCGACGGCACGCTGCTGCTGCGCCTGTTGCGGCGGCGTGATCGCCAGCGGGGCCGGCAGGCGATGCGGGTGCTCTGCTCGGCGGATGCGCAGCTGCTGACGCGCAGTCTGGCGGCGCGGGAGCAGGTGCTGATTAAACCGGTCCAGTCGGCCGATCTCCGCACGCTGCTGATGGCGTTTCAGCACGATCCGCTGGCGGCGCTGGATGACAATCTGTGGCAGCTGGCACAGCAGAATGAGACCTTTCTCACTCGCCTGAGCCGGACGCTCCATAGCACACTGTCGCAGGATCTGGCGGCCATGCATGAGACGTACGCTAGGACAGACTGGCCCGCGTTCGCCGCAGCGGCGCACCGGATGAAAGGAAGCTGGCTGCTGGCGGGGCTGGATCAGGGCGCGCAGCTCAGCCAGCAACTGGTGGAACAGGCAGGCGCGCATCAGGATCCTGCTGAGACGTGGCAATCACTGATATTATTAACAGACAGGTTACTCAAAAAACTGGAATCTTATGGCACACACCCACACTCATAGCGGGCAGGACAGTAATTGCACGCGTCTGGCGGCCGCCTTCGGGGTGACCGTTCTCTTTATGGTTGCCGAAGTGATTGGCGGCTGGATCTCCGGTTCGCTGGCGCTGCTGGCCGATGCCGGGCATATGCTGACCGACGCCGCCGCGCTGCTGATGGCGCTGCTGGCCGTGCAATTTGCCCGGCGCAAACCCAACGCCCGCCACACATTCGGTCTGCTGCGGCTGACCACCCTGGCCGCCTTCGTGAACGCCATCGCGCTGCTGGGCATCACCGCGCTCATCGTCTGGGAGGCGGTGCGCCGCTTTGCCGATCCGCAGCCGGTGACAGGAGGCCTGATGCTGGGGATCGCGATTGGCGGGCTGCTGGCCAATATCCTGTCGTTCTGGCTGCTGCATCACGGCAGCGAAGAGAAAAACCTCAACGTGCGCGCCGCCGCGCTGCATGTGATGGGGGACCTGCTGGGTTCGGTGGGGGCAATCGTTGCGGCGGTGGTCATTCTGCTGACCGGCTGGATGCCTATCGACCCGATTCTGTCGCTGCTGGTTTCGCTGCTGGTGCTGCGCAGCGCCTGGTCGCTGCTGCGGGAGAGTCTGCAGGAGTTACTGGAAGGGGCACCGCACTCGCTGGATGTGAACCGGATGATGCGCGATCTCACGCGGAACATCGCGGAGGTGCGCAATGTTCACCATGTGCATCTGTGGCAGGTGGGTGAAAAGCCGCTGCTGACGCTGCATGCGCAGGTGATCCCGCCTTACGATCACGATGCGCTGCTGCACCGTATTCACGACTATCTGCGGCAGCACTACCAGATTGAACATGCAACGGTGCAGATGGAGTATCAGCCCTGCACCGGTGCCGAATGTGAACTGGGCTTAAGCCGTGCAGCAGCCAGCGGGCATCACCACAGCCATTCGGCGGGTCACGACCACGATAATGATCATGACCACAAGCCTGACCCGGCGCACGCCAGCGGCAAGGCGCACACTCACTGAGCCGACAGCGCGCGGGAACCCTGTTGCCGCGCGCTGCGGATCCAGATACGTGAACCATTCAGCGCGATCAGCGTCAGAATCACATACTCCAGCGACATCGCATACACGCCCTGACGGGCGAATATCATCACGCTGATCACATTGATGATCACCCATAGCAGCCAGTTCTCGACATATTTGCGCGTCATCAGCACCATCGCCGCTATCGACAGCACCATCATGCAGGCATCCCAGAACGGGAAGGCGTCCGGCTGCAGTTCAGGCATCGCTACCGCCAGGCCGAGCGCGTTCATCAGCGTAACGGCTGCGCGGGTCAGCAGCGCAAACACCGGGTCGATATAACGGGTCATCAGCGCAATCGCGATCACACAGCCCGCGCCCCAGGCCAGCGCTTTGGGCAGCGGCAGCCAGCGGATTTTCAGCGCCGCCTCGTTATCGGCCGTCTGACGACTCCAGGCGTACCAGCCGTAGAGGTTGGCGGCAAAGAAGAAGAGCTGAAGCAGCAGGCTGGCGTAGAGCTGGATCTGGAAGAAAATCACCGCAAACAGCGTGACGTTAATCAGGCCGAAAGGATAGTTGATGATTTTTTCCAGGCTGGCAAACCAGATGCAGAGTAAGCCCGCCAGGGTACCGATAGCCTCAATCCATGAGAGATCGTAGCCGCCCGCCCCAAGAGGAATATGAACCAGAATGTTGTGTGTGCTGAAGAAGTCCATGCAGAGCACCTGTCCGGAAAACGCTTACGCGTTGCCCTTCACGTTGAGTTTAAGGTCTGCTGCAAAGGATAGCATGCGATTAAGCGGCAGTAACGCCGCCTCACGCAGCGTCTCATCCACCTGAATCTCATGTTCCACCCCGCCCGACTCCAGCGCCTCTGCGATGGCTTTCAGGCCGTTCATCGCCATCCACGGACAGTGTGCACAGCTGCGGCAGGTCGCCCCCTCACCCGCCGTCGGCGCTTCCAGCAGCTCCTTATCCGGCACGGCCTGCTGCATTTTGTAGAAGATGCCGCGATCGGTGGCCACAATCATCTGCGGATGCGGCAGCGACTTCGCGGCCTGGATCAGCTGGCTGGTGGAACCGACCGCGTCCGCCAGATCGACAATCGCCTGCGGCGATTCCGGATGCACCAGCACCGCCGCGTCGGGATAGAGCGCCTTCATCCGCTGCAGGGCCTGGGTTTTGAATTCGTCATGTACGATACAGGCCCCCTGCCAGCAGAGCACGTCCGCGCCCGATTTTTGGGTGACGTAATGGCCAAGATGGCGATCCGGTGCCCAGATGATTTTTTCGCCCAGGCTGTCGAGGTGTTCAATCAGCTCGACCGCAATGCTGGAAGTCACGACCCAGTCAGCCCGCGCTTTCACGGCGGCGGAGGTGTTGGCATAGACCACCACGGTACGATCGGGATGGGCATCGCAGAACGCACTGAACTCCTCAATCGGGCAGCCGAGATCCAGTGAGCACTCCGCCTGCAGGGTAGGCATCAGCACGGTTTTTTCCGGGCTGAGGATTTTGGCGGTTTCCCCCATAAAGCGCACGCCCGCCACCAGCAGCGTGGTCGCGGCGTGATTACTGCCAAAGCGCGCCATCTCCAGGGAGTCGGAGACGCAGCCGCCCGTCTCCTCTGCCAGCGCCTGAATCTCCGGATCGGTGTAGTAATGCGCCACCATCACCGCGTTGCGCGCTTTCAGCAGCGCTTTGATTTTCTCACGATAGAACGCCTTCTCATCATCGCTCAGGCGGGCAGGTTTCGGCGGAAAGGGGTAAACGGCGCTTTCAGGATCGAACATCACACTCATGACACAGCTCTCGTTTTATCTAATTAACGAAAATCGCCTTATCAGGCAACTTATGACGTTGATCACGCCATCTTGTTTTATATGCTAAACACGATAGCGGAAAAAACCGGCCCTGTCGTGAGCTTTTTATTCCGGCCTGGTCAAACCGCCTGCCCCGCCCGCGGCGTCTCCTCGCTCAGCGCCAGCGATGGCTGCGGTCTTTCCAGCGACAGCAAAAAGGCTTTGATATCCAGCCCGCCCGCAAAGCCGGTGAGCTTGCCGTTGGACCCGATGACCCGATGGCACGGCGCAACAATCGAGAGTGGATTACGCCCGTTGGCCGCGCCGACCGCACGCACGGCCAGCGGATGGCCAATCTCCCGCGCAATCTGGCTGTAGCTGCGCGTTTCGCCAAACGGGATCGCCACCAGCGCCTGCCAGACCTTTTTCTGGAAATCGGTGCCGACAAAATCGAGCGGCAGGTCGAAGACGCGCCGCGCGCCGGCGAAGTACTCGTTAAGCTGGCGCTCGGTTTCACGCAGAACAGGATGGTCGTCATCCTGCACCTGTGGCAAAAACCGGGTGCGTTTCGGATCGTCATTTTCCCACAGAATGCCCGCCAGGCCGCTGTCGCTGGCGACCAGTTTAAGCTCACCCACCGGGGTGGCGATTGGTCTGAAGTAGTACATGGTGATTCTCCCGTCACGGTTCCATCGCCCATTATCGCACTTTTCCCGGCCCTGACTGGCTGTTTCCGGTCATGACGCTAAACTATTGTGCTGTCCGAAAACAGCCAGTCTGACGGCGTTTGCCGGTATAGACTGCGGCTCTTTACCGGAGAAATGCCATGCTCAGTCCCGAAATTGCCTACCAGGCGCTGACCTCCCGTGATACCCGCTTCGACGGCGTTTTCTTTGTGGGCGTCACCTCCACCGGCATCTACTGCCGTCCGGTCTGCCCGGTGAAAGCGCCGATGCTTAAAAACTGTCTGTTCTTCAGCAGCGCCGAGGCGGCGGAGAAAGCCCGCTTCCGCCCCTGCCTGCGCTGTCGCCCTGAACTGGCGCCGGGAAATGCGCCGGTCGATCAGCCTCATCGCGTCGCGGAGCGGCTGGTTCAGCGTATTGAGGAGGGCATGCTGGAGGAGCGCGAGGGGCTGGAGGCGATTGCGGCAGAGTTCGGGCTCAGTCTGCGCCAGCTGCGGCGCATCGTGCAGCAGGAGCTGGGGGTGTCGCCGCTGGAGCTGAAACAGACGCGCCGTATGCTGCTGGCCAAACAGCTGCTGACGGAGACCCGGCTGCCGGTCACGGAGGTCGCCTACGCCAGCGGCTTTCGCAGCCTGCGGCGTTTCAACGATGTGTTTCAGGCGCGCTACCGGATGACGCCCAGCGCGCTGCGCCGGGATGAGCCCGCGGTTCAGGCCACGCAGCCGGGCGACCGCATTACGCTGCGGCTGGCTTATCGCCCGCCCTATGACTGGGCGGCGATGCTCTGGTTTCTGCAGACGCACCTGATGAAAGAGGTCGAGGCGGTGGAGGATGGCAGCTGGCGACGCACCGTGGCGCTGGGCCGCTGTCGGGGCTGGGTCAGCGTGTCACATCTGCCGCAGAAAAATGCGCTGCAGGTGACGCTCTCTGCTTCGCTGACGCCGGTGCTGCCGCTGCTGTTGCGCCGACTGCGCGATCTGTTCGATCTGGATGCGCAGCCGCAGCGTATCGCGGCCTGCCTGTCGCAGGACCCGCTGCTGGCTCCCAGCCTGCTCGCGCACCCTGGGCTGCGCGTGCCTGGCGCGTTCGACGCCTTTGAGCTGGGCGTGCGTGCCATTATCGGCCAGCAGGTGACAGTGAAAGCAGCGACCACCGTCAGCAGCCGTTTTGCCGCCGCGTTTGGCGAGCCCTGCGAGACGCCTTTTCCCGATCTGACCCGCTACACCGCGCTGCCTGAACGCATCGCTGCGTCGTCGGTGGATGATGTGGCGCCGCTCGGCATCGTCAGCGCCGCGCGCTCCCGCGCCATCATCGCTTTCGCCACTGCCTGCGCCAGCGGCGATCTGCGGCTCAGTGCCGCTCAGTCGCCGGACGAGGTGATAAAGAAGCTGGTCAGCCTGCCGGGCATTGGTCCGTGGACCGCGCACTATATCGCGATGCGCGCCCTGCGCTGGCCGGATGCCTTTCCCAAAGAGGATATCGCCATCCGCAATAATCTGGGCGGCATGACGGCCTCGCAGGCCGAGGCGCGCTCACTCGCCTGGCGTCCCTGGCGCAGCTATGCCGTGATGCATATCTGGGAGAGTCTGGCGGTGGCGAAAGTGAAGAAAAAACCGTGACGGTGGCGGTGAGGCGGCAGGCTGACGCATCAGTCTGAATCGCAGGCGATTCAGTCGAACCTGCAGCAGGTTCTCATCCTGCACGCCAGACGCCGTGCCCTGAAAACGAAAAAAGCGCCCGAGGCGCTTTTTTCTTAATTGGTGGGTCGTGCAGGATTCGAACCTGCGACCAATTGATTAAAAGTCAACTGCTCTACCAACTGAGCTAACGACCCGCTGGGGGGCTTACAATCGTTCAGCACGCCGGGCGGCTGAGATAAGATGGTGGGTCGTGCAGGATTCGAACCTGCGACCAATTGATTAAA
>Ga0308161_1000182_pt1 | contig 150137 bp, 95 predicted proteins | sample PhyFR2_FD_201034 | JGI IMG/M metagenome (GOLD analysis project Ga0308161, IMG submission 201034) | Phyllosphere microbial communities from UC Gill Tract Community Farm, Albany, California, United States - DLSLF.R2 | ecosystem: Host-associated > Plants > Phyllosphere > Unclassified | place: USA...
TTCTGCTCAATGCGCTCGTGGTGCTCCACCTTCATGTCTTGCAGCAACTTCTCGAAAAAAGCGTGCTGTTCGGCATTCATGTAGTCATCCGCCGGCATGGCCAGCAACTTTTCCTTTGTCATTGATTTCTCTATAAAAAAATACGTGCATTAAGGCGAATTAGGGAGCGTTCCGGCCGACCTGTGCAGGTCTCGGAAGGGCGCCATCCATTCCAAGCGCCACCCGGCACTCAATTTACGAGGGGCGGCAGTCTAAGGCCGACTTGAGGGCGCAGCAACTGAAAAGACAGGCATTTTTTCCGATTTAACCCCCAAAGGCACCAGGACGGGCTTGGCGAATGGTCATCGGAGTGCGTTTATAGCAAGAAATTCAGTGTTGTGGAGCTATATAGAAGACAAACGGTTCGAACTGCCTGGTGATTTTCAAATATGGGAGGGGGCAAGCCCCCTCCCACATTTTATACTGCGTCAGCGCTTGAGCTTGCGCTTGTTGCGGTATTGGTCGATGACCACCGCCACCACAATGATCAAGCCCTTGATGATATCCTGGATATACGCATCCACGCCCACAAACGTAAACCCGCTGGCCATCACCCCAAGGATCAGCGCGCCGATCACCGTGCCGGTAATACGCCCTACCCCACCCGCCAGGCTGGTGCCGCCGATGACCGCCGCAGCAATCGCGTCCAGCTCGTAGGACATGCCCATGCCCGCCTGCCCGGTGGCAGCGCGTGCCGAGGCCACCACACCGGCCAGGCCAGCCAGCAGACCTGCGATGCTGTAGACGATGATCAGGTGACGCTTGACGTTGATCCCCGACGTCCGCGCCGCCTGCATGTTGCCGCCGATGGCGTAGGTGTACTTGCCATACTTGGTGTAGCGCAGGGCGATATGGAAGATCACCGCCACTACCAGGAAGATGATCACCGGCATCGCGCCATGACCGATGGCCGTGTACGAATCCGAGAGCATGCTCACCGGCTGGCCTTCGGTGTAATAACGCGCCAGGCCACGGGCCGATACCATCATGCCCAGTGTGGCGATAAACGGCGGGATACCGGTGACAGCAATGATGCTGCCGTTGATCGCCCCCGCCAGCAGCCCCACACCGAGCCCCATCGCTACCGGGATCCACACCGGCAAGTCGGTCAGGCTTGGGAACACGGCTCGGGAAAAGTCGGAGGTCTGCGCCAAACTGGCGGCGATCATCGCCGACAGCGCCAAAACCGACCCGGACGACAAATCAATCCCCGTGGTAATGATCACCTGGGTCACGCCGATGGCCAGCAGGCCGATGATCGACACCTGCAGGATCATCAGCACCAGGCGCTGGGAGTTCATCAAAAAGCTCTGGTCCCGCACGATCCAGCCGAACAACTCAAACACCAGGCCGATGCCGATCAGCACCAGGAAGATGCTCAGCTCGGTGGGCAGTCGCCGCCGGTGCTTGACCGGTGCCGTGGCAGGCTTGTTGTCTGTTATTGCGTTCATAGCCAATCACCTTCTTATTCTGTGCAATTCTTCAGTGGACCACGGACATACCGGAGGCCAACTGCATGACTTTTTCCTGGGTCGCATCCGCACGGTCCAGGGTGCCCATCAGTTCACCTTCGTGCATCACCATCACCCGGTCGCTCATGCCCAGCACTTCAGGCAGCTCCGAGGAAATCATGATCACCGCCATGCCTTCGCTGGCCAGGAACGAGATCAAGCGATAGATCTCGGCCTTGGCGCCGACGTCAATACCGCGTGTCGGTTCATCCAGGATCAGTAAGCGTGGATTGGTCATCAGCCATCGGGCGAGCAAGGCTTTCTGCTGGTTGCCGCCGGACAAGGTGTCGATGCACTGCTCAAGCGACGGGGTCTTCACCCGCAGCTTCTTGCACATCTCCTCACACAAGGCGCGCAGGGCTTTCTGCTGGATAAAACCGTTGCCCGAATAGTGCGGCAGCACGGCCATCTCCATGTTTTCCAGCACCGACAGGCACGGGAACAGCCCGCTGAGCTTGCGGTCCTCGGTCAGTAGCGCAAAGCCTTTCTCGATGGCCATGTGCGGGTCGGTAATGCGTACCGGCGCGCCGTCCAGGGTGATCTGGCCGCTGCTGCTGGGGGTGATGCCAAAGATGGTTTCCGCCACGTTAGTGCGGCCCGAGCCCATCAGCCCGGCAATACCGAGGATCTCGCCGGCATGCAGGTCGAAGGAGACATCCTTGAACACGCCGTCCAGGGTCAGGTCGCGCACCGACATCAGCAACTCGCCGATAGGCGTTTCGCGCACCGGGAACAACTGGCTCAGCTCACGCCCGACCATCATTGAAATCAGGCTGTCGCTGTTCATGCTGTCGGCACGTTGCAGGCCGATGTAGTGGCCGTCACGGAACACCGCCACTTCATCGGCGATGGCAAACACTTCGTTCATTTTATGGGTGATGTAGACGATGCCTTTGCCCTGTGACTTGAGGTCGGCAATGATCGAAAACAGGTGGGCCACTTCCTTCTCGGTAATGGCCGACGTCGGTTCATCCATGATCAGGATGTCGGAGTCGTAGGACACCGCCTTGGCAATCTCGACCATCTGCCGCTCGGCGATGCTCAGGTTGCCGACGTGTTCTTCCGGGTCGAGGTTGATGCGCAGGCGCGCCAGCAGCTCGGCGGTGCAGCGGTGCATTTCGCGGTGGTTGACCATGTGCAGGCTGTTGAGCTGCTCGCGGCCGATCCAGATGTTCTCGGCGATGCTCATGTGCGGCATCAGGTTGAGTTCCTGGTGGATCATCGCGATCCCGGCCTTCTGGGCCGCCAGGGGCGTTTCAAATACGATGGGCTTGCCGCGCAGGCGGATTTCACCGGCGTCGGGCTGATAGATGCCGGCGATGATTTTCATCAAGGTCGACTTACCTGCACCGTTCTCGCCCATCAGCGCCAGCACGGTGCCAGGGCGCACACGCAGTTGTACGTCGGCCAGGGCCACGACGCCGGGAAAGCCTTTGCTGATGTTGACGATTTCCAGCAGGTAGGGTTCTTCCAGCGGCAGCGGCTGGAGACCGGGGGGCTGCGAGACAGCGGCTTGAGCGAGCATAGGGAGGTACTCCATCAGCAGGGCGGGCACGACCGCCCTGCCGGTTTATTGTTGTTATGTCAGGGCTACTTGAATTCTTTGACGTTGTCCGGGGTGATCAGTCGGAACGGGATCACCACGTTCTGCTCGAAGGCTTCGTTCCTGGCCATCTTGCGCGCCGTTTCGACCGACTTGTCCGCCTGGCCCTTGGCATCCTGGAAGGCCGACACCGTCATGTCGCCCTTGGTGATCGCGTTGAGGCCATCCGGCGTGCCGTCGACACCGGCGATCAGCACGCCTTTCTTGCCGGCAGATTTGAGGGCCATGGCAGCACCAATCGCCATCTCATCGTTGTTGGACAGCACCGCCTGGAAGTCACGGCCCTGGGTCAGCCAATCGTTGACCAGGGTCATGCCTTTGTCACGCGACCAGATACCGGTCTGTTCCTGCTCGATCTTGATGCCGGGGTACTTGGCCAACACGTCCTTTACACCCTTGGTACGGTTGGTAGTGGAGTTGTTCGCCAGGTCGCCCAGCAGGATCACGATATTGCCCTTGCCGTCGAGCTTCTCGGCGATGTACTGCATCTGCAGCCTGCCCGCCTCCACATCATCGGAAATCACCGCTGCGACACCTGGAGCCAGGGTCGCGCTGTCCGGGCGGCGGTTGACGAACACCAGAGGGATTTTCGCAGCCGTAGCGGCCTTGATGATATTGGCCGTGGAGGCGGTATCCACCGGGTTGACGATGATGGCGTCGACGTTCTGGCTGATAAAGTTCTCGACCTGGCTCAGTTGCTTCACCACGTCAGCGCGGGCGTCTTCGAACTGCAGCTGCACGCCGTCACCTTTAGGGTAGGACTTGGCTTGCTTGGCCATGTCTTCGCGCAGGTAGGTGAGGAAGGTGTCATCGAAGGCGGACATGCTCACGCCTATCTTCAGATCAGCAGCCGAGGCAAAACCGCTGGCGAGCAGCATGGACAGGGCCAGCGCGGTAAAACGGATCGGGGTCTTCATGAACGGTCTGTCTCCACTTTCTTGTTGGTTTTTTGGACGTTGCGTTTATCAGAGCTCGGCGGGCAGTCGTACGACCGGTGCGCCAGGAATGCAGCAGACCAGCGCGCCTTTGTTTTCGACGCACAGCACATTAAGGAAGGAGAAGTAGAACGGCCGGGCGCGGGGCAGACCGCGTGGCGTGTGAGCAGGGCGTAAAACTCGCAGTACAGCGTTGAAGATTTTCATCTGACGGTACCTGGTTGTTTTTGATCTTGTTTTTGTTGAGTCGCCGGGGTCGAGCCCAAGACGTACTTTATGCAACCTGGAAAAGACTTTATTGGAAAATAATTTCCATATCAACCTGTTTTAGAATTTTATTCTATTTTTGTTGAAACCACCTGCTGGCGCTCGGCGCTCAGGCGTGCGGCGTCCAATATACGGGTGGTCTCCAGCGCATCATAGGCGTCTACCGGTAAAGGTCCCTGCCCCTGCACGGCGGCTTGCAATTGACGATAGAACTGCGTCCAGCAGCCCTTTTCCGACGGCACCCGTTCACGCTCATCACCTTGCTCGAACCAACCCCAGCGTCGGTGCTCCTCGGCGCCCCAGTGCTCGCCCTCGGTTTTCGGCGACTTGCCGGCCATCAGCGCTTCCTCCTGGCCATCGAGGCCATCCACCGTGTAACACCCCAAACTGCCACTGACGCGAAAACGCGGCGCCTGGCTGTTTTGCAGGGCGTTGCCCCACAGATGGGAAATCACCCCGTTGGCGTGGGTCAGGGAGACGAAAAAACCGTGGTCGACGCTGGGGTGTTCGGCGGTGTAATGCAATTGCGCAAACACCCGCTCCACCGGGCCGAACAGTTGCAGCGCCTGGTCCACCAAATGGCTGCCCAAATCACGCAGCCAACCGCCGCCACTGGCGTTGCCCACCGCTTGGGGGCTGTAGCGTTCCACGCGGGATTCGAAACGGGTGATGGTGCCCAGGGCGCCGGCGTCGATCAGTTTGCGCAAGGTCAGGTAGTCCGAGTCCCAGCGGCGGTTCTGGTACACGCTCAGCAGCACTTCATGGCGCTCGGCGGCCGTGATCAGCGCCTGGGCCTGTTCGGCGTTGGCGGCAAAGGGCTTGTCGCTGACCACCGCGACGCCGTGCTCAATGGCCTCCAGCACCAGGGCCGGACGGCCTTTGAGGGTGGTGGAGATGACCAGCGCGTCGACACCGGCTTCGACGATCTGGCCGATGGAGTTGAAAGCCTGGACGCCTGGGTGGTCGGTGCTTAACTGTTGGCGGCGCTCGGGGGATCGGGTGACGACGCCAACGAACGTGGCGCCGGGCAATGTTGCAATCAGCGGCGCATGAAAAAAGCGCCCTCCATGGCCGTAGCCGACTAGTCCGATTCGCATGATCAACTCCTGAATTGAATTGCAAACCCAATCAACTGTGGGAGGGGGCTTGCCCCCGATAGCGGTGGACCAGTCAACCCATCTGCTGGCTGAGCCACTGTCATCGGGGGTAAGCCCCCTCCCACATCGACCGAGTGTCAGCCGTAGAAGTGCGGACGATCCGGCAAGCTCACCTTGACGATCTGCTCGCTGTTCTGCGCCTGGATACACGCATCCGCCGCTACTGCCGCCGCAAACCCATCCCACGCCGACGGGCCGCCGACTTGCCCGGCGCGCACGCTGTCGATAAAGGCCTGCAACTCAACGTCATAGGCACCGATAAACCGATCCTTCCAGTCCATCAGAATCGCATTCGACAGCTTGGCGCCGCTGCGCATCTGCACTTGTGAAGGCTCCGGCAGTTTGGCGATACCGGTCTCCCCCACCACTTCGCACTGGATGTCGTAGCCGTACTGGCAGTTAACAAACACTTCCACGTCGATGCGCGTGCCCTTGGCAGTTTCCAGCAGCACGATCTGCGGGTCGCGCAGGTGGGCCAGGGCCTTGCTGGTTTTGCGCGGGAACACCACTTGCACCGACACGTAGTCGTCGTTGAGCAACCAGCGCAGCACGTCCAGTTCGTGGATCAGGGTGTCGGTGATCGCCATGTCGGTCTTGTAGTTCTCACCCACCGTCGGGTTGCGGTGCGCGCAATGCAGCATCAACGGCTCGCCGATCTGGCCGCTGTCGATCACGGCCTTGAGGGCGCGATAGCCTTCATCGTACGGGCGCATGAAACCCACTTGCACCAGGCGCTTGCCGTGGGCCACTTCGGCCTCGACGATCTTGCGGCAGCCTTCGGCAGTCACGGCCAGGGGTTTCTCACAGAACACCGGCTTGCCGGCGGCAATGGCGGCGAGCACGAATTCTTCGTGGCTCGGCCCCCAGGAAGTGACAAGAACGGCCTCGACCTGCGGCGAGTTGATCAGCGCATGACCGTCCGGGTACACCTCGGCGTCCAGCTTCAAATCAGCAACCACCTTGGCAGCTTGCTCAAGGTTGATATCGGTGACCGCCACCACCTGGCTGTTGAGCAGGGTCTGGCTGCAACGACGAATATGGTCACGGCCGATGGCACCGGTACCGATCACTCCAAGCTTCAACGACATACAAACACTCCTCTTGTTATTAGTACTGCCGGGCCTTGGCCAGACGTTCGTTCAATTGTTTGGCCACCGCGTCAGTACGCGCGCTGGTAGAGACCTGCGCCACACCGACCCGCCACCACGACAGGTATTTGTGGATCATCGTCTTGGGCAGCACCTTGATATCGATCAGGGTCGACACCGTTTGCGTACGAGCATCGGCCAGCGCCGCCTGCAACTGCTCAATGCTGCTGACCTTGTAGGTCTTGCAGCCATATGCCGCCGCGCTCATGGCGAAATCCACCGGTACAAAACCGCCATCGAGCTTGCCGGTTTCTGGATTGCGGAAGCGGAACTCGGTGCCGAAGCTGTCCATGCCGTGTTCCATCTGCAGGTTGTTGATGCAGCCAAAGGTCATGTTGTCGAGCAGCACCACGTTGATCTTGCGGCGCTCCTGGATCGAGGTGGCCAGCTCCGAGTGCAGCATCATGTAGGAGCCATCACCCACCAGGGCGTAGACCTCACGCTGCGGCTCGGCCAGCTTCACGCCCAACGCAGCGTTGACCTCATAGCCCATGCATGAATAGCCATACTCAACGTGGTAGGTATTGACCCCCTTGCTGCGCCAGCTGCGCTGCAAATCACCGGGCAAGCTGCCGGCCGCCGCGACGATGATTGCGTCGTCGGCCAGGGTTTCATTGAGTACGCCGAGCACCCGGCTTTGGGTCAGGCAGGAGCCGGTCAGCTCGATAAATTCGCGCAGGACGGCGGGGTCCATATGGTCGTTGATTTCCGGAACGAAATTTTCCGTCTGGTAGTCAGCCTGGTAAATCCGGTCCACCTCGGCGTCCAACTGCGCCTTGGCGTCCCGGGGCTGGTCCGCCCAGTCGGAGCGATAGTCACCCAGCGCCTGCGCCAACGCTTCCAGACCGACCTTGGCATCCGCCAGCAACTGCACGCCGTCAAGTTTCAGCGCATCGCAGGCGCTGATATTGAGGTTTAGAAACTGCACCTCAGGGTGCTTGAACAGTGACTTCGAGGAGGTGGTGAAATCGGTATAGCGCGTGCCGATCCCGATGATCAGGTCCGCTTCGGGCGCCAGCAGGTTCGCCGCCAGGCAACCGGTCTCGCCGATCCCCCCCAGGTTCAGCGGGTGGCTGGAGACCACCGCACTCTTGCCCGCCTGGGTTTCAGCGAAGGGAATGTCAAAACGTTCGGCAAACGCCTGCAACGCAGCATTCGCGCCGGAATACTTGACTCCGCCGCCGCAGATGATCAGAGGCTTGCGCTTTCCACGAAAGGCCGCGAGCGCATCGGCGATCATCCCGGCGGTGGCTGGCCGACGGTCGATCCGGTGCACACGTTTTTGCAGGAAATAGTCGGGGTAGTCCCAGGCTTCGGCCTGCACGTCCTGAGGCAGCGCCAGGGTCACGGCGCCGGTTTCCGCAGGGTCGGTGAGCACGCGCATCGCATGGATCGCAGCGGTCATCAGTTGCTCGGGACGGTTGATACGGTCCCAGTATTTGCTCACGGAACGGAATGCATCGTTGGTGCTGATGCTCAGGTCATGGAACTGCTCGATCTGTTGCAGCACCGGGTCCGGCTGACGGCTGGCGTACACGTCGCCGGGCAGCAGCAGCAACGGAATACGGTTGGCCGTGGCGGTCGCCGCAGCGGTCAGCATATTGGCGGCTCCAGGGCCCACGGAGGCGGTGCACGCATAGATCTTGCGGCGCAGGTGCTGCTTGGCAAACCCAATGGCGGCGTGGGCCATGCCTTGCTCGTTGCGGCCCTGATGCACCACCAGGTCACCGCTGTCCTGCTCCAGTGCCTGGCCCAGGCCCAACACATTGCCGTGGCCGAAAATGGTGAAAATCCCGGCGACAAACTTGCTCTGCACGCCGTCGACTTCGATGTACTGGTTATCCAAAAACTTCACCAGGGCCTGGGCCATGGTCAATCTTGTTGTACTCATGTCGCGCCCCTTAACGATTTTGCAGGTGGGCGATGCTTGCCCCCAACGCCTGCTGGATATCCGCCAACTCATGCACGCTGGTCGCAAACGGCTCGAACGACAGGTAGCCGCCGTAACCGGTGCTGAGCAAGGTGTCGATCTGCGCGGTATTGCCGAGGATGTCGCCCTCGCCCACCAGCACACGGTGGCCGTCGCGAATCGAGTTGAGCGGCGCGTCGGCGTCTTCCACGCCGGAGATATGCACCAGGCCGGTCAGCTCCGGGAAGAACTCGTGCTCATTGGCCAGGTGATGGTGAAAGGTGTCGTGCACCACACGGAACACATCCAGGCCGCCGATGGACTTGATCGCATCCACCGCCACGCGCTTGCGGCGCAGGGCGGATTCTTCGAAGCCCAGGGGTTCGACGAAACCGAGAATCCCGTACTCGCGCAGGATCGGCGCCAACTCGCTCAACGCGGTGCGCAAACCGGCGGCGCGCTGGGCATCGTTGCGCGTGTCGCCGGGCTCATTGAGCGGGCACATCACCAGCCCTTGGGCGCCGCATTCACGGGCGTAGGTGGCGAGTTTGATCGCCTGGGCGCGGCGCTCGTCGTTCCACACATCAAAGGGGTACAGCGCATTGATCGACAGCACGGTAATACCCTGCACCGCGCACAATTCACGCACGCGGCTGGCGGGGGTGCCGTATTCGATTTCACGGTTTTTCAGGTCATTGCGAATTTCGATGGCATCGCACTTGAGCGCGACCGCCAACTGGATGAAATCCGGCAGGGACAGGTTGGGCGCGACCATGCGGTTCAAGGCAAAGCGTAGAGGCGACTTCATTGTTGTTCTCCGTCCAAAACCGCTTAAAGGTCCAGCAGCCAACTGTGCTGCGGGTCGTTGTGAAAATGCCAGGCGCGCTTGGGGCCCGCCATCACGTTCAGGTAATAAGACTCGTAGCCGTACGGCACGCTGACCGGGTGATAACCCTTGGGCACCACCACCAGGTCGCTGTTTTCCACGGCCATGGCCTGGTCGATGCTGCGGTCGTCGGTGTACACCCGCTGGAACACGAAACCCTGGGGCGGGTTGATCTGGTGGTAGTAGGTTTCTTCCAGGAAGCTCTGGTGCGGCAGGTCGTCGGTGTCGTGCTTGTGCGGCGGGTAGCTCGACGAATGCCCCGACGGCGTGCGCACTTCCACTACCAGCAGCGAATGGGCCGGCGAAGTGTCGGGCAGGATGTCGCACACATAGCGCGTGTTGGCGCCTTTGCCACGTACGCTGCGCTTGCAGTCTTCGGGGCGGATCAGGCGTGGTTCGTAACCGCCGGCACCGGGGGCGGCGCAGACGGCAATCTGCACGTCGCTCAAGGCGGTCACCTGAGCCTCGGTGCCCGGCGGCAGGTAGGCGGCGAACGGGGACTTTTCCTCGAACACCGACTGGCGATCGCCGAGGTTCTGCCAGTTGAAGCCCTCGCCTTCGATGTTCACCCGGCCGCTGAGCAGCACCAGGCACAGCTCTTTATCGCCAGCGCTGACCGGCAGGGTTTCGCCCAGGCTCAGGCGGTAGGCTTTGAACCCGACGTATTCCAGCCGGCCCTCTTCCAGGGCAACCATGGTTTGCCCGCGTTTGCTGCTTTTGACCAACAGGCTCATCACTGGGTCCTCTCTGTGAGCAGAGCGCGCAGGGTGTCATAACCCTTTTTCGCGTAGATATAGCTGGGCGCCACTGCCGGATCCTGCTCGGCTTCCACCACCAGCCAACCTTCGTACTTCGCCGCGAGCAGCACATCGAGCAGCTCGGCAAAGTCGATATCGCCATCGCCGGGCACGGTAAACGTGCCGTTGACGATGCAGTCGGGAAAGCTCCACATCTGGTTGCGCGCCAGTTGCACCACCGGTTTGCGCACGTCCTTGAAGTGCACGTGGCAGACACGGTCGATGTGCTTGCGCAGCACCTCCAGCGGCTCGCCGCCACCCATATAGCAGTGCCCCGAATCGAACAGCAGGCCGACTTCCGGGCCTGTTCTTTTCATCAACTGGTCGATGTCTTCCGGGGACTCGACGTAGGCGCCCATATGATGGTGATAGGCAAGACGTACACCTTGGGACAGGGTGAAACGCGCCAACTCGGTGAGCTTGTCGGCGTACTCCTGCCACGCCTGCTCGCTGTGGAAACGCGGGCGTTCGATCAGGCGAATGCGCGAGCCCTGGATCGAATCGGCCACCTCGCCGTAAACCAGCACGTTGGCGCCGTTCTGTTTCAGTAATTCGACGTGAGCGGCGATGGCTTCGATTTCTTCGGCCACCGAACGGCGGGCCAGGCGGCTGGAATACCAGCCGGAGACCAGCGCCAGGTCATAAGGGCGCAGTACATCGCCGACGCCCTTGGCGTCCTTGGGGAATTTGCCGTTGAGCTCAAAACCTTCGTAGCCGATTTCCTTGCCCTCGCTCAAGGCGGTGCTCAGCGGCGTTTCACCGCCCAGGGCTGGCAGGTCGTCGTTGCTCCAGGAGATCGGGTTGATGCCAATTCGGATTGCGGGCATGGCTGCACCTTTATTATTTTCAGGTATCACTGAGATCTGCTTTATGTGGGAGGGGGCTTGCCCCCTCCCACATTGGATTGCATTTCAAATTAGGAACTGGATTCAGGTTCGAGCACTGCGCCAGGCATTGATCAGTTGCTCAAACGTCGCCTGTACTTGCTGGATCAGGGTTTCATCATCAATCTCCCCCGCCATCCACGCCTTGCTCGGCTCCTGGAAAATCGTGCGGCCCACGGCAAACCCACGGCAGGTGGTGCTCTGGCTGGCCTGCTGGAAGCCGTCAGCGAGAAACTCCGCCGAGGCATTCAGGCCCAGCAACACCACGCCACGGCAGTACGGGTCGCGCTCCTGGATCAGCTCGTCGAGTTTTTTCCAATCCTCGGCCGACTGCGCTTCGATCTTCCACCACGCCGGGTAGATGCCCAGGTTGTACAGGCGCTTGAGGCTGCGGTAGAGCGCGTCCGGGTAGGTGGACGGGTGATCCTTGGGCGGGATGACTTCCAGCAGCAGTTCATGGCCGCTGACCAGGGACGCGTCATACACCGCCTTGAGTTGGGCTTCCTGTTCCAGGCGCAGCAAAGGTTCGTCATCCGGGTGGAATTGCACCAGGCACTTGATGATCTGCTCCTGGGGCCAGGCGATCAGGTTGCTGCCAATCGAACGTCCATGCTCGAAGGCCAGGGGCCGCGAGTTCTGCACTTCCACCGGGCGCGCGATCCACCAGCCACGACCACTGGCGGCGTTGAGCGCGTCCTGGCCGAAACGCTGGTCGGCCAACAGGCCCACATCGGCGGCGACGCCCTGCTCGGCGAGCTTTTTTTCCACCCGTTCGATGGCCTGGATAAACAGTTGCTTGATATCGCTGATGCGCGCCGGATCCTGGCCGCCGCGCTGCGCCAGATCGACCAATTGCCAACGGTGGTCGAAGGCAAAAATAAACAGCTGCTTCCATTGCTTGCGCGGCACGCTGACGCGGTGCAGGCGTTGCAGGGTCACGTCCTGGTCCGGCCGGGTGATCGGCACCGGGCTGTTGAACAGGTAATCCAGCTCGGCCGGCGTCGGCATGGCCGGGGCACAGGCGTGGCGCGAGACCACCAGGCCGCCGCAGGCATTGGCCAACTGGCTGCAGCGTTCGTCGCTGGCGTCATTGATCCAACCGCTAAGGAAGCCCGACATAAACGCATCGCCGGCGCCCAGCACATTGAGCACCTCGACGCGCACGCCGGGGTAGATCGCGCCGTCTTCCAGACGCGCAGGAATCGCCCCGTGAATCACCGTGCAACCCTGCGGGCCGAGCTTGACCACCAAGGTGGCGGGCGTGAGTTCGCGCACCGTGCGCAGTGCGGTGAGCAGGTCTTCACTGCCACCGGCGATCAGGAATTCTTCTTCAGTACCGACGATCAGGTCGAAACGCGGCAGGATTTTCTGCACATGCTGGCTGACGTTCTGGTCCGCAACAAACCGCGTCTCGCCATCCGCCTTGCCCGCCAGGCCCCACAGCACCGGGCGATAGTCGATATCCAGCACGCGCTTGACGTTGTGCTTGGCCGCATAGTCCAGCGCCTGGATGCTGGCCTTGTACACGCCATCGGTGGAGAAATGCGTACCGGTGATCAGCAGCGCCTTGCTGGAGGCAATAAAGGCTTCGCTGATGTCTTCGGCGCGCAGGGCCATGTCGGCGCAGTTTTCGCGGTAGAACACCAACGGAAAGGTTTCGCGGTCCTTGAGGCCCAGCAGCACCAGGGCGGTAAGGCGTTCCGGATCGACCTTGATGCCGCTGACATCACAGCCTTCGCGGGCCAGGGATTCCACCAGGAAGCGACCCATATGGTCGTCCCCCACGCGGCTCAGCATCGCCGACTTGAGGCCCAGCCGGGCAGTGCCGAAGGCGATGTTGGCGGAGGAACCGCCGAGGTACTTGGCGAAGCTGGACACGTCCTCAAGCCGCGCACCTACTTGCTGTGCGTAGAGGTCGACGCCCAGGCGCCCGAGGCAAATCAGATCCAATTGACGCCCACTGGCAAAACGAGTCTGGCCCATGCTGGCTCCTGTTATTTTTATCAGCCTGCGTGGTGCCGCCGTGGTGACGGCACACGCTCTTGGTGAGAGCAGACTAGAACGTCCGGCGGCCGCAATCAATATTTATTCCAGAATTATTTTTAGTGGAATATTTTTTCCAATAAGCCAGCATAATGGCACCCCAGCCCGCGTGCATCGTTTCAGCAGCCCACGGGCGCCGTGATGCCGGGGTATTTTTTTGCGCCTACCCTGTAGACTTGCGCCACCCATCAGCGCATCAGACGAACACGCCAGAAGGATTGCCCATGTCCCGCACCGATCCCGAGACCACCCTGGAAGCCCCACTCGCCAGCACTCCGGTCAATGCCGAACGCCTGTTGCAGCTGATCACCGACGAATACGAAAGCCTGCCGCGCCAGCTCAAGCGCATCGCCAGCTACATGAGCCAGCAGAGCGACCGGATCATGGTCGACCGTATCAGCGACATCGCCCGGGAATGCGAAGTGCATCCGTCGGCCATCGTGCGGTTCTCCCAGCGTTTCGGCTTCAGTGGTTTCAGTGAGATGCAGGCGCTGTTTCGCGAGGCCTACACCCACAAGACCACGCCGGTACAGAACTACCAGCAGCGCATTCGCAGCATGATTGCCAACAAGTCGCAGAAAGCCAGCGGCGGCGACCTGGCCCGTGAATGCGTCAACGCCACGCTGTCGGGTATTGAGCGCCTGGGACTGGAACTGGATGACGTCGCGTTCGACAAGGCCGTGGACCTGGTGGTCAACGCCGACAATATCTACGTGGTGGGCGTGCGTCGTTCGTTCGCGGTGGCCGACTACCTGGTCTACAACCTGCAGCACACCAACAAGCGCATCCACCTGATCTCGGGCCTGGGCGGCAGCTACCGCGAGCAGATGCGCAGCGTACGCGCCAATGACCTGGTGATCGCCATCAGCTTCACGCCGTATGGCAAAGAAACCCAACACTGCCTGCGCATCGCCCAGCACCATCAGGCCAAGACCCTGATCATCACCGACAGCAACCTGTCGCCCCTGGCCAAGCGGGCGAACGCGGTGTTGTTGGTGAATGAAGGTTCGTCGTTTGCCTTCCGCTCATTGAGCGCAACGCTGTGCCTGTGTCAGGCGTTGTTCATCGCGGTGGCGTATCGGTTGGAATTGAAGGTCGATGAGATTCACGAGCAGGTCGGGTTCGACGACTGACTATCAAATATTGCAGGCCAAATGTGCGAGGGGGCTTGCCCCCGATAGCGATGTATCAGTCGCCGGATGAGCTGACTGACATTCCGCTATCGGGGGCAAGCCCCCTCCCACACTTGACCGGGATCAGTGCATGAAGATTGCGATCAGGATGATCACCGGGATCGGCACGCCGAGGAACCAAAGCAGTAATGAGCGCATGTTGTTCTCCTTGAATTAACCAACGTAGTTTTCGGTTTCGACGTACACCACCGCGTCGCGACGACGACCACCAAAGGTCGCAGCGAAGCTGGCGAAGAACGCACCGATCAACAGAGCGACAAAGGTCCACAGCGAGGTATACGCAGCGACTTTCGCAGCGGTATCAGCGGCCTGCTTGGCTTTGAGCTTGGCGTCTTCGACGGCTTTACGGGCATCGCCATAGACCTTGTCGATACGCGCCTCGGCGTCGGCCTGGCTGAGGTTGGTGCGTTGGCTGATCAACTGCGCCAGGTAGGCACGGTCCTCAGCGGCCAGTTGGCCATCGTTGCTCAGGGTGCGAGTGAAGATGCGCGCTACCACACCGTGGGCCGCGTCATCGCTGACCGCAACCGGGCGGTCATCACGGAACAGGCTGTCGACGTAATAGTCGAAGTCGCCGCCGTTGACGCCTTTGGCCGCGCTGCCCGCTGCTTGCGTAATTCCGCTGGCGGCGCCCGCTGCGACACTGGCGCCGGCTTTCACACCACCGCTCACGACGCTGCTGACCGAACCGACCACCAGCACGGCGGTGATCAACGTCGCGACCGCCCAGGCCAGGAAGCCATGGGCCGTGTCACGAAAGTACACCTCGTCGCCATGCATGCCGGACCACTTAACGCGCAAACGTCCGGCGATATAACCGCCCAACCCGGATGCGACGATCTGGGTAAACGCCAGCCAGACAATGGTGGAAATGCCAAGCCCCTTGGCGCTGATACCGCTATCGGCCCACGGCGACACCGCCGAAAAACCCAGGCCGAAACCCAGCAGTACCAGGATCAACGACAGTGCAGCCGCCGCAGCGGCCCCGGCAAAGATCGCCCCCCAGGAAACCCCGGAGTGCGTGCTCGACGCTTGCAGCGTGGATGAGGATGTGATCATTGTTGTTGTGCTCCCGGCAGGAAAAATAGTGTTACAAGTCTCAAAAGGGACAGTGCAGGCACCATGCCAGTCGGCACAAAAATAAATACTCCTATTTTTCAACAAGTTAAATAAGTTGAACTTACTCAATCCATGCAAGTTGCAAGAGCGGCGGCAGGAAGGCGTGCGTTATGCATTCCCCTGAAAAAACCAGCGGGTTTGCCAACATGAAGTTTTATTTAGGAAGCGTTCAGCCATTTCTTGGCAAAATGCCCCCACTTCTAGTGTGAATCGCTCACCAGGTAATCCCTATGACCCGCATTTTGACCATCGAGGATGACGCCGTAACGGCCCGCGAGATCGTCGCCGAGCTGAGTAGCCATGGACTGGACGTAGACTGGGTGGACAACGGCCGCGAAGGCCTGGTCCGCGCCGTGAGTGGTGATTACGATCTGATCACCCTCGACCGCATGCTGCCCGAACTGGATGGCCTGGCAATCGTCACCACCCTGCGCACCATTGGGGTGTCGACGCCGATCCTGATGATCAGCGCCCTCTCCGACGTGGACGAACGCGTGCGCGGCCTGCGCGCCGGCGGTGATGACTACCTGACCAAGCCATTCGCCTCCGATGAAATGGCCGCCCGCGTCGAAGTGCTGCTGCGGCGCAAAAGCACGGTCAAGGAATTCGAAACCGCCCTGCGCGTGGCCGACCTCGAACTCAACCTGATCAGCCGCGAAGCCAGCCGCGCCGATCAGCCTCTGAGCCTGTTACCCACCGAATACAAACTGCTGGAATTCCTGATGCGCAACACCGGGCAGATCCTGTCGCGGATGATGATCTTCGAGGAAGTCTGGGGCTATCACTTCGACCCGGGCACCAACCTGATCGACGTGCACATCGGTCGCCTGCGCAAGAAAATCGATCCACCGGGCCTCATGCCGTTGATCCGCACGGTACGAGGTTCGGGTTATGTCATTGCTGAACCCCTCTAAAGGCTGGCGTTCTTCCAGCAGCCGTTTGCTGGCGCTGTACAGCTCGCTGTTCGTAGCCTGGAGCTGCATCCTCATGGGGGTGCTGTATTACGAAGTGTCCGGTTACCTGAGCGACCTGTCGCGCCATTCGCTGATGCAGCGCCAGCACCTGTTCCAGCGCTTTGACGGCGAAGAACTGGTGGAAGCGTTGACCACCAGCATGACCTTCGACATGAAGGGCGTGGACGCCTACGGCCTGTTCGACGAGCAGTTCCGCCCCTTGAGCGGGCCGATCCGTGCGATCCCGCCGGACCTGCCGCTGGACGGCAAGATCCACGCCCTGTCCAACTGTGTCGACTCCGACGACCCCAAACTGCCCAAGGACAGCTGCGACGCCGTGGCCACCCACACCGACGACGGCCGCTGGCTGGTACTGGTGCGCGCCAACGGTTCGCTGTTTGGTGTGACGCGGATCATCTGGCATGCCTTGCTGTGGGCGCTGTCACTGACGATCATCCCCGGCGCTGCCGGCTGGCACTTACTGCGCCGCCGTCCGCTGCGGCGGATTCGCGGGATCCAGGCCAGCGCCGAAGCCATCGTCGCCGGCGACCTCACCCACCGCCTGCCGCTGTCCAACCGGCGCGACGAACTGGACATGCTCGCGGCCATCGTCAACGCCATGCTCGACCGCATCGAGAAGCTGATGAACGAGGTCAAGGGCGTGTGCGACAACATCGCCCACGACCTGCGCACCCCGCTCACCCGCCTGCGGGCGCAGCTGTACCGCATCAAGCAGCAGGCCGAAGCCGAATCGCCCCATGCGCTGCAACTGGACGACGCCATTGCTGAAACCGACACCCTGATGGCGCGCTTTCGCGGGCTGTTGCGTATCTCGGAACTGGAAGATCACCAGCGTCGCTCGGGCTTTCTGGTGATGGACCCGCTGCCATTGCTGCGCGAGTTGCACGACTTCTACCTGCCCCTGGCCGAAGAAGGCGAGTTGCAGTTGGTACTCGACACGCCGGAGTCCTTGCCTTGGATCACCGGCGACCGCGCATTGCTGTTTGAAGCCCTGGCCAACCTGCTGAGCAACTCGATCAAGTTCTCTCCGGCGGGTGGCAAGGTGATCTTGCGTGGGGTCAACGATGGCGGCAGCACCCGCATCGAAGTCCATGACTCCGGGCCAGGCATACCGGCGGCGGAACGCAAAGCGGTGTTCCAGCGGTTTTATCGCGTGGATGAGAGCGACCAGCAAGGTGGGTTTGGGTTGGGCTTGTCGATCGTCGCGGCGATCATCAACTTGCATGGGTTCAGGTTGGAAGTGGGCACCAGCGCGCAAGGCGGTGCGCGCCTGATCCTGGAGTGCCGCCAGCAACTGATGCCCGAAGCCTAAGGCCAGCGGGTCCACATGTGGGAGGGGGCTTGCCCCCGATGGCGGTGTTTCAGTCATTCATCAGGTGATTGATACTCCGCTATCGGGGGCAAGCCCCCTCCCACCTTTGGCCTGCATTGCCTGGTAGATCAGCTCAGAAATTCGCCCGCAACGCCTCAACCCCGCCTTTGTAAATCCCGGCAAACAGCGCTTCCACCGCTGCTTCCGTGGTGCCCGCCGACGGGGTAAACACGCCCGACCATGTCACCTTCGCCGACGATTCGCCCAACGCCTCAACCTGCACCGTCGCCAGGTATGCCGTCACCGGAAATGGAGATGCCTCGATGGTGTAGCTGTAGGTGCGCGCCACGTTATCAAAGGTCTGCAAACGCTCGACGATCGAACCACCGTCGGCGGTGGTCAGGTGGCGCAAGCGGCCGCCTTCGCCCGGCTCGCTCTTGGCGATCAGCGGCAACCAGTCCGGCAGGCTGTTGAAGCCGCCTACCAATTGCCAGACCGTGTCGGCCGATACCGGAATTTCAATCACTGCTGAGGCTGTTGGCACGGTAAATCTCCAGAAGTCGTAGGAAAACGTTGTCCAGCCTGCCACGCCGCGCCCTTCAATGCATCAACTCCCGCAAGCGATACCACGCCATGCCCAACGCCAGCAGCGGCGAACGCAGCGCTTTGCCGCCGGGAAAGGTCATATGCGGCACCTGGCTGAAAACATCCAGGCCTTGGCTGTGACCCGCATAAATCGCCTCGGCCAGCAGCCGTGCGCACCAGTGGGTCACGTTCAGCCCATGGCCGGAATAGCCTTGGGCGTAGAACACATTCGGATACTGCTGCAACCGTCCGACCTGGGGGAAACGGTTGGCGGTGATGCCGATCTTGCCGCCCCACTGGAACGCGATGGCGGTGTCCGCCAGTTGCGGAAACACTTTGAGCAGCTTGGGCTGCATGTACGCGGCGATGTCCGACGGATCGCGCCCGGAGTAATGGCAGGCGCCGCCGAACAGCAGGCGACGGTCGGCCGACAGCCGGTAGTAATCCAGGCCGACTTTCTGGTCGCACAGCGCCAGGTTCTGCGGGATAAGTTGGTTGGCCAGCGCCTGGGACAGCGGCTCGGTGGCGATGATGTAGCTGCCCGCCGGCAACACCTTGCCGCTCAAGCGCGGTTCCAGCTCTTCCAGGTGCGCATTGCAGGCCAGCACCAGGCTGGCGGCGCGCACCGTGCCAGCGGCGCAGCGCACGTGCACGGTGTCGCCGTGGATCAGCTCCAGCACTTGGGTGTGCTCGAAGACTTGCACGCCGAGGGACTCAGCCACCTGCGCTTCACCCAGTATCAGGTTCAATGGATGCAAATGCCCGGAGCCCATGTCTACCAGGCCACCGGCATACACCGTCGAGCCCACCACCTGCGGCATATCCTGTGGCCCGACCAGGCGGGTTTCATGGGTATAACCCAATCGCCCAAGGCCCTCCTGCTCCGCCTTGAACGCCGCGAACTGCGCCGGGGTGTTGGCCAGCTCGCAGAAGCCCCAGCGCAGATCACAGTCGATGCCATGCTCCCGAATGCGCTCGCCCACCAGCGCCACCGAGTCGATGCCGGCGCGCTGCAGGTAACGCACACCCTCCTCCCCCACGTATTTGGCGAACCCCGACACATCGTGGCCGATCCCGCGGATCAACTGCCCGCCATTGCGCCCGCTGGCGCCCCAACCGACGCGCCGGGCCTCCAGCACAATCACCGAGAGCCCGCGCTGAGCCAGTTCGATGGCGGTGTTGATGCCGGTAAACCCGGCGCCGATTACGCACACATCGGCCCTCAGGTCGGTGTCCAGGCTCGGCCGCTCAGGCATGGGATTGGCCGTGGCCCGGTAATAGGACCGGGCGTGGTCGTTGGACTGGATCATTTATTGGTCTTCACTTTGCTCCAGGCGCGGGTCATCAGGCGCATGGTCGCCGGGGTCGGCGTGGTGGAAATATAGAGTTTGTCGAGCACTTCCTGGGACGGATACACCTCAGGGTTGTTCACCAGTTCCGGGTCCATAAAGGCCTTGGCCGCCGGGTTGGCGTTGGCGTAACCCACCGAGGCACTGACCTTGGCGATCACCTCGGGGTCGAGCAGGTAGTTGATAAACGCGTGGGCCTGTTTCGGGTTGCCGGCGTCGGCGGGAATCGCCAGCAGGTCGAACCACAGGTTGGAGCCTTCCTTGGGAATCGAATAGGCGATATTCACGCCGTTCTTGGCTTCCTTGGCGCGGTTGGCCGCCTGGAACACATCGCCTGAATAACCGAAGGCCACGCAGATATCACCGTTGGCCAGGTCCGAGATGTACTTGGACGAGTGGAAATAGGTGATATACGGGCGCAAGGTCAACAACTTGGCTTCGGCTTCCTGGTAGTCCTTGGGGTTCTCACTGCGCGGGTCCTTGCCCAGGTAGTTGAGGATCGCCGGGAACAGCTCATCCGCCGAATCGAGGAAGGCCACGCCGCACTGGTTGAGCTTCTTGAGGTTCTCCGGTTCGAACAGCACCGCCCACGAATCAATATGGTCGATGCCCAGCACCTGCTTGACCTTATCGACGTTGTAGCCGATGCCGTTGGTGCCCCACAGGTACGGCACCGAGTGCGCATTGCCCGGGTCGTTTTTCTCCAGCAGCGCGAGCAGCTTGGGGTCGAGGTTCTTGAAGTTGGGCAATTGCGCACGGTCGAGTTTGAGGAACGCGCCGGCCTTCACCTGCCGCGCCAGGAAGTGATTGGACGGCACCACCACGTCATACCCGGTACGCCCCGCCAGCAACTTGCCCTCCAGGGTCTCGTTGGAGTCGAACACGTCATAGATCACCTTGATCCCCGTCTTGGCCTGGAAATCGGCCAAGGTGGTCTCACCGATATAGTCGGTCCAGTTATAGACGCTGACCGTCGGCGCGGCCTGGCTGGCGCTGCTGAACGCGGCCACCAGGGCCAGCGGGAGAAGCTTGTTCACAAGACGCATATCGACACCCCTTTATGATTGTTTAGACGCTCAACAGCAGGAACTCACGCTCCCAGGAACTGATCACCCGCTTGAAATTCTCATGCTCGGCGCGCTTGACCGCCACGTAGCCGCGCACAAACTTGTCGCCCAGGTACTGCTTGACCGTGTCGCAGGCCTCCATCCGCGCCAGTGCATCTTCGAGGGTCAACGGCAGGCGCAGGTTGCGCCGCTCATAGGCGCGCCCCTCTACCGGGGCGCTGGGCTCGATCCCTTCGACCATGCCCAGGTAGCCACACAGCAGGCTAGCGGCAATTGCCAGGTACGGATTGGCATCGGCGCCCGGCAGGCGATTTTCCACGCGCATGGCGTCGGGGCTGGAGGTCGGCACACGCAGGCCGACGGTGCGGTTTTCTTCGCCCCACTCGACGTTGACCGGGGCCGAGGTGTCCGGCAAAAACCGCCGGAACGAGTTCACGTTGGGCGCGAACATCGGCAGCAGCTTGGGGATGTACTTTTGCAGGCCGCCGATGTGATGCAAAAACAGCTGGCTCATGTTGCCGTCGGCATCGACGAACACCGGTTTGCCGGTGGCGATGTCCACCACGCTCTGGTGCAGGTGCATGGCGCTGCCCGGTTCGTCGGCCACCGGTTTGGCCATGAAGGTGGCGGCCACGTTGTGCTTGAGCGCGGCCTCGCGCAGGGTGCGCTTGAACACGGTGATTTGATCCGCCAGATCAAGGGCGTCGCCGTGGCGGAAGTTGATCTCCATCTGCGCCGGGCCGTCCTCGTGGATCAGCGTATCGAGGTCCAGGCCTTGGGCTTCGCACCAGTCGTAGACGTCTTCGAACAGCGGGTCGAACTCGTTGGCGGCATCGATGGAAAACGACTGGCGTCCCGTTTCGGCGCGACCGGAACGGCCTACCGGGGTTTTCAGGGGCAAGTCCGGGTCTTCACAGCGCTGGGTCAGGTAGAACTCCATTTCCGGCGCCACAATCGGCTGCCAGCCCTGGTCGGTGTACAGCTGCAGGACCTTTTTCAGCACATTGCGTGGCGACAGTTCAATGGGGTTGCCGTGCTTGTCGAAGGTGTCGTGGATCACAATCGCAGTGGGTTCGATGGCCCACGGCACCACGTAGGTGGCGTTGGCCACCGGGCGGCAGACCATGTCGATGTCAGCCGGGTCGAGCAGGTCGTAGTAGATGTCGTCGTCGACAAAGTCCCCGGTCACCGTTTGCAGCAGCACACTTTCCGGCAGGCGCATGCCTCGCTCATGCAGGAACTTGTTGGTGGGCGCAATCTTGCCGCGTGCGATGCCAGTCAAGTCACTGATCACGCATTCGACTTCGGTAATCCTGTGTTCTTTCAGCCAGGCGGCTAGCTGATCGAAGGGGGCATTCATAAGGACCTCGGCATGGGTTGGCTGCACCGTCGGCTTGTACTCGCGGCGCATTGAGGTCTATCTTGGGCCAGCCTTCGAACGGCATCTATCCACTTTGCACGCAGCACAACGCACCAATAGAGTGCGCACGGATTCTTCATGACACTGGCAACCGCTTTGCGCGTACAGGCCTTCGCCACCGGTGATGTGGCCGCCCAATGCAATGCAACACCTGGCTGGGTGCAGCAGTACCAGCAGATGTCCCCCGGGCACTTTGCCGGGCGCATCCGCTACCTCGATCTGCAGGGCGTGCAGGTGTACGAAGAGTGCATGAACACCCGCGTCGAGCAGCATTTCAATGCGCCCCCGGGCTCGCTGGCGTTCTGTTTCGATGGCAGTGACAACGCGCTGTACCTGCTCAATGGCGAAAGCCGCAATACCTGGATCACCCCGGAAAACTACCGCGAAGTGGCGGTGGTGTTCGGCCCGCAATTCGTGCAGCGCCATGGCTTGGATGTGACGAAGCTGGAAGGCCTGTTCATGGCCCCGCTGACCTGCCAGCAGAACGCGCTGTTCAGCCGCTGGCTCAGTGGCACGCTGACGCGCCTGTCCACGGTCGTCGACCCGGTTTCCTTCACTCGGCAACTGCTTGACGACTGCCTGTTCATCCTCGACAACGCCTGCGTCTGCCTGGATCGCAGCTCATTGCAAAAACGCAGTGAAGAACGCCAGTTGATGGCGCGCATCGGTGAGTGGGCGGCGGATGCGCCGGATGAAACCGTCAACCTGCTGGAACTGGCACAGATCGCCGGCGTGCCCTTGCGCCAGCTGCAGCAAGGCTTCAAGACCTACACCGGGATGAGCCCGGCGCAGTGGTTGCGCTTGCGCCGCTTGAATGGCGCACGCCGGGAGTTACTGACCGCAGTCGACCGCACCGTGGCCGAAGTGGCGATGAATTGGTCGTTCTGGCATTTGGGGCGGTTCTCACACAGCTACCGTGCACTGTTCAAAGAGCTGCCGAGCGAGACCCTCAAGCGCTCCTGAGGACATGAGGTTTTTATGGTGAGCGGGCTTGCCCCGCTCACCACAACGGCAGTTCACCCGTCGGCGCGGCCATTTTCAATAACTTGTAAAACCACGCCGTTATGCCTAGCTTATGCGCCCCCCGCCCTGCGCTTTAAGGCCCTGCCCCCATGGTTTTGCGTTTTCGTCCCGTCGTCACTTCCCGTTTCGCCCTCGGTCTGCTGCTCAGCGGCGGTATCGGCAACAGCCTCGCGGCAGAGATCGAACTGCCGGCGGTGAAGGTCCAGGGTCAGGATGAATCGGGTTATCGCGCCGATACCGCCTCCGTCGGTGGCTTCAGCGAAACACCGTTGCTGGACACCCCGGCCTCGATCACCGTGCTCAACGCCGCCCTGATCAAGGACCAGCAAGCGCGCCTGCTCAGTGAAGTGCTGCGCAACGACGCCTCGGTGGGCGACAGCTATGCGCCGATTGGCTACTACGAAAATTTTGTGCTTCGCGGGTTCTCGCTGAATGCCGCCAGCAGCTACAAGATCAACGGGCGCACCATCACCGGTGAGCAGAACGTTGCCCTGGAAAACAAACAACAGGTGGAAGTCCTCAAGGGCCTGGCCGGGCTGCAAAGCGGGATTTCCGAACCCAGCGGCGTGATCAACTACGTCACCAAGCGCCCGGAAGATGTGCGCTCGATCACCCTGTCCACCGATGATCGCGGCAGCGGCTACATCGCCACCGATGTCGGCGGTTGGTTTGGCAGTGAGCAGCAATTCGGCCTGCGCGCCAACGTGGCCCACGAAGACCTCAATTCCTATGTGGAGCACGCCAATGGCCAGCGCGACTTTGTGTCCCTGGCCTTCGACTGGAACATCAGCCCCGACGCCGTGCTGCAACTCGACGCTGAATACCAGAACAAGCAACAACGTTCGGTGCCGGGCTATCAATTGCTCGGCGGCACCGAGGTGCCCCACGACGCATCGCCGAAAAAACTGCTCGGCCATCAGAGCGGTTCCAGGCAGGTCGGCATCGATTCGCTGAACCTCAACGGCAAGTTTGAATACCGTTTCAGCGATCAGTGGAAAGGCAGCGTCAGCGCTGCGCGCAGCAAGGTGGTGATCGACGACTACAGCTCGTTTGCCTGGGGCTGCTACGGCTCGACCAGTTGCACGGCCAAGGTGCCAAACACCTTCAGCCCCGAGGGCAACTACGACGTCTATGACTACCGCAGCCCCGACGACACCCGCCGCGACGATGAAGCCCAGGCGGCCATGACCGGGCTGTTCGACACCGCAGGTATCGGCCATGAGCTGACCTTCGGCACCAGTGCGTTCCGCCGGGTGATCGACAAGCGCAAGTCGGTCAACGAGTACATCGGCACCAGCAACATTGACGAAGACACGCCGACGTTCACCCCCACCGACAAACCGCTGAATGACAGCCACCGCAACCTCGACAGCCGCCAATACGGCGTGTTCGTCACCGACCGCATCCGCTTCAACGAGCAATGGCAAACCATCCTCGGTGGTCGTGAAGTGCGCCTGGATGAAAAGGCCTTCGACGGCGAAACTGGCAACCAGACCCGCCATACCCAGCAATACGTGTTCCTGCCCCAGGCATCGCTGATCTACAAACCGATTGAAAACGTCTCGCTCTACACCAGCTACAGCAAGGGCCTGTCCCTGGGCGGCACGGCGCCGTGGTTCGCCACCAATGCCGATGAAACCCTCGCCCCCACCACCTCCCGCCAGATCGAAGCCGGCGTGAAATACGACTGGCGCCGCATCAGCTTCGCCGCCGCCGTGTTCCAGACCCGCCAGGCCTATCAGTACGCCAAGCCCGACGCTGCCGGCGACTTCACCTATGTGCAGCAGGGCGAGCAGAAAAACACCGGGTTGGAACTGTCGGCCAACGGCTGGGCCACTGACCGCCTGCAAATCTCCACCAGCGTGGCAGCCATCCGCGCACGGGTGAGCGGCAGCGGCACGCCGCAATACGAAGATCACCAGGCGATCAACGTGCCGAAGCTGCGCGCCAGCGTCTACGCCGATTATGCGTTACCGTGGGTCAATGGGTTGGCGGTACTCAGCGGCGTGCAATACAGCGCCAAGAAGTACGCCAACCGCAGCGGCAATGTGGAGGTGGGGGATTACGCGGTGGTCAATGTCGGCAGCCGTTACACCACCAAGGTGGACGGCTATGAGACGGTGTTGCGCCTGAGCGTCGACAACCTGTTCGACAAACGCTACTGGCGCGACGCGGGCGAGTACATGGGTGATGACTATCTGTTCCAGGGCGCGCCTCTGACGGCGCGGCTGAGTGCGTCGGTCAACTTCTGAGGCTTACTTGGGCATCTTGCGAAAACCCACCGCCAACCGGTTCCAGCTGTTGATGGTGGCAATCGCCACGCTCAGGTCGATCTGTTCCTGGGCGCTGAATTCGGCGGCCAGCGCATTGAAGTCTTCATCCGGGGCGTGGGTCTGGCTGATCAGCGTCAGGCTTTCGGCCCAGGCCAGCGCCGCACGTTCGCGTGGGGTGAAGAACGGCGTTTCACGCCAGGCCGACAGGGTGTACAGGCGCCGCTCGGTCTCGCCGCCCTTGCGGGCATCGACGGTGTGCATGTCGAGGCAGAAGGCGCAGCCGTTGATCTGCGACACGCGCAGGCGGATCAGTTCCAGCAACGGCAACTCGATAGAGAGTTTGCCGACCGCCGCTTCCAGGGCAAGCATGGCTTTCATGGCGTCTGGGGATGCGGTGTAGAAATCAGTACGGGTTTGCATGATGGAACTCCAGGACGGTGGGATTGGTGGCTAGATTAGTCACCGTCGCAGCCGCGAGGAATATCCAATTACGGGGAAGATCAGGTAGCCAATGCATCAGCCTGGCAATGGAATCACCCGCAACGGCCGCACCGACTTATAGGAAAAACTCGAATAGATCTCCTTGACGCACGGCAGCGTCTGCAACACCTCCCGCGCAAACTCGCCAAACGACTCCAGGTCCTTGGCCACCACTTCGAGCAAAAAGTCATAGCGCCCCGACACGTTATGACACGCCACAATTTCCGGAATCTCCAACAGCCGCTGCTCGAACGCCCGGGCGATGTCCTGGGTATGGCTCTCCATCATGATGCTGACGAACGCCGTCACCCCATACCCCAGCGCCTTGGGCGAAAGAATCGCCTGGTAACCGCTGATCACCCCGCTCTCTTCCAAGTTACGTACCCGACGCCAGCACGGTGAGGTGGTCAGGGACACACGGTCGGCCAGTTCGGCCACGGTTAAACGGGCGTTGCCTTGCAGGGCGTTTAACAAGGCTTTGTCGGTGCGATCCAGCGTGACGGGCATGATGTGCCTCTGTTTGTTGTTTTTAGGGTTTTTTCATCCCGGAACGCGGGATTTGTCGGCAAAGTTTGGAAAATCCAGCTGTGGTTATGAGCATAGCATTGTAGGAAATAAGGAGCGCCCGACATGAACAATAAACACCATGCATTCGGCTTTTCCACCCGCGCCATCCACCACGGCTACGACCCCAAGGATCATCACGGCGCGCTCGTGCCGCCGGTCTACCTGTCGGCCACATTTGCCTTTCCCACTGCCGAATACGGCGCCGCGTGTTTTGCCGGCGAAGCCAGCGGCCACTTCTACACACGCATTTCCAACCCGACCCTGGCGCTGCTGGAGTCGCGCATGGCCACCCTGGAAAACGGCGAGGCGGCGGTGGCGTTCAGTTCCGGCATGGGCGCGATTGCCGCGACGTTCTGGACCCTCTTGCGCCCAGGGGATGAGGTGATCGTCAGCCAGACCCTCTACGGCTGCACCTTCGCCCTGCTGCACCACGGCATTGGTGAGTTCGGCATCAAGGTGCGCCATGTGGACCTCACCGACCTGGCCGCCCTGCAAGCGGCACTCAGCCCCGCCACCCGCATGATTTACTGCGAAACCCCGGCCAACCCCACCCTGCAATTGGTGGACATCGCCGCCGTGTCCGCCCTTGCCCATCAACAGCCGAATGTCACAGTCGTGATCGACAACACTTACTGCACGCCGTACCTGCAGCGCCCGCTGGAACTGGGCGCGGATGTGGTGGTGCACTCGGCCACCAAATACCTCAGCGGCCACGGCGATATCACCGCCGGCATCGCCGTGAGCAACCTGGCCACGGCCCAGCGCATTCGCTTGCAAGGCCTCAAGGACCTGACTGGCGCGGTGATGTCGCCCCAGGACGCCGCGCTGCTGATGCGCGGCCTCAAAACCCTGGCCCTGCGCATGGACCGCCATTGCAGCAACGCCCAGGCGGTGGCCGAAGCCTTGCAGGCACACCCGGCAGTGGAGTGGGTGACGTATCCGGGGCTGCGCTCTTTCGCACAGTACGAGTTGGCGGCCCGGCAAATGAGCCAGGCGGGCGGCATGATTGCGTTCGAACTCAAGGGTGGGATCGACACCGGTCGACGCTTTATGAACGCCCTCAAGCTGTTCACCCGTGCGGTCAGCCTCGGGGACGCCGAATCCCTGGCCCAGCACCCGGCGAGCATGACCCACTCCACTTACACCCCCGAAGAGCGTGCGCACCATGGCATCAGCGAGGGGTTGGTGCGTTTATCAGTCGGGCTGGAGGATGTGGCCGACCTGCTGGCGGATGTGCAACAAGCGCTGGCCAAATGTGCTCGCACCTTGCCACGCCAGACGCTGATGGCGGCGCATGCGGTGAGATAAGTGCTGTGTTCGCCTCGCGGCGGTCGGACCACTCCGGCCGCCGTTGGCCGTGTTTAATCTGGTTTTTTTGGCAATTGGATCCCCATGCCGCCGCCAGGCTGTACTAGCATACGTCCTGCACTCGACATTCATGGACGAACTGATGAACTCACACCTGTTCCCACATATAGGCAAGGTCATCGCCAGCACCGGCAGTCGCCATTTCCCACGCATGCTGCATGACCTGATCCTCACCCAACTGGCCGTGGACGCCACCCATATCACCCAAATGCGCGTGAGCCCCGAAGGGCACACCCGCCGCAAGATCAGCCCGGTCTACACCGACTCGGTGGCGGCCCTGGGCGAAGCACAGCCCGCCGCACAACTGCACCTCACGCGCCGCAAGGACGACGTGCGCTATGTGCTGTCGGTGTACCGCTCGCACCAGTCCGAAAGCTTTTCGCCCCAGGAACGCAGCATGCTGCAGGACTTCTCCACCCTGCTGCTGCCCATGGTGGAAAAACACATCGCCGCGATCCAGCCCTGCAGCCAGGAGAGCGACCCGAAGGAGCCGCAAAACCAGGGCATCGACACCCTGCGCCGCCGCATTGAAGAGCGCCTGGTGCAATCGGGCCTGACCTTGTCCAACCGCGAGCTGGAAGTGTGCGTGGGCCTGCTGGCCGGGCGCACCGCGCCTGAGTTGGCGGAGCAACTGGCGTTGAAGGTCAACACGATTGAAAGCTACCTCAAGCGGGCGGCGATCAAGTTGGGGATCAGCGGGCGGCATTCGCTGTTGCGCTGGATGTATGCCACGGACGACATCGCCAGTTAAACCGGTGGGAGGGGGCTTGCCCCCGATAGCGGTGTGTCAGCCATAGATGCATCAACTGACAGCCCCTCATCGGGGGCAAGCCCCCTCCCACACTTGATCTTCACCGGCCAACAGAAATCAGTCCCTGGCCAATGCCTCGATCGGGTCCAGCCGTGCCGCGTTCCGCGCCGGCACAAAACCAAACACAATGCCGATCAGCGTCGAACAGGCAAAGGCCGTGACGATTGAGCCGACCGAAAACACCATCTCCCATTCCTTCACAAACAGCGAAAACAGAAACCCCAGCGCGTAGGACAATGAGATACCAATCAAACCGCCGATAAGGCACACCATCACCGCCTCCACCAGGAACTGCTGGCGAATGTCCGACTGCCGTGCGCCCACCGCCATGCGGATGCCAATCTCGCGGGTACGCTCGGTGACCGACACCAGCATGATATTCATCACGCCAATCCCCCCCACCAACAATGAAATCACCGCGATCAACGACAACAGCAGCGCCAGGGAGCGGCTGGTTTTCTGCACTGTCTGCATGATGCTGTCGAGGTTGTTGGTGAAGAAATCCTTGGTGCCGTGGCGTTGCAGCATGAGCTTGTTGACGTTGTCTTCAACCACCTTGCTCGGCTGGCCGTCCTTGATGCGCACGGTGATGCTGTCCAGATGACGCTGGCCCAACAGGCGCCCCGCCGCTGTTTCGTAAGGCACCCACACGTTGAGCGCCTTGCTGGCGGCGAACATGTTTTTGTTGTCGGCCGTCACGCCGATCACCGTGCACGGCAGGTTGCCCACCAGGATCACCTGGCCCAGCGGGTCCACGTTCGGGCCGAACAGGCGGTGCCGGGTGTTGTGGTCGATCACCACCACCTGGGCCTGGCGCCGGGCATCGCTTTCGCTGAAGGCAATACCGGCTTCGAGCTTCAGGCCCTTGACCTTGAAGTAGCGGTCGCTGACACCGTTGACCTGGGCGTCCAGGTCGATATTGCCGTAGCGCAGCAACAGGCTGCGGCCCACCACCGGCGTGGCGCTGTCCACGTAGTACAGCTGGTTCAGCGCATCCACATCCGATGGCATCAGGGTTTCGATGGCCGAGGCGCGGCTGTCGCCGAAACTGGTGCCGGAAAAGATATCGATGGTGTTGCTGCCAATCGCCTGGATGTCCTTGAGCACATAGCGCTTGGCGCCTTCGCCGATAGCCGAGATCGACACCACCGAGGTGATGCCGATGACAATGCCAAGCATGGTCAGCAAGGTGCGCATGCGGTGTGACACCAGCGCGACCCAGGCCATGTTGAACGCTTCCTTGAACAGCCCCAGGCTCGCCACCAGCCGCCGTGCGCCGCTGCGCCGCGGCTCTATCGGCGCCTCGGCCGGCAGGTCCAGGCCACTGCTGGCGTTGGCCTTGTCACTGATGATCTCGCCGTCGCAGACCTCGACAATGCGCTGGGCATTTGCCGCCACTTTCGGGTCATGGGTGACGATGATCACCGTATGCCCCGCCGCGTGCAGCTCGGCGAGGATGCGCATCACCTCCTTGCCGCTGTGGGTGTCGAGGGCGCCGGTGGGTTCGTCGGCGAGGATCACTTCACCGCCGTTCATCAAGGCCCGGGCGATACTCACCCGTTGCTGCTGCCCGCCCGACAACTGGCTGGGCCGGTGGGTGGTGTGGCTGGCCAGGCCCAGGCGTTCGAGCAATTGCCGTGCGCGACTGTGGCGTTGGCTCTCCGGCGTGCCCGCATAAATCGCCGGCATTTCCACGTTGTGCAAGGCACTGAGGTGCGCCAGCAAGTGGTAGCGCTGGAAGATGAACCCGAAGTAATCACGGCGCAGCTCCGCCAGCTGCTCATCGCCCAACGAGCGGGTTTCGATGCCATTGATTTTGTAACTGCCGGCGGTGGCGTAATCCAGGCCGCCGAGGATGTTCATCAAGGTGGATTTGCCAGACCCGGACGCGCCGATGATCGCGACCATTTCCCCGGCCTGAATCGTCAGGTCGATACCCTTGAGCGCAATGAATTCACGCTCGCCGGCCATGAAACTGCGGGTGATGCCCTTGAGTTCCAACAGTGGCTGGCTCATCCGTCAGTTCCCCGCCACGGCAGGCGACGCATCGCCGATCACCACTTTATCGCCCTCGGCCAGGCCGTCCAGGATCTGCACCTTGACGTTGTTGTTGATGCCGGTCTTCACATCCCGCGACACCGCCTTGCCCTTGGCATCCAGCACCCGCAGCGCATAACTGCCGTCCTGGTTGCGTGCCCCGAGTGCGGCCACCGGCACCATCAACGCGGCCTCGGCGGTGTCGAGCACGATGCGCACCTGGGCGGTCATGGCGATGCGCAGGCGGTGGTCAGGGTTGGGCACATCGAACAACGCGTTGTAGAACACTGCCGTGTTCTGCTTGGGCGTGCCGGCGGTCTGGGTTTCGAGGAAGTTCTGCGGCGCCGGCTCGGTACCGCGCAGCTTGGCGTAGTAGCGTTTGTCGGCCTCACCGAGGATGGTGAAATACACCTGCTGGCCGGGGCTGATATGAATCACATCCGCCTCCGACACCTGGGCCTTGACCGTCATCGTGTCGAGGTCCGCAAGCTTGAGCAGCACCGGCGCCAGTTGGCTGGCGATCACCGTCTGGCCTTCCTGGGTGACGATGCCCACCACATCGCCGTCGATGGGCGCATTGATGCGGGTGTAGTCCAGGTTGATCTTGGCGGTGTCGATCTGGATATGCGCGCTTTTGATCTGCGCATCCAGGGCCAACAGATTGGCCTGCTGCACCTGGAAGGTCGATTCGGCGTCTTCAAAATCCTGGCGTGAGACCGATTCGTCATTCTGCAAGCCTTTGTAGCGCTCATACACCGACTTGGCCTGCCTGAGCTGCGCCGCCGTGGCCCGGCGTTGGGCCTGGAGGTTTTCCTCATCCACCTGGGCCTTGCGCAGGGTGTTTTGCAGGATCAGCGGGTCGATTTCGGCTAGCCATTGACCCTTCTTGACCTTGTCGCCGACCTTGACCTTGAGTGACTTCAACTGCCCCGAGACTTGAGCGCCGACGTCGACCTGCTTGATGCCTTCGAGCAGGCCGGTGGCTAATACGGCGTTTTCGATATTGCCGCGTTCGGCGGTGGCGGTGAGGTACAGCGGTGCGTCGGCTGGGGCCTGGACGGTGTAGATGATCAGGCTGATGGCTACGGCCAGTACGGTGAATATGCCGATTTTGCGGAATTTAGAGTTTTGCATAGGTGACCATTTGATGAGGTTTGATCGGGTACATATCCGTTTCTGGGGTAACGGCGGCTATTGGTTCCGCCCTTAGATCAAAATCAAAAGCAGAGCCAGAGCCAGAGCCAGAGCCAGAGCCAACCTGAGGCCCACCTGATGTATGGAGATTAAAATGTGGGAGGGGGCTTGCCCCCGATAACGGTGGTTCAGTCAAAGTTGCATCAACTGACACCCCCTCATCGGGGGCAAGCTCCCTCGCCACAACAAGCCTTCCCGTCACGACACCACCTCCGCCGCAACGCCTTCCAACCACCACACAGCCAACCCCTGAACATTCGGCGCCTTGAGCAAAGTGAAATGATTCCCCCCGCCATACCAAACCTCCAACCCACTGCCCTGGCGCTTCCAGCCCTCGACCATCCCCACCTGCTCCCGCTGGTTCCCCACTGCATCCAACGCCGGATCCTCGGCCAGCACCAACCGCACCACCCCGCGATAGCGCTGTGCCGGGCGATACACCGTGCGCAATGCGACCGCGTAAGTGCGCGCCGGCCCAGCCATCGCGTCAACACTGGCGCGGGCCGGCAACAACCCCACGCCCACCATCCCTGCATGCAGGCCCTGGCGCTGCGCCACTTCATCGGCAACGGCAAAGTCCCCACGGTCAATTCCCAAGGGTTTGCCTGCCGCCAACTGCATCGCCTCGATCAACCGCAACAACGCCGCCGTCGTCGTATAGGGCCGCCCCGCGCCGCCCGGCGCCTCGCTGTCGATCACCGTCAACGACGCCACTTCCCGCCCCGCCGCCTGCAACCGCAGCGCCATCTCCAGCGCGACCCAGCCGCCAAACGAATGGCCCACCAGATGCACCGGCCCGTGCGGGCACTCATGCTCCAGTGCGAGCAGATTACAACTCGCCGCCGCTTCGACCTGGCTGTGGGGCACTGCCTCGCCATCCAGCCCTCGCGGCTGCAAGCCGAACAACGGCCAGTCCCGCCCTAGCGCTTCGCCAAGGCCCACAAACCCGGTGACGCTGTCCCCTGCCCCCGGCACGCAAAACACTGGAGCATAGCCGGCCCGTCCGCCCTGGATCCGCAGCAACGGTTGATGCGCGGTTTCCAGCACCGGTGAACAACCCGCCAAGGCCTCTGTCATCGCTGCACCCAACGCACGGATATGCGGCGCCTGCATCATGCTCTGGTGATCACCCGGCACGTCCACCTGGCGCAATTGCCCAGGCGCCAGGGCGTCCTCCCAACCCAGCGATACACTGCGCCGCGACAATTCGGTCGGCCGCTCCACAGCGCTGAACAGGTGCACCGGTATCGGCAACGGGAACAGGCTGTAATGCGCCAGCGCATGCCCGTGGCCAACTTCGCGCTCGATAAAGCTCAAGAGGTCCGCATCCGTAGCCGCCGCCATTTGCGCGTATAGCAGACCTTGATCGCGACAGCGTTGCAGCAGACCTGCAAAGTCCAGCTGTCCAATCTGCGCGTCCAACTGTTCAATCCTCGCCAGCTCATCCACACCTCCCTGTGCGTTCCAATAGGCGCGGCACTGCAACAGCAAATGCCGCTTGAGCGCATCCGGCCCGCTCCAGCGCGCCTTGCCCTGGTCGGTCAGGCGCGGCACATAGCTGTCGATCAGGCCGAGGAACGCCACCGGTTCATCCAGCCCCAGCAATTGCATCGCCACTTCATAGGCCAGCACACCGCCAAATGACCACCCTGCGATGCGATACGGCCCATGGGGTTGCAGGCCGCGAATCAGGCCGACCATGCGTGCCGCCAGGCCTTCCAGGGTGTTGAGGTGCGGCTCGCCGAGCGCCAGTCCCGGCAGGCCATAGATCGGGTAGTCACCCGGCAGATGCTGGCCCAGCGCCGGGAAGTACACGTCCATGCCGCTGAATTCATGCACCAGGAACAACGGCGCTTGCTTGCCGCTGCTGCGCACCGTGATCACCGAAGCGTCGCGCACCGGCTCGTCGGTGCGCTGGCGCAGCATCGCGGCCACCGAGGCGACGCTGGCGTGTTGGAACAACTCGGCCAGGCTCACCGCCAGCCCTGCGGTTTCCATCAGGTTGACCAGGCGAATCGCCAACAGCGAATGCCCGCCCAGCTCAAAGAAACTGTCATGCCGGCCAACCTGTTCCAGCTTCAGCACCTCGGCCCATAACTGCGCCAGGGTCTGTTCCAGGGCGTCGATCGGTGCTTCGAACTCGCGACTGAGCTGCGCGTCCAGGGCCGGCTCCGGCAGGGCTTTGCGGTCGACCTTGCCATTGGCGGTCAACGGCAGGCGGTCCAGCGGTACATAGGCCGAAGGCAGCATGTAGTCCGGCAGTTGCCCTTGCAGATGGGCACGGACGCTGTCGATAGCGACGGGCTGCGCAGCCCAGGTGAAATACGCCACCAAACGCTTATCCCCCGGCGCGTCTTCACGGGCCAACACCACCGCGTCCTGAATGCCCACGCAGGTCATCAGGCGCGCTTCGATCTCGCCCAACTCGATGCGGAAACCACGGATTTTCACCTGGTCGTCATTGCGTCCGATGCATTCGAGCAGGCCATCCACGGTCCAGCGGCCGAGGTCGCCGGTGCGGTACATCAAGGCCTGCGGATTGAAGGGATCCTGCACAAACTTTTCAGCGGTGAGGTCCGGTCGATTCAAATAACCCAGGGCCACGCCGTCACCACCGATGCAGATTTCACCGGTCACGCCCTGGGGCACTGGCTGCAAATACGCATCCAGCACATGCACCTGGGTGTTGGAGATCGGCCGTCCCACCGGCACGCTGTCGGCGTCGTCGGCAATCGTGCGCACTTCATAGGTGGTGGCGTAGGTGGTGGTTTCTGTCGGGCCGTAGCAATGCACCAGGCGCAACGCCGGCGCCTGGGCCAACAGGCTGCGGAACGCCGCAGGATCGGCACGCTCGCCGCCGCACAGGAGGATGCGCAAACCGGCCAGTGCGTCGGGAATCAGCTGCACGTACTGGTTGAACAACGCCGTGGTGACGAACAGCACCGTCGCCCCACGCAGCGCCGCGCCGAATGCCGCAGGGTCAAGCAAGGTGGCGTGATCGATGACCTGCACCTGCCCACCGTTGAGCAACGGCCCCCAGACATCCATGGTGCTGGCGTCGAACGCCGGGTTGGAGGCGAAGGCTACGCGGTCGCTGGCGTTGAAGTCCGCGTAGCCGTTGTTGAGCACCAACCGCGTGATGCCGCGATGGGGCACCCGCACGCCCTTGGGAATGCCGGTGGAGCCGGAGGTGTACATGATGTACGCCACGCTGTCCGAGGCTTGCGACAGGGCCGGGTTATGGCTCGGCTGTGGATCGAGGGCCAGGGTGTCCAGGTCCAGGCGTTGCGCCGCGTAGTCGATCAGCGCATCGCTGCGGGTCAACAACCAGCGCGCATCGCTGTCCTGCACCATGAACGCCTGGCGTTCGGCGGGTGCGTTGATGTCCAGCGGCACATAGGCAGCCGCACACTTCAATACCGCCAGTTGTCCGACCAGCAGTTCGACGGAACGGGGCAGCAGGATCGCCACGTTGTCGCCCGGTTTTACGCCCAGGCCCGACAGGTGATGGGCCAGGCGGTTGGCGCGGGAATTCAGCTCTCCGTAGCTCACGCGCTGCTCGCCCTGCACCACGGCCACTGCGTCGGGACGAGCCTGGGCCTGGGCTTCGAACAGGCGCTGCACCGTGTGTTCACGGGGGAAATCGCGGGTGCTGGCGTTGAACGCCAGCCGCAGTTGGTGCTGTTCGGCGGCGGGCAGGATCGGCAAGCGGCTGATGGCGGTATCGCTGGCCTGTTCCAGCGCCTGCACCAATTGCTCCAGGGCCACACTCAGGTAATCACACAGGCGCCGGGCGCCCTGCCCCGAGGCTTTGAAGGTGAAGCCATCGCCCAGGTCATCCACGCTCATCGACAGGCCGTAGTTGCTGTGCTCCTCGGCCTTGAGCAGGTCAATGCCCTGCCACGCCTCAGCCACTCCACCGACCTGCGGCGCGCTGTGCCGATAGTTGAACAGCACGCTGAACAGCGGCGTGGTCACCGGCACACCACTGCAACGCTGGGCCACTGTCAGCGGTGCGTGTTCATGGCTGAGCAGTTGGCTCAGCCGCGCATGGGTGGCGCGAACGGCGCTGCGTACCGAGTGCTCGCCGAGATCGACCCGCAGCGGCAAGGTGTTGATGAACACGCCCATGGCCCGCTCGGCGCCTTCGCCGCCGTGCATGCGGCCGAGCATCACGGTGCCGAACACCACCTGCTCACGGCCCGACACCTTGCCCAGCACCTGGGCCCACCCCAGGTGCATCAGGCTGGCGGCGCTGACGCCGCACTGGCGCGCCTGAGTGCGCAGGCGCTGGCTTAACTCAGGCGCAATCGCCAGGCGTACCTGTTCATCGATGCCCAGGTTGGCCACCTCCGTGGGCTCGTCGATCTGGCCGAGCATGTCGCGGAAAAACCCTTCGTGATCGTCCACGCCCAAGCGCGTCTGCGCCACCGTCTGCGCCACATAGTTGCGATACGGCACAGGCGTGCCCAAGGTGTGTTGCGTGCCCAGCAGGAACGCCTGTATCTCGTGTTGCAGGATCTCCAGGGCGATGTGGTCCATGACCAAGTGATGAAACAGCAAGGTGGCGACCACACGCGGGGTTTCTTCGCTGCACACCAGGCGCATCAACGGCGCCTGGGACAGGTCCAGGCGCGAGGGCAACGGCCCGCTTTCAACCCGCAGCGAAGCCTTGCGCCAGACCACCTGCACCGGTTCTTCCAGGTCGTCCCAGTGGAACGACGAGCGCAGGATGTCATGGCGCTCGATCACCGCCTGCAACGCCAGGGCAAACGCGTCCAGGCGCTGGCGGCTGTCAAAGGCAAACTGCGCCTGCAACACATAGGCATCGCCGGCCTGCACGGCGCGATGGTGATAGAGCATGCCGGCCTGCAACGGCGCCAGCGGGTAGATGTCCTGCACATTCGCCGCGCCACCGGGGATACCGGCGACGAGGTGGTCGATGGCGGCCTGCTCCAGCACGATCAGCGGCAACATCGCGGGCGTGATCGAGGTGCAGCCGTCGACGATGCCATTGGCCGGCACCACCACTTCGCGGCCACCGCCCAACGCCGCCGCGAAGGCCGACAGGGTGGGCTGAGCGAACAGCACTTTTACGTCCGCCGACAAACCCAGGCCGCGCATGCGCCCCATCAGGCTCACCGCCAGCAACGAGTGTCCGCCCAGTTCAAAGAAGTTGTCGTGACGCCCCACACGCTCCACCTTGAGCAACTCGGCCCACAGGCTGGCCAGGGCGATTTCCGTGTCGCCCTCGGGCGCTTCGTATTCGCGCACCACCATCGACTCCAGGCCCGGCGCGGGCAGTGCCTTGCGGTCGAGTTTGCCGTTGGGGCTCAAGGGCAACGCGTCGAGGTGAACGAAGACCGCCGGCACCATGAACTCAGGCAGGTGGTGCAGCAACTGACTGCGCAGCACATCGATGTCGATAAAGGCGCCGGTGTAGTACGCCACCAGGCGGTCTTCACGGGCGATCACGGCGGCTTCGTTGACCGCCGGGCACTCGGTCAGGCGGGCCTGGATCTCGCCCAGTTCGATGCGCAGGCCACGGATTTTCACTTGGTCGTCGTTGCGGCCCAGGTACTCAATATTCCCATCGGGCAGATACCGGCCGACGTCGCCGGTGCGGTACATCCGCCCACGGCTAAAGGGATCCTCAAGAAAGCGTTCGGCGGTCAGTTCCGGGCGGTTCAGGTAACCCCGCGCCACTTGCACGCCGCCGATAAACAGCTCGCCGACCACGCCCAGCGGCACCGGCTGCAATTGCCCGTCCAGCAGGTACATGCGGGTGTTGGCGATGGGCTTGCCGATGGGGGTGTTGTCCGGCGTCACCGGGCCTGCGCAGTTCCACGCCGTCACGTCGACAGCGGCTTCGGTCGGGCCATACAGGTTATGCAGCCCACTGCCCGGCAACTGCTGCTTGAAACGCCGCACCAGGCTGCCCGGCAACGCCTCGCCGCTGCACATAACGCGCACCAGCCCGGCGGCCTGGCTGACATCGCCATGGGCCAGGAACACGTCGAGCATCGACGGTACGAAGTGCAGCGTGGTGATGTGTTCGGCCTCGATCACCTCGCACAGGTACGCCGGGTCTTTATGCCCGCCGGGGCGCGCCATTACCAGGCAGGCGCCGGTGAACAGCGGCCAGAAGAATTCCCAGACCGACACATCGAAGCTGAACGGGGTTTTCTGCAAGACCCGGTCCTGGGCCGTGAGCCCGTATTCGTCCTGCATCCACAGCAGGCGATTGACCACGCCGCGATGGTCATTGATCACACCCTTGGGCTGGCCGGTGGAGCCGGAGGTGTAGATCACGTAGGCGCTCACGCCGGCTACACCGGGGTTCTCCACGGGTTGCCGGTGCCAGCTCGGCTGGTCCAGATCGACCACCGGCACCGCGCCCACCAGCGCACGGGTAGCGCCCTGGATCAGCACGACGGCGGGCGCGCTGTCTTCCAGCATGTAGGCGATGCGCTCCAGCGGGTATGCCGGGTCCAGCGGCACATAGGCGGCGCCGGCCTTGAGGATCGCGTACAGGCCAATGACCATGTCCAGGCCACGTTCCACGCAGATCGCCACCCGCGAATCCGGCTGCACACCCGACGCCAGCAGGTGATGGGCGAGCTGGTTGGCCCGCATATTCAGTTCGGCGTAAGTCAGTTGTAGTTCGCCAGCCTTGAGCGCAACCGCGTCGGGCGTGCGTGCCACCTGGGCCTCGAACATGCCGTGCAAGGTCTGGTCGAGGTTGTAATCCACCTGGGTCGCGTTGAAGTCGAACAGCAGGTGCTGGCGCTCGCGCTCGTCCAGCAGCGGCACATGCTCCAGCACCGCCTGGTCGTTATCGACCATGGCCTGCAACACGCGAGTGAAGTAGCCGACGTAAAGCTGCACGGTCGCTTCATCGAACAGCGCCACGGCGTATTCCAGCGCGCCGAGAATCGTGCCCTGCACTTCACCGAGGTTCAGCGACAGGTCGAACTTGGCAAAGTGGCTGTTCTCCATAATGCCTTCCAGGGCCAGATCGCCCAGGGCCAGGGTCGGCGCGCTGCTGTCCTGCCAGGCCAGCAGGGTCTGGAACAACGGGCTGTGGGCCAGGCTGCGCACCGGCCGGGTGAGTTCCACCACTTGCTCGAAGGGCAGGTCCTGATGGGCCTGGGCCGCCAGGGTCAGCGCCTTGACCCGCGCCAGCAGCGCTTCGGTACTCAGCCCGCCCGAGGTGTCGATGCGCACCGCCAGGGTGTTGACGAACAGGCCGATCAGCCCTTCGACTTCACTGCGCGTACGGTTGGCCACCGGCGAGCCGATCACCACATCCGCCTGCCCCGAAAGCCGTGCAAGCAAGGAGGCCCAGGCGCTCATCACAGTCATGTACAGCGTGCTGCCATGGCGTTGGCTCAAGGCCTTGAGCCCGGCGGTGAGGCGCTCGTCGAGGCGGATGTCCACGCTGCTGCCGGCGTAGTCCTGCTGCGCCGGGCGCGGGCGGTCGGTGGGCAGGCTGAGCAACGCCGGCGCCCCGGCCAGGGCCTGTTGCCAATAGCTGCTCTGGCGCTGAAGGACGTCGCCGCTGAGCCACAAGCGCTGCCACACGGCGAAGTCGCCGTACTGGATCGGCAATGGCGGCAACGGGTCGGGCTGCCCCTGGCTGAAGGCCTGGTACAGCGCCATCAGCTCGCGGGTGAGCACGCCCATGGACCAGCCGTCGGAGACGATGTGATGCAGGGTCAGCAACAGCACATGGTGCTCGTCGGCCATCACCACCAGGCGCCCGCGCAGCAGTGGGCCGCGCTCCAGGTCGAACGGCGCCGAGGCTTCGCCGTGGATCAACGCATCCAGCGCCTGCTGCGGTTGCGGGTGGCGGCGCAAGTCCTGCACCTGCAGCGGCAGCACGTCGTCGGCCGCGACAATCAGCACCTGGGCGTCGTCGCCGTGCTGGGCGAAGCGGCTGCGCAGGGTTTCATGCCGCGCCACAATCCGCGCCAGCGCCCGTTGCAAGGCCTGCACATGCAAATGCCCACGCAAGCGCAAGCCGATGGGAATGTTGTAGGCGGTATTGGCGCCTTCCATCAATGCCAGGAACCACAGGCGCTGCTGGGCAAACGACAGCGGCACCGGCTCATCGCGGTTGGCCGGCAGGATCGCCGGCAAAGTGCTGCGACCGGCCTGGGCCAGCACCTCGGCGACGGCGGCCAGTTCGGCGTTGGCAAACAGGTCGCCGAGCAACAGTTCCACGCCCAGGCGTTGACGGACCTGGGACACCATGCGCATGGCGAGCAGCGAGTGCCCGCCCAGTTCAAAGAAGTGATCGTGACGGCCGACACGCTCAACCTGCAACACATCAGCCCAGATCTGCGCCAGGCTGTTTTCGATCTCGCCCTCGGGCGCGGCGTATTCGCGGGTAAACAGCGCGGCCATATCCGGCGCCGGCAAGGCCTTGCGGTCGAGTTTGCCGTTGGCGGTCAAGGGCAGCGTATCGAGTTTCATGAAAGCGACCGGCACCATGTAGTCCGGCAGGTGCGCCACCAGATGGGCGCGGATCTCGCCCACCGCCAGCGCGTCGAGTTGCGGGTTTTCGGTGTAGTACGCCACCAGGCGCTCTTCGCGCACCAGCACCACAGCCTCCTGAACGCTTGGCAGGTGGTTGAGCTGGGTTTCGATTTCCCCCAGTTCGATGCGCACGCCACGGATTTTTACCTGATCGTCATTGCGGCCCAGGTAGTCGAGGTTGCCATCGGGCAACCAGCGCGCCAGGTCGCCGGTGCGGTACATGTGACCGGCGTTGAACGGGTCTTGCAGGAACCGTTCGGCCGTCAGTTCCGGACGGTTCAGGTAACCCCGCGCCACGCCCTTGCCGCCTACATACACCTCACCCGCAACACCCAGCGGCACCGGGCGTTGTTGCTCGTCCAGCAGATACACCGTGGCATTGGCGATGGGCTTGCCGATATGCAAAGGCTGCCCGGCCTCGACCTTGCCGGAGGTGGCGACCACCGTGGCTTCGGTGGGGCCATAGTTGTTGATCAGTTCAAAACGCTGCGCCCGCCCGAACTGCCGCAGGCGGTCGCCGCCGATCAGCAAGGTGCGCAGGGTCGGGTGCTCGATGTGCTGGCTGAAAGCGTACTCGGCCACGGGCGTGGGCAGGAAACACACATCCAGCGGCTGCGCACACCACCAGGCCAGCAGTGCGTCGATGTCTTCGGGGCCGTCATGGGCCGCTGGCAGGTGCAGGGTCGCGCCGACACACAGCGCCGGCCACACTTCCCAGGCCATGGCATCAAAGCCGAACCCGGCGACGCTGGCGGTGTGGCGCCCGGCGCACAGGTCGAAGGCGCGGCAATGCCAGTCCACCAGGTTGGTCACGGTGTGGTGCTCGACCATCACGCCTTTGGGCAGGCCGGTGGAGCCGGAGGTGTAGATCACATAGGCGAGGTTCGCCGGGGTCACGGCGACCATAGGGTTGCTCGCCGCGTGGTGGTGCCAGGTGTAGCGGTCCAGGTTGATCACCGGCACGTCCAGCTCGGGCAGGCGTTCGAGCAAGGCGTGCTGGGTCAGTACCGCCACCGGCGCGCTGTCGCTGAGCAGGTAGGCCAGGCGCTCGGCCGGATGGGACGGGTCCACCGGCACGTAGCAGGCGCCGGCCTTAAGGATGGCCAGCAACCCGGCCAGGGTGTCGAGGCCACGACGGGCAACAATGGCCACGCGGTCGTCGGGTTTGACGCCCAGCGCCAGCAGGTGATGGGCCAGCAGGTTGGCTTGCCCGTTGAGTTCGGCGTAGGTCAGTGAGTGCTCCAGCTGCACCGCCGCAATGGCATGCGGCGTAAGAGCGGCCTGGGCTTCGATACGCCCGTGCAGCGTGGTGCCCTGGGGAAAATCAGCCTGGGTGGCGTTGAACTGTTCCAGCAACAAGCGCTGCTCGACGGCGGGCACCACCGGCACGTGATTGAGCGCGGTGTCGGGCGCCTGCTCCAGGGCCGTCACCAGGTTTTCCAGGGCGGTGTGCAGGTAGGCGCAGACCCGCTGCGGGTCCACCTGGGTGCTGGCCAACAGGCTCAGGCCAAAGCCGTCGCCCAGGTCATCGATGCTCAGGGTCAACGGGTAGTTGGTGCGCTCTTCGGCACTGAGGGCGGCGATGCCCTGCCACGCCGAGACCGCTTCGGCGCTGGCGGCGGGCGCGCTGTGGCGATAGTTGAGCAGCGCACTGAACAACGGCGTCGGCGCAACCACACCACTGCAGCGCTGGGCCAGGGCCAACGGCGCGTGCTCGTGGCGCAACAGGGTGGTGAGCCGTGCATGGGTGGCCTTGACCCCGGCGCGCACGTCCTGGCCATCGACGTCCACGCGAAACGGCAAGGTGTTGATGAAGATGCCCAAGGCGCGATCCGTGGCATGGCTGCCTTGCATGCGGCCCATCAACACCGTGCCGAACACCACCTGTTGCTTGCCCGCCAAGACCCCCAGCACCTGCGCCCAGCCCAGGTGAAACAGGCTCGCCGCGCTCACCCCCAACTGCCGCGCCTGGGTGCGCAAGCGCAAGCTCAACGGCGCCGCCAACGGCAGGCTGAGTTCGCTGATGCCCCGCGCATCGCCCTGCACATCCTGCAAGCCAAACGGCAAGGTTGGCTCGCTGATATCGCCGAGCATCTGGCGGAAGAAACCTTCGTGTTCCTGTTCACTGATGCCCAACCGCGCCTGGGCCACGTAGTTGCGAAACGGCACCGCCTGACCCAACGCCGCGCCCTGCCCCAGCAGGCACGCCTGCATTTCATGGCACACCACTTCCAGGGCGCTGTGATCCAGGGCCATGTGGTGGAACAACAACGTGGCAACGATGCGCCCATTGGCCGGGTCGTCGGCACGCACCAGGCGCAGCAGCGGCGCCTGGGTCACGTCGAGGCGATAGTGGCGGGCATCGAACAAGGCGTGCAGTTGGGCGGCGGTCTCGCCGTCGGCCGGGTCCAGTTGCAGGGCCTGCACCGGCAGGCGCGCGGTGCGCCACACCACTTGCGACGGCTCCTGCAAGCCATCCCAGACCACGCCGGTGCGCAGGATGTCATGGCGGTCCATCACCGTTTGCAGTGCTTGGGCGAACGCCTCGAAACGCGCCAGGCTGTCGAACGCGAACTGCGACTGCATCACGTACGGGTCGCCCTGCTCGGCGCTGACATGGTGAAACAGGATGCCCTCCTGCAACGGCGCCAGCGGGTAGATGTCCTGGATATTCGCCACGCCGCCGTCGACCGTGGCGACGATGCGGTCGATGTCGTCCTGGCTGAGGCTCGACAGGGTCAGCATGTCCGGTGTGATGCGCTCGGCGCCGGGCGGGATGCGATTGGCCGGCACCTCGACTTCACCGGCCTTGGGCGCGCAATACTCGCCGGCCTTGATCAACTCGATCAGCCCCGGTTTGTGCTCGCGCAAGGCGGCCAGGATTGCAGGGTCGCTCAAGGCCTGCCTGTTGCCTTGCACCGACAACTGCTCGCCCTTGAGCGCCAGTTGGATGTCCTTGGTTTTCAGGGTTGCCAGCAGCTCAAAGAGGCTCACAGGACGATCTCCATTCGTTCGGTCATTGCGGCGTAGCCGGCCAGGGTCGGCTGTTCGAACAGCCCCCGGACGTCGGCTTCCATGCCTTCCTGGCGCAAGCGCCCAATCAAGCTCACGGCAAGCAGCGAGTGCCCGCCCAGTTCAAAGAAATTGTCCTGGCGCCCGACCCGCTCGACGTTGAGCAACTCGGCCCACAAGCGCGCCAGCAGGATTTCGGTGTCGCCTTCCGGTGCCTCGTATTCACGCAGGTTCAGGGCTTGCAGGCCGGGCGCCGGCAGGGCCTTGCGGTCGAGTTTGCCGTTGGGGCTCAGGGGCAGCGCGTCGAGGTGCACGAACAGCGCGGGCACCATGAAGTCCGGCAGGTGGTGCAGCAGGTGGGCGCGCAGGTGCTCGATATCGATGTGCGTACCGGTGTAGTAGGCGACGAGGCAATCTTCACGGGCGACCACCGCCGCTTCGCTGACCTGGGGATACTCAAGCAGCCGCGCCTGGATCTCTCCCAACTCGATACGCAGGCCACGGATCTTGACCTGGTCGTCATTGCGGCCCAAGTATTCAATGTTGCCGTCGGGCAGGTAGCGGCCAAGGTCGCCGGTGCGGTACATCCGTCCGGCGCGGAACGGGTCATCAAGGAAACGCTCGGCGGTCAGTTCAGGACGGTTGAGGTAACCCCGCGCCACTTGCACGCCACCGATAAACAATTCGCCGACCACGCCCAGCGGCACCGGCTGCAACTGCGCATCCAGTACGTACATGCGCGTATTGGCGATGGGCTTGCCGATGGGCGTATTGTCCGGCACATCGGGGCGTGCGCAGTTCCAGGCGGTGACGTCGACCGCGGCTTCGGTGGGGCCGTAGAGGTTGTACAGGCCGCTCCCCGGCAACTGGGTCTTGAAGCGGCGCACCAGGCTGCCCGGCAGCGCTTCGCCGCTGCACATCACCCGCACCAGCCCTGCCGCCTGGCTCACGTCGCCATGGGCCAGGAACACATCGAGCATCGACGGTACAAAGTGCAGCGTGGTGATCAGTTCGGCTTCGATGACCTCGCACAGGTAGGCCGGGTCTTTATGCCCGCCGGGGCGCGCCATCACCAGGCGTGCGCCGGTGAACAGCGGCCAGAAGAATTCCCACACCGACACATCGAAGCTGAACGGAGTTTTCTGCAACACCGCATCCTCGGCCTTGAGGCCATAGGCGTCCTGCATCCACAGCAGCCGGTTGACCACCGCGGCGTGTTCGTTGATCACGCCTTTGGGCTGGCCGGTGGAGCCGGAGGTGTAGATCACGTAGGCCTGGTGCCGGGCGGTCAGGCCCGCGACCTCGGGGTTGCTCGGCGGCTGATGCTGCCAGGTGACCTGGTCCAGATTGAGCAGCGGCACGTCGCCCAGCAAGGCCACGGTGGCGTCCTGGGCCAGCACCACCACGGGGGCGCTGTCCTGCAGCATGTAGGCGATCCGCTCCAGCGGGTACGCCGGGTCCAGCGGCACATAACCGCCGCCGGCCTTGAGGATGGCGAACAGGCCGATGACCATGTCCAGGCCACGCTCCAGGCAAATCCCCACCCGCGCATCCGGCTGCACACCCAGCCCGCGCAGATGATGAGCCAGGCGGTTGGCCTGCTCATTCAGGTGTTGGTAGGTAAGGTGTTGCTCGCCCGCCTTCACCGCGATGGCGTGGGGCGTGCGCTGGACTTGGGCTTCGAACATCCCGTGCAGGGTCTGGTCGAGGTTGTAGTTCACCTCGGTGGCGTTGAACGCCACCAGCAATTGTTGACGCTCCTCGGCGCTGAGGATGGGCAGGCGATTGAGCGCTTGATTCGGTGCCTGTTCCAGGGCCTCGACGAGGCCGGCCAGGGCTACGTGCATGTAGCCGCAGACGCGTTGCGCATCGACCTGGGCCAATGCGGTCACATCGTAGCCATCGCCCAGGTCGTCCACGTTGAGGGTCAGCGGGTAGTTGGTGCGCCCGTCGTTGACCAGGGTCTGCATGCCTTCCCAGGCGTGTTGCGCCTCCTGGGAACGGGTGGCGGCGCCGCGATGGCGATAATTGAGCATCGCGCTGAACAATGGCGCCGGTGCGGCCACACCGCTGCAACGCTGGGCCAGGGCCAGGGAGGCGTGTTCATGGCCGAGCAACGCGGTGAGTCGGGCATGGGTGGCGCGCACTGCCGAGCGGGCACCCTGAGCGTCGATATCCAGGCGCAGCGGCAAGGTATTGATGAATACACCCAGCGCCCGGTCGGCCCCTTCGCCGCCTTGCAGACGGCCCACCAGCACCGTGCCGAACACCACGCTGTGGCGCCCGGAGGTGGCCGCCAGCACTTGGCCCCAGGCCAGGTGGAACAGGCTCGCGGTGCTCACGCCAAGCAAGCGGGCCTGGGCACGCAGGCGGCGGTTGAGGTCACTGTCCAGGTGCAGGCGGTGCTCCTGGATCGCGTTGCCGTCGCCGCGCACGTCGTGCAGGCCGAATGGCAGGGTCGGTTCGTCGACATCACCGAGCATTTCGCGGAAGAACACCTCGTGCTCCTGCTCGCTGATACCCAAGCGCGCCTGGGCCACGTAGTTGCGGTACGGCATCGGCGCAGCCGTCGGCGCCGGATGCCCCAGCAGGTAACCTTGCATTTCCCGCAGCACCACGTCGAAGGCGGTGTGATCGAGGGCGATATGGTGATAGAGCAGCACCACGACCACGCGCTGGTTGGCCGGATCTTCGGCATAGGCCAGGCGAATCAACGGCGCCTGACTGATGTCCAGGCGGTAGCGCCGGGCATCAAAACGTTGATGCAGGCCGGCGAGCACATCGCCTTCAAGGTGCAGCTGTTCAAGGGGCAACCGGGCCTTGCGCCACACCACTTGCAACGGTTGCACCAGCCCTTGCCACACCACGCCGGTACGCAGGATATCGTGGCGGTCGATCACCTGTTGCAGTGCCTGGGCAAAGGCGCGCACGCGCTCGATGCTGTCGAACGCCAGGTGCGATTGCAGCAAATAGGGGTCGCCCTGCTCGGCGGTGAGGTAGTGGTAGAGAATGCCTTCCTGCAACGGTGCCAGCGGGTAGATGTCCTGCACATTGGCCGCGCCGCCAGGCACTTGGGCAACCACTTGATCCAGGGTGGATTGGTCAAGTTGCACCAGTGACAACAGGTCCGGGGTCAGGCGCTGGCAGTCGACCGGGATACGGTTGACGGGCACCTGCACTTCACGGCCACTGCCCACCGCTGCCGCCAGGGCGGCCAGGGTCGGCTGGCTGAACAGCACGCGCACATCGGCACTGAGGCCGACCTGGCGCATGCGTTCGATCAGGCTGACCGCCAGTAACGAATGGCCGCCCAGTTCGAAGAAATGGTCGTGACGCCCCACCTGCTCGACCTGCAACACCTCGGCCCAGATGCCGGCCAGGGTGGTTTCCACTTCACCCTGCGGCACTTCGTAGTCACGGGTCAGCAACGCGGCCTGATCCGGTGCCGGCAGGGCCCGGCGGTCGAGCTTGCCGTTGGCGGTCAGGGGCAATGCGTCGAGCTTCACGTAGGCCACCGGCACCAAGGCATCCGGCAAGTGCGCCTGCAATTGCTCGCGCAGGCTTTCGATCAGCAGCGGCTGTTGTTCGGTGAACCACGCGATCAGGCGGCCCTCGCGCACCAGCACCACCGCTTCGCCGACGCCGTGCAGCGCCGCCAACTGGCTTTCGATTTCCCCCAGTTCGACGCGCACGCCACGGATTTTCACCTGGTCATCGTTACGCCCCAGGTACTCGATATTACCCTCGGGCAACCAGCGCACCAGGTCGCCGGTGCGGTACATGCGCCCTGCATTGAACGGGTCTTGCAGGAAGCGTTCGGCAGTCAAGTCCGGGCGATTGAGGTAACCCCGCGCCACGCCGCTGCCGCCTACATACAGCTCACCGGCCACGCCCACCGGCACCGGGCGCAATTGCCCGTCCAACACGTAGACGCTGGCATTGGCGACAGGTCGGCCGATATGCAGCGCCTGCCCGGCACGCACGCGGCCCGAGGTGGCAACCACCGTGGCTTCGGTGGGGCCGTAGTTGTTGATCACCGCAAAGCGCCGATCCTGGTTGAACTGGCGCAGGCGGTCACCGCCGATCAGCAGGATGCGCAAGGTGGGGTGCTGCAACTCCTGGCTGAACGCGTATTCGGCCACCGGCGTGGGCAGGAAGCTCACGTCCAGGGGCTGCGCCAGCCACCAGGCGAGCAATTCATCAATGTTGTCGTTGCCCACATCGCCAGGCGGCAGGTGCAGGGTGGCGCCCACGCACAGCGCCGGCCAGACCTCCCAGGCCATGGCATCAAAGCCGAACCCGGCGACGCTGCTGGTGTGGCTGACGGCGCTCAGGCCAAAGGCTTCGCAGTGCCAATGCACCAGGTTTTCCACGGTGCGGTGTTCCACCATCACGCCCTTGGGCTGGCCGGTGGAGCCTGAGGTGTAGATCACGTAGGCCAGGTGGGCCGGGGTCAGGGCGGCGAGTTGCGGATTGCTGACGGGGTGGCGCCAGGTGGCGTGCACGTCGATGCTGGTGACGGCGCCCAGCAGGTTGCGGGTGCTCGCTTCGGCCAGCACCGCCACTGGCGCGCTGTCTTGCAATAGGTAAGCAATGCGCTCGGCGGGATACGCCGGGTCAATCGGCACGTAGCCGGCGCCGGCCTTGAGAATCCCCAACATCCCCACCACCATCTGCGGGCCCCGTCGGCAGCACAGGGCGACGCGATCGTCTGGCTGCACACCCTGTGCAATCAGTTGATGGGCCAGTTGGTTGGCGCGCTGGTTGAGCTGCTGATAGGTCAGTGATTCGCCGTCCTGCACCAGCGCAATGGCGTCGGGCTGGCGGTCGGCGCGGATCTCGAAAGCGCCGTGAAGCGTGTGGCCGCTGGGGAAATCCGCGACGGTGGCGTTGAACTCGCGCAGCAGGGTCTCACGTTCGCCGGCTGGGAGAATGTCGAGCTGATTGAGCGCGGTGTGCACGCTGTATTCCAGGCTATCGACCAACCGTTCGATGGCATTTGCCATGTATGCGCACAGGCGCTGGGCGCCGATGCGGGGCAAGGCCAGCACCGTCAGGCCGAAGCCTTCGCCCAGGTCATCCACGCTCAGGGTCAGCGGGTAGTTGCTGCGTTCTTCACCGCCCAGCAGCTGCACGCCTTCCCAGATGCCGTGGCCGTCGCGGGCGAGGGTTTCGGGGCTGCTGTGGCGATAGTTGAGCAGCGCGCTGAACAGTGGCGTCGAGGCCGCCACGCCACTGCAACGCTGGGCCAGGGCCAGGGACGCGTGTTCATGGCCGAGCAAGGCGCTCAAGCGTGCATGGGTGGCCTTGACGGCGGCGCCCGCGCTGACGGCGGTATCCACCCGCAGCGGCAAGGTATTGATGAACATGCCCAAGGCCCGGTCCGCGCCGTCACCGGCCTGCATACGGCCCATCAGTACGGTGCCGAACACCACCTCGTCACGCCCGCTGACCAGCCCCAGCACCTGGGCCCAGGCCAGGTGCATCAGGCTCGCCGCGCTCACGCCCAGGCGCCGTGCCTGTTCACGCACGCGCCGGGCCAGCAGCGTGTCCAGGGCCTGCTCGGCCTCTTCGATATCACGGCCGTCGCCCTGCACGTCCTGTACGCCGAAGGGCAAGGTGGGCTCATCGATATCGGCCAGCATCTCGCGGAAGAACCGCTCATGCTCGTCGATGCTCACACCCAGGCGCGCCTGGGCCACGTAGTTGCGAAAAGGCGCGGCCGCCGGCAAGTCCTGAGCCTGGCCGAACAGAAATGCGCCCATCTCCTGGCCGACCACGTCCATGGCGGTGTGGTCCAGTGCCAAATGGTGGAACAGCAGGATCGCCGCCACCTGCCCATTCACCGGGTCCTGGGCGTAGACCATGCGCAGCAGCGGCGCCTGGGTGATGTCCAGACGGTAATGACGCGCATCGAACCGGGCGTGCAGTTGCCCGATGAAGTCGCCGTCGGCCGGATCAAGGTCCACCGCCTGCACCACCAGCTGCGCCTCACGCCACACCACCTGCACCGGGCTGTCCAGGCCTTCCCAGACCACGCCGGTGCGCAGGATGTCATGACGGGCGGCGACCTGTTGCAGCGCGCCCATAAATCCGTGCAACCGCTCCAGGCTGTCGAAGGCCATGCGCGATTGCAACAGGTACGGGTCACCCTGCTCGGCACTGATGTGGTGGTACAGGATGCCTTCCTGTAACGGCGCCAGCGGGTAGATATCCTGCACATTCGCCGCGCCGCCGGGGACGTTGGCGATGATGCGGTCGATGGCACCTTGGTCAAGGTCCACCAGCGTCAGCATCGACGGCACGATCCGCGTGCAGCCCGATGGAATGCCATTGGCCGGCACCACAATCTCCCGACCACTGCCCACCGCCGCCGCCAACGCCGCCAGGCTTGGCTGGTTGAACAGCACCCGCACATCCGCGCTCAAGCCCGCCTGGCGCATGCGTTCGATCAAACTCACCGCCAGCAACGAATGCCCGCCCAGCTCAAAGAAATGGTCATGCCGGCCCACGCGGTCGAGCTTGAGCAGGTCCTGCCAGATCTGCGCCAGCCGGCGTTCCACCTCACCTTCCGGCGCTTCATAACCGCGGCTGAGCAGCGCGCCTGCATCCGGCACCGGCAGGCCTTTGCGGTCCAGCTTGCCGTTGGCGGTCAGCGGCAGCAGCGCCAGCCAGACATAGGCCGACGGCACCATGTAGTCCGGCAACTGGCCTTGCAGATGGGCACGCAGCGCGTCGATCGGCAGCGGCGCGGCGGCGGTGTAGTACGCCACCAGGCGCTTGTCGCCGGGTTCGTCTTCGCGCACCAGCACCACGGCGTCGTTCACGCCGGCGAAGGCGCTCAGGCAGGCTTCGATCTCCCCCGGCTCGATACGGAACCCGCGAATTTTCACTTGCAGGTCATTGCGTCCCTGGTAGAGCAAAGTGCCGTCGGCCTGCCAGCACGCCAGGTCACCCGTGCGGTACAGCACGCCCTCGCCAAACGGGTTCGGGATAAATTTTTCGGCGGTCAGTTGCGGCTGGTTCAAATACCCCGTGGCCACGCCCGCGCCACCGATATACAGCTCGCCGACTGCGCCCAATGGCAACAGTTGCTGGCGCACATCCAACACATAGACCTGGGCGTTCGCGATTGGCCGACCAATCGGAATACCGCCCTCGCCCACCTGGGTGATTTCATGGGTGGTGGAAAAGGTCGTGGCTTCGGTCGGTCCGTAACCATTGAGCAGGTGCTGGGGCTTGCCATGCTTGAGCACGCGGCCGATCACCTGCGGGTCGAGCACATCGCCGCCGACGATCAGGTAACGCAACTGCGCGAACACCGGCAACAGCGCATCGGCGTACTGGTTGAACAGCCCGGCGGTCATCCACAACACGCTGACGGATTGCTCCTGCAACAGTGCGGCAAACGCGGCCTGGGACAAAAGCACCGCATGCTCGACCACCACCACACAGCCGCCATTGAGCAACGGCGCCCACACGTCGAGGGTGCTCGCGTCGAAGGCCGGGTTGGAGGCGAAGGCCACGCGGTCCTGCGGGTTGAACTCGGCATAGCCGTTGTTGAGCACCAGGCGCGAGATCGCACGGTGCGGCACCTGCACGCCCTTGGGCGCGCCCGTGGAGCCGGAGGTGTAAAGGATGTACGCCACGCTTTGCGACGAAAGCTCCACGTCAGGGTTGCGCGGGGACAGCGCGTCCAGGTTCAGGTCGGCCAGGGTGTTGAGCACCCGCTGCGCGCCACTGTCCTGCACGATAAAGGCCTGACGCTCCAGCGGCGCGTTGACGTCCAGGGGCACATACACGGCGCCGCATTTGAGAATCGCCAGCTGGCAGATCAGCAGATCGAGGCTGCGCGGCAACGCAATCGCCACGCTTTCCCCCGGCTGCACGCCCTGGTTGATCAGGTGATGGGCCAGGCGGTTGGCGCGGCGGTTGAGGTCGCGATAGCTCAAGGACAGTTGGCCGTGCACGGCCGCCACGGCTTCGGGACGCGCCAGGGCCTGGGCCTCGAATAACTGGTGCACGGTCAGGTGCGATGGGTAATCGCGGGCAGTGGCGTTGAAATCCACCAGCAATTGGTTGCGCTCGGCAGGCGGCACAATCGACACCCGGTGCACGGGTGTGGTCGGTGCCTGTTGCAACGCGGTCACCAGGTGGCGCAAGGCGGTAAGCATATAGTCGCCGACGCGCTGCACATCCAGCGTGGCCACGCCTTGCACGGTCAGCGCGAAGCCTGTGCCCAGGTCATCGACGTTGAGCACCAGCGGGTAGTTGCTGCGCTCTTCGGAACTCAGGATCTGGATGCCGGAGGCGGCAAACGGGCTGTCACCCGGCGCTTCGTCCGGGGCGCTGTGGCGATAGTTGAGCAGCGTGCTGAACAACGGCAACGAACCCGGCACCCCGCTGCAACGCTGGGCCAGGGACAGCGATGCGTGCTCATGCCCGAGCAATTGCGCCAGGCGTGCATGGGTGGCGCGCACGGCGGCTTGTACGCCGACCGCGCCAACGCTGACCCGCAGCGGCAAGGTGTTGATGAACATGCCGAGGGCGCGGTCGGCGCCCTCGCCGCCCTGCATGCGGCCCAGCAGCACGGTGCCGAACACCACATCCTGCTGACCCGAGACTTGCCCCAGTACCTGGGCCCAGGCCAGGTGCACCAGGCTTGCGGTGCTCACGCCCAATTGCCGCGCCTGTTCGCGCAGGCCCTGGCTCAGGGCCGGTTCCAGCGGCAGGCAAGCCTCGACAATGCCGCTGCCGTCGCCATGCACGTCCTGCAACCCGAAGGCCAGGGTCGGCTCGTCGATATCACCCAGCATCTCGCTGAAGAACGCTTCATGCTGAGCCTGGCTCACACCCAGGCGTGCCTGGGCCACGTAGTTGCGGTACTGCACCGCATCGGGCAACTGCGCGCTGCGCCCGGACAGGCTGGCGCTCATCTCCTGCACGAGCACGTGCAGGGCGGTGTGGTCGAGCAGGATATGGTGCAGCAGCAGGATGCCGACAAAGCCGCCCGGCGCTTCGGCATAGGCCAGGCGCATCAACGAGGCGCGAGACAGGTCAAGGCGGTAGTGGCGTGGGTCGAAGCGTTGTTGCAGGTGGGCCATGGACAGGTCGATGCGCTCGACCACCAGCGGCGCCTCGCGCAGTACGACTTGCACCGGTTCGTCCAGGCCTTCCCAGAGGATCGCGGTGCGCAGGATGTCATTGCGCTCGATCACGCTGTGCAGCGCCTGGATGAAGGCGTTCACCGCCGCTTGATCGTCGAACCCCAACTGCACCTGCAACACGTAGGGATCGCCCTCGGCGGTTGCCAGGTGGTGATACAGGATACCGGCCTGCAACGGCGCGAGGCCGTAGATGTCCTGCACATTGCCAATGCCGCCGGGCACCTGTTGCAGGACGTGGTCGATGGCGGCCTGATCAAGCTCGATCAGCGCCAGCATGTCCGGCGTGATGACGGCGCTGCCTGCGTGGATCCGGTTGACCGGCACCAGCACCTCCCGCTGCCCGCCCACTGCGGCGGCGAGCGCGGCCAGGGTGGGTTGTCCGAACAACACGCGCACATCGGCGCTGAGGTCGACCTGGCGCATGCGTTCGATCAGCTTGACCGCCAACAGGGAATGGCCGCCCAGTTCGAAGAAGTTGTCGTCGCGGCCAATGCGGTCGAGTTTGAGCAGGTCTTGCCAGATCGTCGCGATGGTTGTTTCGACAGAGCCGAGTGGCGCCTCGTAGCCGCGCCGGGCCAACGCGTCGGCATCCGGCGCGGGCAAGGTCTTGCGGTCGAGTTTGCCGTTGGCGGTCAGCGGGAAGGCGTCCAGCACTACGAAGGCGCTGGGCACCATGTGGTCGGCCAGGCTAAGGCGCAAGTGATCGCGCAGCACCGCGACGCTGATGTCGCCCTCGACGATCACATAGGCCACCAGGCGCTGATCGCCCGGCGCGTCTTCACGGGCGATGACCACCGCGTCGCGCACACCTTGAGCGGTGGCGAGGCGCGCCTGGATTTCGCCGAGTTCGATACGGAAACCACGGATTTTTACCTGGTCGTCGTTGCGCCCCAGGTAGTCCACACTGCCATCGGCCAACAGGCGGCCGAGGTCGCCGGTCTTATACAGGCGCTGGCCGGTGGTTGGGTCGGTCAGGAAGCGCTCGGCGGTCAGTTCGGCGCGGTTCAGATAGCCTCGCGCCACCCCGGCGCCGCCGACGTACAACTCGCCGACCACACCCAATGGCAGCGGCTCGCGGTGCGCGTCCAGCACATACAGTTGCAGGTCCGGAATGCGCACGCCAATCGGGCTCACGCCCACCAAATGCGCATCCGCCGCTTCCAACGGGCGATAGGTCACGTGCACCGTGGTTTCGGTGATGCCATACATGTTCACCAGTTGCGTGCCGGCATTGATCGCACGGGCGTACCACGGTTTGAGCATGCCCGGTTCCAGGGCTTCGCCGCCGAAAATAACCTGGCGCAGCGAGTGGGCCTGGGGGCTGTTGCCCTGGGCCGCAATCAACTGGCGGAAGGCGCTGGGCGTCTGGTTGAGGATGCTCACACCGGCTTCGCACAGCAGCGTGTAGCACTCATCCGGCGAGCGGCTGACCAGTTGCGGCACGATCAGCAACTGACCGCCGTGCATCAACGCACCCCAGATTTCCCACACCGAGAAGTCGAACGCAAAGGAATGAAACAGTGCCCACACATCCGTGTGATTGAAGCCGAACCACTGCTCGGTGGCGCTGAACAGTCGCGCCACCTGGCGATGCTCGATCATCACGCCCTTGGGCTGGCCGGTGGACCCGGAGGTGTAGATCACATAGGCCAGATGGTGCGGGCTGACCGCGACACGCGGATTGACCAGGGACTCGCCGCGCAGGCCATTGAGATCGATCTGCGCCAGCTCGCCCACCAAGTGACGGGTGTTGGCTTGCACCAGCACCGCCAGCGGTTGGCTGTCGTGCAGGGTGTAGGCGATGCGCTCCAGCGGATACGCCGGGTCGATCGGCACATACCCTGCCCCGGCCTTGAGGATACCCAGCAGGCCGATGATCATCTCCAGGCCGCGCTCCACGCAGATCGCCACGCGGTCATCGGGACGCACGCCCTGGGCCAGCAGGCGATGGGCGACCTGGTTGGCGCGTTCGTTGAGTTGGCGATAGGTGAGACGTTGTTGCTCATAACGCAGCGCGATGGCGTCAGGGTGGGCTGCCGCGTGGGCTTCGACTTGCTGATGGATCAGGGCAGTGTCGGGGTAGGTATGTGGCGTGTGGTTGAGGCTGTGCAGCAGGTGGTGACGCTCGGTCTCGGGCAGGATGTTCAGGCCGCTCAGCGGCATCTCCGGTCGCTGCTCAAGGGCGTCGGCCAGGCTGTGGAGTGCCGTGTGCAGGTAGTTCGCCACTCGGGCTGCGCCAATGGAGGCGTCGACCATCACCGTCAGCGCGAAGCCTTCGCCCAGGTCATCCACATTCACCGTCAGCGGGTAATTGGTGCGCTCCTCGGCGCCCAGCACCTGGATGCCCTCGGCCACCTCGATCACCTCGGCCATATCCGTGGCGGCACTGTGGCGATAGTTGAGCATCGCGCTGAACAGCGGCGTCGGCGCGGCAACCCCGCTGCACCGCTGCGCCAGCGCCAGGGAGGCATGCTCATGGTTGAGCAACGTGGTGAGCCGCGCATGGGTGGCCTTGACCCCGGCGCGCACGCCCTGCTCGCCCACGTCCACGCGCAACGGCAAGGTGTTGATGAACATCCCGAGCGCCCGCTCACCGCCCTCGCCCGGCCCCATGCGGCCGAGCATCACCGTGCCGAACACCACCGCCTCACGGCCCGAGACCACGCCCAATACCCGGGCCAGCGCCAGGTGCATCATGCTTGCCACGCTCACCCCCAATGGCCGCGCCAGGCTGCGCAGACGGCGGCTCAGCTCAGCGTCGACCGGCAGGCGCGCCTCGTCGATCCCCTGGCCATCGCCCTGCACATCCTGCAAGCCAAACGGCAGCGTCGGCTCATCGATATCCGCGAGCATCTCGCGGAAAAAACCTTCATGAACCTGCTCGCTGACGCCATGGCGCACCTGGGCGATATAGCTGCGAAAAGGCACCGGCTCAGCGGCCTGGGCTTGCTGGCCGGCCAGGTACAGCTGGATCTCATGACGCACCACATCCAGCGCGGTGTGGTCGAGGATGGTGTGGTGGAACAACAGCATGGCCACGACACGCTGGTTGGCGCGGTCGTCGGCAACCACCAGGCGCAACAGCGGCGCCTGGCCCAGGTCCATGCGATAGATGCGGGCGTCGTAGCGTTGTTGCAGCTGTGCAAGTACGTCGCCGCCGTCAAAGTGCGCTTCCTCACAGATCAGGCTTGCCTTGCGCCACACCACTTGCAGCGGCTCGTCCAAGCGCTCCCAGACCATGGACGTGCGCAAAATATCGTGACGGTCGATCACCCATTGCAGCGCCTCGGCAAAGGCATGCAGGCGCACGCGGCTGTCGAACGCAAACTGCGCATGCAGCACGTAGGGATCGCCTTGCCCGGCCGAGAGGTGGTGATACAGCATGCCCTCCTGCAACGGCGCCAACGGGTAGATGTCCTGCACATTCGCCGCACCACCGGGGATGGCCGCGACAATACGGTCGATGGCCGCCTGATCGAGGCTCACCAACGGCAACATCTCAGGCGTGATGCGGTAAGCCGGGCTAAGCCAGTCACCGCCATGCTCCGCCACCAGTTCCAGCAGTCGAGGTTTGTGCGCGATCAACTGATCCCACAGCCGATCATCCAATGCCTCATCGTCACCGAGGATGATCAGGTCGCCCTCCTCCAGTTGCAGACGGATCGCATGGGTGGAAATCGCTGCCAATAATTCGCTGAACTGCATGGGGGTAACCTGCCTGGTAAGTCACGGTGAAGGAGAAAAGTCCGTTTTCAGCTGCCGTTTGCATCGGATGCGCTGGGCGCCTCGCCTTGAAAAAAGCGGGCACAGCCGGAGGCCTGGAGAGGCTTCCGGTAGGGGTGGGAAATTAAGGGATTTGGGGGGTGGGGGGTGACATGGGAAGCGGGGACAAGGGGATGGGGGGGTTGGTTCCGTAAGTTTCTGCCGTTACTCAGTGAGCTGCTTGCAAGGTGTCTGGAGAATCCGGGGCGATTCACTGAGCGGTCAGGCCACGACCAAAGCGAACAGCGAAGGAAGGGAGGTTTTGCAATAAGCAGATATAGCAACACCGGCGCGAGGCCGGTATTGAGTGAAGTCTATGCAGAGCAACTACTCATAAACTTTCGATGCGCACAATATCTTTGCAAAAGTACTCCAGCCAGGGCTAGTTAGGCGGCGGCCCTGCAGTGACGAACTGACACAACTCACCAGCGTTGTTAGGCGGCGAGAATGAATTGAGGGGAGTGATTGAGCGAGTGCTCCGTGCAAAAATCGAATGGCCTGCATGGGTTCGGGATCTTAGTTTTGTGTGGTGCAAGCCAAGTTGCCGACTCATGCAGGCCTCTTCAATAATTCCAACCTCTTGATTTTGTGTAAGAAAAGTCAGGAATCCCTCAGGGTCTGACCCCGATTCATGCCTGTATTACAAATGTAATACAGAGCACACCAGTGTTTATTGGGCGAACCCTGTGTTTTGTATTACAAATGTATAGCAGCGCCTAGAAGGCAGAAATCGGATAACCAATTGATGCATATAGAAAATACTCACCTCTCAAGAGGTGCGTGTTGTGTATTGAGATTTTTCTCCTGTTAAGGAGCGAAAAATCATGCTGAAAAAGGGCGTATTGAGCAGGTAGACCGTAGGTCGTAAGGATGGGTGCAAAAGGGGTGCAACCTGAGTGCAGAAAGGATGCAACCTGGGAGCAAAAGGGAAGCAAATAGATAGCAAAAGGGCTGCAAATCGGATGCAAAAACACCGGCGTTAAGCCGGTGCTAAATAAAAAATAGAATTTCTACAGATCAGCGACGCCAGAACGGTAACTCGTCAGAAGCAAGAGAGTTATACAAGTCTTCGGAACGATTCACATCAAAAATATAGTCAGGCGCGTCGGTAAAGCCGATTCTTAACGGGACGTACTCATTAAACTCTTTATAAAAAACATCTGAACATTCGACAGCATCAAAAATAATTTTGAAGAAGCGAGCAAAGATGTCAGCCAGAGTATTACCACTCAAAAGCAAACGAGTATTTTCCTCGTTCACCCCGAAAGCGCTTATATCAAAGCTATCCGCAGGAATGCTATTAAACTCAGTCCTTACACTCTCTAAATCTATCTTTAACTCAGCCAGTTCGTTTTTGCTTAAAGAGCGGCAATAAAGCTTCTCTGTAACCAAGGGATACTTGCTTCCTCTTTTGCCGTCCTCAAGAAAAAACACAACTGACTTAAAAAAACAGTCAACATCAGAGGCTGGACCTAAGACAGATATTGTCATTGCGGCAAGAACACCTACATTTTTCATTCTGCTTTAAACCTGATGGATGAGGGAGATATTGCCCCATTTGACTTATCAACTATTCCACGAACGATTTGCGCACGCTGCACAGGCGTAACAGCTTGCCCTCAAATATCAATAACGACTTGCTGCTGCATTCCTTGCGGTAAATTTTCAGCTCGCTGGAGGGCTTGCTTGGAAACATTACCAATCAATCCGCTTTGATTTTTTGCGATGTTGTAGTTTTTCACTTCAACGCTGCATACGTTACCTACACACCAGTCTGGACGAACACTACCCGAAGTGCAGTAAGGAACTTCTTGTCCATTTTTATAACTGACTTGTGGGCGAGCTCCAGCACCAAGATCAGCGCCGACATCAATTTCAGATTTTTGGGGTGTGGGACGAACAGGTGTCCCATTAGAGGCAAGATCATCTACTTTTCCAGCAGCCCCGCAAATAGCTTTTGCCCAAACTTATTCGCGAGAAACTAAATTCTCCGTCGCTTGATGCAAAGCAGTCATAAATTCCTCAAGTTTGAAGTTCCATTTACTTCCCTCAACAGGGGGATAAATTTCTATTTCAATTGATTTTCCTGGCTCATGTGATACCTCAGCCATCTGACTCGACCCCGCCCAAATTTCGAATACACAATTCTCTCGGTCTGGGGGGCTTGTTATCACAGTAGATAAAAGATTCATGGCTTCGGCGGCTCCAATAACCCAATAAATTTTCCATTCGAATCGTAGCGAAGCCCACGGCCATCGGGGGCAATCACATCCATGACCTTCCCAAATCTACCGGTGTCTTTATAGGTTAAGGTGCTCGCCGGATTGCTCAAGATCTCGTCCGCTATTTTTTGACCTTGAGCGTTGATTTCAGAAGGGCTTCCTTTAACGCTTGGAAACGCACTACTGCACCACCTGTCGCTTTTGCACCATTAAGCTTGCGCTAATGAATATAATCTTTCTCTCTCCTCAATGACATCCAACCGATCGAACTCCCTAACAAAGCTCTCTACCTCAGAATCCAAACTACGGTTAAACTTCCACAGTGCCGTAGCGCCAACATTCTGAACGAACTCCAACCCATCTAAAACTTCTCCTGACTCTTCAAACCTTAACACTTTCATCTCAGCCATCAGTTTTTCAAGCAGATCAAGCACATACCCCTTACACTCTAAAGAGAAAAGCTCTTCGTACATTGCAGGCTCGTTACGTAAAAAATCTTCTGAAAAAGCCAAACCCCCATCAATATAATTTATGCAAGACTCCAAAACAGAAAGCCGCCTTCCCTTCTGATGCACAAATAAAAAATAAATAATTTGCATGGTGATTTCGCACACTTTTTAACTACCTTAAAGATTGAAGATGCCAAACTTCTTTAGTAGCAGGATTAGAAACCATCTCCATCGAACCATTCGTATAACGATAGAACCCTGCCATCCTATCCGGGGTAACCGTTATTGCTGTTTTCAGGACCTCATCCGCCTGAACAAAAGGTGCCCCACGCCCAGTCGACCATAAGCGATTGTAGTAATACTCAGAGAATTTGAATGGAGTTCCTTCCGCTTGGTAGAAACCATCAACCATCTTAATTTCTGGGAGACTACCTTTTGCACCAACCTAATTACTCTTAAATTTCACGCCGCTTAAATACCCAAACTCCCTGATCAAGTATCGGCTCCGAGGCATCTAGCCGCAAGCACTTCACTATAACCGTCCAGTCATCCCCGTAATCAGCAATCACCTCAGTTTCAACACAGGAGGCAGACTCAAAATCATCATCATCGATTTCTCCGTCAAAATAGAATCTAATATTCAGAATCAGTCCCGATACTGAAAATATAACAGCACGAAGCTTCCCTGAAACCTCACCTAACAATGCCCTTTGAATATTCAGACGGGCCATCACGATCACATCATCAAGAGAACACATTATTCACGGCCTCGCTGGCACAATGTGGACACCATCCTTAGAGTAGTGAATTATTCCATTCGCTGTAGGTGTTGCCACCCCTGCTCCATCTATATACGTCCCTATAGGCCCACCAAAATTCACCCTTTCTTTCGAGCCTGGCATGCCAACTGGAATATTACCGACCTGCTGTCCAGTTCCAGCACTTTCGGCAAGCTTGCGGGGGTCACTGCTCAAAACACTACGGCCTGGCGCGTACGAATTATGGCCTGGAAAGTGCTTCTCTTGAACACTCCATTTAACAGCGGGCACCTCTTTTGCACCAACAGTATCACCCGACGCGATTTTCGTTGTCTACACGCGCAACGCCAGACGTGGCGCGGCCTGCACGCCGGTCGGATCAGGTGGCGCGCTGTCACCCCGCAAAACCACCCCGACGCGGGTTTTGAATCCGTTTCAACACACTCAATACGCTATTTTAAATTTCTGTCACACGAGCCATTTCCCATGCCCGAGCTACTTATGCCATACGATCCAGCGCACGCCATGACCGACCCGCAAGCGGTGGCCATCTTTCTCACGGATGCGCTTCAGACGGGTGATGCAGGTTACGTCGGCAAGGTATTAGGCATGGCGGCACGCGCCAAGGGCATCGGTGTAATCGCCGAAGCAACAGGGCTTACACACGATCAGTTGGAAGGTTTTTTCAGCGCCGGTGACACCCTGCGCTTGGACGCGCTGCTGGTGATCGTGCATGCGCTGGGCGTGAAGTTGACCGTTTGCCCTATCGATGCTGATGAGCCTGCATGCAGTAACGAAGTACCTGGCTGATGCCCTTTCGGTAGCCCCTGCCGATGCGGTGGCGTGGCCGCCGTGTCGGCGGGGGCCAACAAGCGCAGCGCGTTAGGCTTTGGACTTAAAGGGGTATCGGGGCGCAGCCCTGATCAGGGTTTTGCGGACATCGACTGCGTGCAGGCGGTGGCCACAAAACATTTCCGGTCCAAAAGATGACTCAGATTTATCGACTCGTAGAGGCGGCTTGGGGTTTCAAAGGGCACCCCTTTGGCACCGGATGTATACATCCATGGCGTGCCTGTATTTTTTGCCGTTGATTGAGGCCGCTTCGCGGCCTGCGGGGATGTCAGGCATTTGTAGGGAGGTTGTCAGGCATTTGTCATCGCTTCAGGTGCTTGTCAGGTGTTTGTCTGCCATTTGTCAGGCCTGCTCACTCTCTTCATCCGCTTCGGCGTCCAGAGCGGTTAACAGAGCCTCAACGGGGTCGTCAGGAAGGGGTTCAGCCATGGTTTGGCTGGCTATGTTCTGACGCTGCAAACGTGCCGGATGGGTCGCGGTATGAATTTCCTTCAACGCCCGGATACTGACCTGGGTGTAAATCTGCGTGGTGTTCAGGCTGACATGCCCGAGCATGGCCTGGATGAAACGAATATCGGCGCCATTCTCCAGCATCAACGTGGCCATGGTGTGGCGGAATAAGTGGCAACTGCCACGCTTGCCGATGTTGGCTTTTTCGATGTGTTCGCGCACCAATTGCGTCAGTCGATTGGGGCTAAATCCTTCGCCCTGCTGGGTAAGAAACAAGATGCCATCGTCCTGACCCAAGACAAAATGGGGCCGCACGTCGTCGCGGTATTTGGTGATCCACGCCAAGGCCCGCTCGCCAATGGGAATCATGCGATCTTTTTTGCCCTTGCCCTGGCGAATCATCACCGTGCCGCGCTCGTAGTCGATGGCGCTCCAGCTCAGGCCGATCAACTCCATGCGGCGCATGCCAGTGCTGTAAAGGGTTTCCAGCATCGCCCGGTCGCGGATGCCGGTCGAGGTTTGGGTGTCTGGCACATTGAGGATGCGTTCGGCTTCGTCGCTGCTGAGGATGTGCTTTGGTAAGCGCTGTTCCATCCTCGGTAGATCGAGGTCGGAAGCCGGGTTGTACAAGATGCGATTGGTTTTGGTCAGCCACTTGAACCACACCCGAATCGGCGTGATACGCACCGTTTGGCTGCGCGCTGACAACGCTTCGCCGTCGGCTTTTCGATACAAAAAAAGATGACGCTGGTAGCGCTCTAAAATCGGTCGGGTGATTTCCTGGGGCCGGGTCAAACCGCGTTCGTCACACCAGCGGATAAATGCAATCAGCAGGCTTTCGCGATTGCCCACGGTGCGCTCGGAATAACCCCGTTCGCGCTGGCATTGCAGGAACTGTTTCATCTGAAAATACAGGCTGCCCGGATCGCCCAGCGGGCCAATGATTTGTTCCGACACACGCTGTTTTTTGCTCTCGCCTTTTTTCGGCATAACCACCTCGACTTAGACGGCGCTGGACAACGCGGAGTGGTTTTTTTGTGGCGGCTGGATCAGTGCTTTTTCGTTCAGGCCGACCGCTTCGGCCTCAACGCCAGAAACAGCGTGGCTTTGCGCATGGTTGAGGGTGTCCGACTGAGTACCGACCATGACCCGACCTGAGTCCGACCGCTTTTCTGAATCCCCCGACCGAGCGGATGTGTTGTCGAGTTGGTCGGCATCGATCAAGCCCATCAGGTGCGGTTGGTTGCCACTTTTGCCGTCATACGTGAGGGTGTATTCATGGGCCAACCCCTTGCGGTGCAGCAGCAGGTATTCCAGTTCGGTCAGTCGGCCCAAATGGATTTTCAACTGGGTATCCCCCCAGCCAGTGGCCTCGCGCACGTCCTTGCGACCGAACCGAAACTCTTTTTCTTTGAGTCCCTGCGCCTGACTCCGGGCCTCGACCCAGCCTTGCAAAAGCTCCAGCAACCGCCGCGTTTGCGGCGGTAGTTCGTCCAGGGTGCGCCCAAGAATGTCGTGGGCCAGCCGGTTGGCCAGCACGATGTCGCCCTTCGTGACCTCGATGTAAGCCAAGGATTTGCCGCGATGCTCGACATGTTTGATCGGGCGTTGATGCTGATGCAGCAAGGCAATGCAGCGAATCAACGTCAGGTATTTCATGTGGTCACGCCGGGTCCGGGTTTTGTCCGAAAGAAAGGTCAGTTGGTCAGCAAATGGATTGACCACCGCCACGGTTTTAATCAGCCGTTGGACGTTCTGATGCAGGCGAGTAATCGCCTGTTTTTCAGCGTCGGCCAGCAGGCCGTCGAGGGTTTGTTTTTTACGTTGGGCTGCGTGAATGGCTTCGGTTTGTTCGCGGCTTTCGTTGATGGTCAGCACCAAACAGCGGTTGAGCAGTTCTTCGTCCACGTCGATCGCCGTGGTGGTGAGCATCAGCATCACCGGGCCTTTGACCGTGTATTGTTTGGTGATCAAGTTGCCGGTGGCTTCGTCCTTGCCGGTGCTGGCAATGGTCAATTCGCCGTCTGATTGCAGCAGTTTCAAGGCATAAGCCGCTTGGCGGACACCCTCTTCTTCGGCGATGGCCAGAATCTTGTGTTGCAGGTCCGTTTCGCCAAGATAAAAAAGACTCTGGCCGGTCATGGCGCTGTACTGGATGCGTTCTTCTTCCGGCATCAAATTTAGAACCGCGTCCATCAGCGAGCTTTTGCCCGCCGCGCTCGATGACTGAATCAACACCGCCAAGGGCTGATCCAGCTTGCGGGAAACAGCAGCCAGGTACCCGGCCAGCAGGTTGTAGAATAGGATGCAAAAAGAGTGCAATTAGGGTGCAGATAGGGTGCAAAAACACCGGCGCAAGGCCGGTGTCAGTGTGATACAAAGTCATTGCATGTCAGTAAAATCTGGGGCTTTTACTGATGAGCAAACTACTCCTCGATCAACCCCAGCGCTTCGCCCAAGCTTTCCACAAACTCTGCCTGCTCATCTGAATACTCTATTGCGATGCTTTTAAACTGTGAGCACAAAGATGATTTAGATTCCAAGTCCATCATTTGCAATGTCGAAGCTAATTGTTCAAGCCCCTGCATTGCAGCATCTGGATTTAATGCATCATCCCCCGAAAACTCAAGAAATATAGCAAGCTCAACAATGGCTCGCGCAACGTGCTTATTGATTTCCTGGCTCACGAATCACCTTCACTGAAATATTTTTAATGCCCAGCTCATCAAACATTTTCTGAGCTCTATTTGCTTGAGCCTGTGTAGGTACTTCCCAGCGCGCAGTTAAACCATTCTGATTTAACACGTCAGACTGCCTAAGCGCCTGGTCCTTCGATTTGCTTGTCGTTACAACCGAAATCTTGCGATCAACTAAAACTTCACCATCCACACCATCGAATTTAACCAACCTTGTTGATCCATCCGGCATTGTTCTTTCTAGCGCAGGAGCTTGGCCAGATTGGGTTGCAGGATTGGAGCGAGCACCGGTTGCTGAGTCATTGTAATCCCGGGCACGCGAACTCATACCTGCATTCTCATCAACCCACTTGACCTTAGTTGACGCAAGATCATCTACCTTACCGGCAGCGTCACCAGTTGCTTTTGCACCAACTAATTTTTAGTTTTTATTTCTTCAACCCCAACAAATGCTTAAATGGACCCTCACCCAAATCAAGTCCAATATCTAGAATTAGTCGAACAGCCTCGTTGTATTCTTCGTCCGTGATAGATATATCATATTCGCAAATATGATCGCACAAAATCTCAAAAGCCAGACACTCTTCGTTATACGCAACATAATCCAAGGCTCCTTGGAGAAGGTCGGAATCCAATCGACCTTCAAACCTTCGTCCAAACTTAATAATACGATCTGCAAACATAAGTTCTACTTAATAGTCTTGTAGGGTGGAATAGGAGCATCATCAGGGAAGGCAGTAATAACCTTTCCTGTGGCCGGTTGGTATACAACTCGCACTCGCACGCCATCACGAGTTTCATAAGCAACCCATTTAGCAGCATCTCCTTTAGCTGTATAAGCCCCACCGGTTCCAGTTTGCGCGTACCACTTAGTGCTCGGAGATGTCGTGATATCGCCAATCGCGTCAACAATTTTATCTCCTGACCAACTTTCAGGAAAGACTGTCTTTCCTTCCTGTCCTGGCCACATATGTCCACCGCTGCCTGGCTTATCGCCGTACAAAATGTGTTGCTTTGCTTCTGGAGAAAGAATGTCAACGTAGTCCTTTCCAAGACCTTTTGCACCCGCCACAGCCCGCTTATAAGCCAAAACCCCCGCAGCAGTACCCAACCCTACCGCCAGCACAACCTTAAGACTATCCGCAATGTCCTGCGCCTGGCTATCGCTCAGCTCCCATTTCGCCTTGATCGAATCGACCATGGCGCCGACTGAATGCTCGGTCGTGGCTGTGGCCAGCATTTCCTGGAATTCGTAATTGCCGTTGATGAGGTTCTGCACCGCGTCCCGCGCAACGGGCGAGGCGTAGTCAGCGATGTCTTTGATGGCGTTCAGGTTCGCCATGGTGTCGGCGACTTCTTTGGACAGTGCGGCACAAGCCTTGGGATCAGCCTTGCAGCCCATGATCGCGTCGATGTCCTGCTGCAGGCTTAACTCTTTGAATTTACGCGTGGTTTCTTGGATGCAGGGGGCATCGGTGCAGCGCGTGATCTGCTCGGCTGCTCGCTCAAGTTGGTTATGTGCCAGGTAGTTGTACTGCGTTGCGTTCTTCGCAACCCAACTGCCTTTCTCCAGCGCGCCCGCATCCGTATCGCCCTGTGCCGCAGCCGCTAAGACGCCGACGATTTGTGAACTCATCGTCAGCAGGTTGTCATTGCCCTTGACCAAGGAATCCAACTGGGTGACCAACGCCTCGCTGGCAGCGGCCGCCAAGGCGCCGGTTCTGAAGTCGCCGCCGGTGGCTTCTGCCAGCAGTCCGCCGACCATGGCGTGAACCACTACCTTCGGCGCCGAACCCTCTGCGAGGATGTTTTTGGTGTAATCGCCCACCAGGTTGAAGCTGGCTGCCGCCAAGGTGTTGAACAGGGCGCTTTTCAACGCATCACTGACGCTTGCGCCCTGCCCCAGTGCCTTGTTCAGTAACAGCGATGTCCCATTCTGCAGCCCCTGATTGGCGGCAAATTGGCCGACGCCGGTCCAGGTGTTCAGCGAGCCCGATGCAGTGACTTTCCCTATGGCCGTATTGGTCTGGCCCCCCGTCCACTGATCAAAATAACCCACCGTCAGACCCGCAGTGATTGCCGAAACCGCATAGCCCTTCATGGCGTCGGAGGACGTCGCATCCTTGAGGACGGCGCCGAGATTGCCCCGGTTATTGATCGCGCTGACGCTGGCATTGGTAGAGGCGCCTGTCGCTACAGCACCTACCATGGCGCCCCCCATACCGCCCCCCGCAGCGGCGGCAGCCATTGGCCCGATTACCGCCGACATCACAATCGCGATGATGATTTGCGATGCAGGCCCCAGCCCCGAGTGGCTGTACTTGAAGCTGTCGTGCACCTCTCTGACTTGGCGCCAGTCCACATCACCGCGCTTTTCTGCATCCTTGAGCCACGCCAGTTGCGGGTCGGCCTTGACCATTGCCTCGATGGACTGGCTGACGGTCTGCTGGTTGACCTGCTTGACATCGATCTTCAAACCGTCGACGGCCTTGATCGCAATATTGCCCTCGGCAACCAACTGACTTTGCCGCAGCGTTTCGTCGGTACTGCCCTTGCCCTTGGATGAAACCCAGAACGCGCTGTTGTTACTCTTCTCATGACTCTCCTGGCGCACGTCCTTCACCGCCTCAAAGGTCACCGCACCACCACTGGTAATGGTGATATCCGTTCCACTCTCCATCCGCGCGCCCTGGTACAGCTGATCGCCGCCACTGACGAGGTTGAGGCTGCCGCCGGTGCTGATCTGGCTGCCGACAGCGCGCACATCAGTGACTTCATCGCGCTGGGTTTTGATCGCGCCAAAACTGCCCTTTTTCTTGTAGTCGTACAGGCTGTAGTCGCTGTCATTGGCGCTCAATAACTGCAGTTGTCCGCCCGCGATCAGGTAAGCATCCTTGCCGCCGGTGACTTGGCTGGCATGCAGCAAGATGTCTTGCCCGGCCGTTGCCGTGAGGTTGCCGGCCGCGTTGAGTTGGCTGCCGATTTGGCGCACTTGTGTGGTTTGTTCGTGGGTCTTGGCACCGTTGCGTTTGCTGTGTACCTCGTGGTCGATTTCGTTGGCGGCGGCAAGAAGGTTGATGTTTCCGCCGGCGGCCACGCTGAGGTCTTTGCCGGCATTGGCCTGGCTCGCCAACAGCGTGATGTCGCCGCCGGCTTGCAGGCTCAGGTTGCCGGCGGCGTTGACGTTGGCGCCGAGGTGTTCGGTACGGCTGTGTTGGGTGACAAGGTGCCCACCGTTTTGCGTGGTGCGCACTTGCTGGGTGTCGGTAACGGCGATGAGGTTGATATCGCGGGCGGCGGTCAGGCTCGCGTCGCCGCCGCTGCTGATGGCGCCTCGGTTGGTGATGTCGCGCCCCGCATCGAGGGTCAGTTGCTGGCCCGCGTTGATCTGGCTGGCGTGATCGAGATGGGTGATGAGCGTGCCGTCCCCCTGGTATCGGGCGTGGGCGGTGCGCTCATTGATGATGTCGCCGGTGAGGCTGGTGAGGTCCACGTGGCTGGCGCGGATTTCGCCGGCCATGGCATTGCGGATGCTGTCGGTGGCCAGCAGGCTGAGGCGTTCGCCTGCGATCATCGAGCCACCATTGAGCAGGTTGCCATCGGCCATGGCGCTCAGGTCCCGGGTGGCCCTGAGCGTGCCGACACTGACGATATCGCCGCCGCTGACCAGGTTGATGTCCTGGCCCTGCACCAGGCTGGGGCCACGCAGGTTCTGGTGGTTAACCGTCGCCAGGTACAACACCGGTACCAGCACGTCTTCGCCTTGTACCTGGCGTTTTTCCATCCACACGATGTCGTGGGTCAACGCGGCGACTTGTTGCGCGGTGAGACCAACGCCGACGCTCAGTTGCAGGCTGTCGCGGGCGCTGAGACCGTTGTCCATCAGGTGACGAAACTGCGCTTCATCGCTGTTCTGGCCGTCGAGAAAGCGCAGCCCGGTCTTGGCCAGCACGGCATCACGGATCAGGCGGCTTTCGTAGTAGCCGTCGCCGAGGCGGCGCCAGGCGTCGTCGGTGTTGTAGCCGATCTTGTCGAGCAAATACTGGGAACCGAGGAAGTTGCCCAGGTGGGTGAACAACGGATTGGTCTCAATGAGGTACGGGCTGCCGGGATCCTTGCTCGGGATAAACAGGCCGTACTCGCCACTGGGCAAGTGAAACTCAGGCGGACGGGTCAGGTCATCACTGAGGCGGTCGGGGCTCAGTTCAAGGTCGTTGGGGTTGTGGCCGACCTCGCCAACCAGCTGCGCCAGGGTGTTTTCGCGCAGAGTGCCGTTTTGCAGGTATTGCGTGGCGTGCAGGTTGAGGCTGCCGCCGGCTTGCAGGGTGGCGGCGTAGACTTCACGGCCGTCTTCACGCCAGGTAGTGAGGGTGCCGGGGTTGCTGAAACCAGGGCCTTCAGAGCGGGCCTTGAGTTCGGCAAAACGCTGCGGATCGAAAGGCGCACTGTTGAAGGCCGGCAGGTCGTGAAACTCCATCTGGTCCCACAGGGCTTTATCGATGCGCCCTGGGGTGCCGATGATGGTGCTGGACAGGCCGGTTTGTGAGGCGGCGCCCTGGTTGAGCAAGCGGCGAGCGCTGAGGTGCATGTCGCCATTGGCGGCCATCAGGCTGTAGCGGTTTTCCAGGGTATCGGCGTCGATATGCAGCTGTTGGCCGGCCACCAGGCGTGCGGCGTTGGTGGAGCCGGGAGCGGCGGTTTCGCGCCAGGTTTCGGTGATGTAGATGGTGCCGCGCTTGAAGCTGTCATCGCCGTCACAGTGCTGGCCACAGACCCATTGGATGCTGCCGCCAACCAGTTCGCGCTCAAGGGCCAGTACAGTGCGGGCGTTCTCGAATTCACGCGTCTTGATGTGCAGGTTGCCTTCGCTTTCCATGGTGCCGGACAGGTTGCGAAAGCTCGTCGCCTGGCTGCCGTCGGCAGCCGCGAAACTGAAATCGCCACCGCTGTAGACGTCGCCTTCAAGGTTGCTGAAATGCTCGCCGCGCAGGTGCAAGTCCCCGCCGCTGAACAGCAGCCCGGTGTTGACCACGTTGGCGCTGATCAGCAGGTTGCCTTGACTGCCGAGGCTGCCGTCGTTGTTCAGTTGGGTCGCGCTGAGCTGTAGATGTCGGGCCGCACTCAGCACACCGAGGTTGTGCAGCACATCACGCACACGCAGTTGAATGTCGTTGCCGCTGAGGATCTGGCCGTGGTTTTGGGTGAGGTTGCGGGCGCTGAGAGTGGCATTGCCCTTCACGGCGATCAGGCCACTGTTGTGCAGATCTGCGGCGAGGGTGAGTTGCAGGTCACCATCGCTGAGCAGTTCACCGCGGTTGTCGAAGGTGTTGGCTGCGACAGTAACGCTGCCAGCCGCGACGGCCTTGCCGCTGTTGTCGACGGCATCGGCAATCAAACTCAGGCCGCCTTCGGTATGGAGCGTGCCGCCGTGGTTGTTGATCTGTTGAGCCGACAGGCTCAGTTCGCGGGCAGTGACGATCTGCCCAGTGTTGTTCACTTGTTGGCGGGCTTCGATTTTCGCGCTGTCGGCGGCCAGGTTGCCGCGGTTGTCGACAACCGCAGTGTTGATATCCAAATGGCCACTGGCGTTGAGTTCACCTTGATTGTCCAGGCGTTCGGCGATGATCTTCAGTTGCTTGCCAGCAATACGCTGGTCCTCCTGAATCCCACTGACGACCTTGCCCTGGTTGCTCACGGTTGCCGCTTGCAAGTGCACATTGCCCGCGCTGGCTAGGGTGTGCTGAACTCGCAGATCGCCTTGCGCCTGCAGGTCCACATCGCCCACCGCAAAGGTCGGGCCTTGCAAGTCAATTGACGCAGCCGTGGCGCTCAACGCGCCGACGCTGGTGGTGTGGGCCAGGCTCAGGCCACCGTTGGCATTGATGACTATGTCACCGGCGGTACTGGCCATATCCCCGGCCAGCCGTACACCCACGCCTTTTTCGGTGCCTACCAGGCGAATAGTCCCCGCATACATGCCGCCGAGGGCGCTGGCGTCGATGGCCAGTTGCGGCTTTTCGCGGCCATCATCGGCATGGGCGCGGGCCTGCAAGTTGTCGGCACTGACGTCATTGCGGCCGGTGACGATGTTGAGCTGGTCGGCATGCAACTGCGCATTGAGCTTGGCGGTGCGGGTGATCAAGTCGAACTGACCGACATTGCGCGCATTCAGCCCGGCGCCTTCCAAGGCAATCTCGCCGCCGTCCACGCGAAAGTGATCAAGGCGGCCGCCGTCCAGCACAGGCTTGCCGGTGGTGAGCGTCGCCCGTGGCGTATTGATAAAGCCGCAACCGTTGCAGGTGATGCCATGGGGGTTGGCAACAATCACCCGCGCAGCCTGCCCAGCCACTTCGGTATAGCCACCCAGGTGACTGCGATTGCCGCCGGTGACTTCGTTGAGGATCACGCTGGCAGGCTGGCCCTGCAAGCCGGGGTTGCCGAGGATCACTCCGCCGAGCTGGGTGTTTTGCGTGGCATTCGTGGCGTTGTTGAGGATCAGCCCGTTGCTGCCGACGTTGTAGTCGGTAAACAGGTTATGTGACAACCCGCTGCCGTTGGGCCCGGCAATATTGACCACCGGCACGCCATTGGGCCCGTGACCGATGCTGGTACCGGGGCTGGCGGGGTCGACGCTCAGTTGCGCGGCAGCCGAGACGATCGGATTGAGAAACAGAATACCTGCAAGGCTCAGGGCCAGGCACTGGTTAAACGGGCTGCGCACGTCCATAGGCAAGGTTCCTTGTTGTTAGAAGAACAGGTCGATTCGGGCGTACATCGGGCGCTCGCGGTGCTCAATCACAGCCGGGCGCTCCAGGGAGCGGGCGAACACCAGCGATGCGCCGAGGTGTGGGCCGCGCGCGCTGAACTCCCAGGCATTGCCGGTGAGGCGCCCGGCCACGTCGGGGTTGTGCGGGCCACGGCGGATCACGCCGATGTCGTAGCCGAAGCCGACGCCCACCTCGTGTACCCACGGGCGCAAGGCGTCCCAACCCACCGGGTGACGCCAGCGCAGTTGGCTGCGCCAGTAGCCGCCGCTGTTGCCCGAGAGGTTCTGTTCGCTGAACCCGCGCACCGCCCCCAGGCCGCCGACGCTGAGACGTTGCGGGCTGTAGAGTTCGTCTTCGGCGCGTTGGCCGGTAGCCAGGCTGTCGACGCTCCAATGCTGGTCCAGCCAGCGCAAGGACTGCAGGTAGCTGAGGGTCAGGCTGTATTTCTGATAGCGGGAGGTGGGTGCGCCCGCGCGTGTGGAGAGGTCGCGCTGGGCGTCCAACGCGCCGATGCCTTGCTGCCAACCGGCATCAAGGTTGACGAAGGCATTACCGATGCGGCGGCCATGGTTGAAACCCAGTTGGCGCTCGGTGATGCGGTGGCTGGACGTGCGCAACAGTGCGTCTTCCAGATAGTTGCGGGTACGCAGGTGGCTCAGGCCGACGTTGATGGCGGTCTTGCCCAGGTTGTCGCGGTGCAGCACCCGTTCGGCGCGCAGTTGCTGGCTGGAGGTGTCACCGGACAGCGCGAAGGCAAATCCGGAGAGATCGTTGCGGGTCCGATAAAAGCTTTGGCTGTGGCTGACATTGAAGGTCCACCAGCCATAGGGCACGCTGTAGAACAGGCTCTGGCTTTCAGAATGGCGCCAATGATCGCTGACCGTATCGCGGTTGGCGCGCAGGCTCAGTTGGTCCGCCAGGCCCAGAGGACTGTCCCATTCAAAGCCGAGACCCGCCTGCTGGCGGCCGGTACTGTCGTCGCCATGGTTGTTGCGATTAACCGAGACGCGCCAGGGCTTGAAGCGCTCGCCCTTGAGTACCACACGGCTGCCGCCAACCGCCTGGCCTGGCGTCAACTCAAGCTGTGGCTGGCGCGAAGGCAAACGTGCCAGTTGATCGACCCATTGCTCCAGCTCGCGTAGATCCAGCACGTCACCGACGCGGCCGGGAAAGCTCATGGCGGACTCGGCTGGACTGGCCAGCGATGAGCTGTCGAGGCCTTCCAGGCGCCCTTCCACCACGATGATTTTAAGCTCGCCGTTTTTCAGGTCTTGCTGCGGCAGGTACGCGCGGGTGGTGACGTAGCCACGGCGCAAGTAATAGTCGGTGAGGCTCTTGAGCACTTCGTTTAGCTGCGGAACGCCCAGGCAGCGAGCCGCCCATGGCGCGAGCAAGGCATCGCGCTGTGCCTCGGAGAGCAAGGTGGTGCCTTCAACGGTGATGCGCGTGAGGGTGACGCACTGGCCGTCTTCAGCCAATGCAGATTCGGTGCGTGCTACGGCTTCGCCTGGGAGGCTTTGCAGTTCGTCCAGACGTCGACGCTGCTCTTCCAGCACTTGTTGTTGCCGTTCACGGGCCAGTTCTCTGTCGCCCGGTAAGGTTTGCGGCGCGGCAAGAAGTGGACTGCTGAGCAGCACCACTCCAAGTAACGCGGATCGTAAAACGGCTGACATCCTTTTCACCCTCACAGGTGCTCATAGGGAAAGAGCACGCAGCTTGCCGAGGCTGAATCGGTTAAGGAAAAACAGAAAGGTTACAAAAAACTCAAGATTTCGGCGGGTATTCCTACCTCTGTCGCACAGTGCTCAGGAGACCGTCAGACGCTTCCTAAAAATATGGGAAAAGAGTAGGAATTGAGTAGGAAGGAAGACGAGAAAATGAGAAGTACGGTTTCTTCTTGCGCTCGAAATCTTTAAGCCTACAAGCACAATGGAAAAGAGAGTGTGAATGGGTAAATCACTCTGTCAGAGAGAAAGCACAGCAAGCTCAGCTATCACTCGAACGCGCTTATCTGATAACGACAGCGCCAGCTTAATGCCCGGCCGCTGCCGTTTCACATCGTAAAAATCGTAATGTTGTCGACCAGCGGTCACGCCCCCCGCGCCTTCACCTTCAAATGCCGCGCATACCAAGGCCGCTTCGGCACCCGCTTGAACAAGCCTTTGAGCGCATCGTCGTCAGCGCCAAACGTAATCCTCAACGCGAGCTTCATGGTCTCCGGGTCCATTTCCATTGACTTGCCCATCTGCAAGCCCGGTGTGGTGCTGCAGCCATGGGTGTCCGGGCCGAGCCACGGGTCGCCGACTTCGACCCAGCGGCCGGGTGCAAACCAAGCCACGCCGTTGACCTCCAGCCGGCTGACTTCGCCTGGATTGAAGCGCTCGTGGGCGCGGAACCAGTCTTCGATGCGGTCGTCGATCCAGCCGTGGAAGTGCCAGAACACCGGGTTTACGTGGGAGGAGAACGGGTCGCCGAGGAAGTCGTTTTCGGCGGCATACCAGCGTGCGGCAAAGTCTGCAGGGTCACGGGCAAAGGGCACTGGCGCGCCGTTGGAGGGGTCGCGGGGCACCGAGGCCCAGCGCATGTGCAGCCAGTCGTGCAGGCCCAGTTCCATTTGCGAGCCCAACTGCCCAAGCGTGAACTTGGCCAGGTAACGCGGATCGCGATATTGGGATTCCCAGACCTGGAAGTTGCTGTGGTAAGTCTCTTCAGACTTGATGTCGCTGACCCACTGGGTGTATTCGCTGTCGTCCGGGGCCGACCAGGTGGGCGGCAGGGCGAAGCCGTCGTGGTTGTCGAAGTAGCGCACAAAGCCCAGGCGATCACGTTCCAGCGCCGGTTGCGGCTCGGGGAAGGCGGGCCACGAGGGCAAGTCCTGCATGGCGCGGGCGGTGCCGAGCATGTGCCGGTGCATGAAGAAGAAGTCGATACCCGAGCCGTTGCGGTCTTTGCGTTTGCCGCGAGCATCGCGCTCCTGGCCTCGTGGGCCGGGTTGCCAGCCGATGCCGCGCAGGGCGTCGCGTTTTTCTTCGGAGAGCTTGTGCCATTGGTCGCGGGTGGCGTGCCACAGTTGGTGGAACAGGCGGTGTTCGGGGGCAATCAGCCACGCGAGCAGCGTCGGGTTATGGCCGATGCGCTGGCGGGCTTCGGGAAACAGTTGCTTGTGGGCGATGAAGCGGTTGTCGCGCTCGGTCAGGGCCAAGGGGCGATCAAGGTCGAGGATCTGCCCGCTGAGGGTGCCGCTGCCGGCGTTGCCGAAGTCGGCCCAGACTTCATCGAGGGTCATCTTGAATTCATAGGCGGGCCTGCCATCGGCCGAGTCGCGGTCGATCAGGCGCCAGTAGAGCAAGGCGCCCTCGCCCGTCAGCACATCCCCGAGCACCCGGTAACGCGGTTCGCCTTCGCTACGCAGGTTGGCGGCAGTGTCCAGGTAGCCGCGCAGGCCTCGGCCACGGGGTGCGATGTCGAGCAGCAGCTCCAGGCCTTGCAGCGGCAGGCCCTTGATGCCCGCGTCGCGGCCTTCCAGGCGCAGGCTCCAGACACCGCGCAAGGTATTGGCCAAGTGTTGGCCGGCAGTGTCAGCCAGATCCACCGTGGCTTCGCCGGGGGTGATCGGAAATTCTTCACGCGTCCACTCGCGATGGGCATAGAAGGCGGCCGGCACAGCGGCGCCGGTGAGCGCGAGGCCTGCGATGAACCCACGTCGAGAGATGGTCATTGTCTACCTTAGGAAACTGCTTGATCAGAGCTAGAACGTTTGCTGACAGGGGAAATTTACCGCTGCCGCCTCGCCCGCCTAAATTTCCCCGCGCATTGCTCGTTCCTCCCTGATAGCGAAGGCCTCAACTGACTGAGATGGCAATGACAAAATCACGTTCGAAAAAGGCGCTGTACATCGCCCTGCCCCTGGCCCTGGCGGTCGGCGCTGGCTTGCTGGCCTGGGATCACTGGTTCAGGGGCAATGCCGGCTACCCGCTGGAGGTGATCAAGCAGGCCAATGAAATGCAGGACCGCCTGCTGTCATTCGACAGCCATATCACCGTGCCAGTGGATTTCGGCACCGCCGGCAAGGAAGCGGACAAGGACGGCAGTGATCAATTCGACCTGGCCAAGGCCAGTCGTGGCCGCTTGTCCGGCGCCGCCTTGACCATCTTCGGCTGGCCAGAGATCTGGAACGGCCCCAACGCACCGCACAAGCCCTCCGAAGGGTTTGTCGAAGCGGCACGCCATGAACAGGAAGTGCGCTACAAGATCATCAGCGCCATGGTGCGCGACTTCCCCAACCAGGTCGCCATTGCCTACACCCCGGATGACTTCCGGCGCCTGCATGGCGAGGGCAAGTTTGCGATCTTCATGAGCATGCTCAACGCCTATCCGCTAGGCAATGACCTGAACCAACTGGACCTGTGGGCCGCGCGCGGCATGCGCATGTTCGGCTTCAGCTATGTGGGTAATAACGCCTGGTCCGACTCCTCGCGCCCACTGCCATTTTTCAATGACAGCCCGGATGCCCTGGACGGCCTGTCGGACATTGGCAAGCAAGCCGTGCACCGCCTCAACGACCTGGGTGTGATCATCGACGTGTCGCAGATGTCGACCAAGGCCCTGGAGCAGGTGGCACAGTTGAGCCGTACGCCGATGGTGGCCTCTCACTCGGCACCGCGGGCATCGGTGGATATCCCGCGCAACCTCAGCGACAAGGAATTGCAGCTGATCAAGCACAGCGGCGGCGTGGTGCAGATCGTGGCCTTCTCCGCCTACCTGCGCCCGCTGAGCCAGCCGACCCAGGACAAGCTCAATGCCCTGCGCGCGCGCTTCGACCTGCCGCCCCTGCCGAACCTGGCCATGGCACTGATGCCGGGCGACCCCATCATCGCGGCCTGGCCCGAGCAGCGGTTCGGCGAGTACGCCAGCGCGCTGTACGGCATCCTCGAAGAAGAACCCAAGGCCACCCTCAAGGACCTGGGCAACGCGATCGACTACACCGTGCGCAAGATCGGTATCGACCATGTCGGCCTGTCTTCGGACTTCAACGACGGCGGCGGCATCGATGGCTGGAACAACGTCGGCGAAATCCGCAACGTCACCGCCGAGCTGATCCAGCGCGGCTACTCCGAAGCCGACATCGCCAAACTGTGGGGAGGCAACTTCCTGCGGGTGTGGGACCAGGTACAAAAAGCCGCCAAGCCATTGGCCAACCGCTAACCACCTGGAAGCCAGTCCATGACCGACCGCCGTACGTTTCTCAAGCAGGCTGGGGTACTTGCCGCCAGCCTGCCACTGGGTACTGCCATCCTGCCTCAGGCGCAGGCAGCCGCAACACAAGACCCATGGACGGGATTCAAGCAACTGTTCAACCAGGACCCGGATTACCTGCATTTCTCCAATTTCCTGGTGGCCTCGCACCCCAAGCCGGTACGCGAAGCCATCGAGCGTTACCGTGCACAAATCGACCGCAACCCAGGGCTGGCCATGGACTGGGACCTGCAGGAAACCTGGAAACGCGAAGGCCAGGTGCGTGAATGGGCCGGTCACTACCTGAAGGCCACACCCCCGCAGATCGCCCTGACCGGCAGCACCTCCGAAGGGCTGGCGATGATTTATGGCGGGATCAAGGTGCGGCCTGACCAGGAGATATTGACGACCACCCACGAACACTACGCCACCAATTACAGCCTGGACTTCCGCGTGCGCAAGGAGGCGACGCAGGTGCGCAAGATACCGCTGTTCGAGGCTGCCAACCGGGTATCGGTGGACGAAGTGCTCGGCAACATCCAGCGCAATATCCGCCCCAACACACGGGTGCTGGGCATGACCTGGGTGCAGTCCGGCAGCGGCGTAAAGCTGCCCATCGGCGAGATCGGCAAGCTGGTGGACGAACACAACCGCAATCGCGACGACAAGGACCGCATCCTTTACATCGTCGATGGCGTGCACGGCTTCGGCGTGGAAAACCTCGACTTCCCGGACATGCACTGCGACTTCTTTATCGCCGGCACCCACAAATGGATGTTCGGCCCACGCGGGACAGGCATCATCTGCGCCCGTTCGGCCCAGAACAACGACGTGACACCCATGGTGCCGACCTTTTCCGAAGACACGGACTTCGCCACCACCATGACGCCCGGTGGCTATCACGCCTTTGAACATCGCTGGGCGGTGGACGAGGCCTTCAAGCTGCACCTGCAACTGGGCAAGGCGCCGGTCCAGGCACGTATTCACCAGCTCAACAGCGAGCTGAAACAGCATCTGCTGGAGCACCCGAAGGTGAAACTGGTGACCCCCGAGAGCCCCGAGCTGTCGGCGGGCTTCACCTTCTTCCGGATCAAGGGCCAGGACTGCGACCGGTTTGCCGCCGCCATGATGAAAAACCGCGTGGTGATCGACGCGGTCGACCGTGACGCCGGCCCTGTTATCCGCACCTCTCCCGGCCTGCTCAACAACAGCGGCGAAATCCAACGCTTCATGACCTTGCTCAACCAACAGGTCTGACGCACCCATTTTCCTTTGATCGAGAGACCTGCATGAACACCGTCACTCACCTGAAACTACTGACAGCCCTGCTCCTGACCCTGGTGTGCGGGGCGATGCTGCCAGGCCTGGCCCAGGCCGCCGAGTCCCAGCCGGGCAAGGTCTTCAAGGATTGCAAGGACTGCCCGGAAATGGTCGTACTGCCCGCCGGCACCTTCACCATGGGTACGCCGGACGATGAAGTCGGTCGCGAGCCCGACGAAGGCCCGATGCACGCGGTGACCTTTGCCAAGCCTTTCGCCATGAGCCGCTTCCATGTGACGGCCGGCGAATGGGACAGCTACCTGCGCCAGAGCGGCGTGAAGATCGCCAACGGCGACGAACGCCCCGGCCGCGAGTGCATTGCCAGCAAACCGCGCTACGCCCAGGGGCCACGGCAACCGGCGGTGTGCATGAGCGTTGACGATGCCGAGAAGTACGTCGCGTGGCTGTCGAAAAAGACCGGCCAGAAATACCATCTGGTCAGTGAGGCCCAGCGCGAATACGCAGCACGCGCGGGCTCCTCCGGTCCTTTCCCATTCCCGTTCGATGAAGGCACCCAATACAGCATCGCCAAACATGCCAACACCTACGGCCCGACCGACGGCTACAGCTACACCTCGCCCGCCGGCAGCTACCCGCCCAACGCCTTCGGGATGTACGACATGCACGGTAACGTCTACGAGTTCGTCGCCGACTGCGAGCACAAGAACTATGTGGGCGCGCCGGCCGATGGCAGCGCCTGGATCGCCGACGGCGACTGCAAGGCCCGCCAGATCCGCGGCAACGACTGGGGCGAAGCGCCCGTGTTCTCACGCTCGGGCAATCGCAATACCATCTGGGTTGAAACCCGTGGCGACTGGCTCGGCTTTCGCGTAGTGCGCGACCTCTGACCCCACCTTGCCATCGACGGCCCAGCCGTCGTTGGCCTGCCTGCTCCCTCCCCCCGCGCCCCCCCCCTTCCCTGCGCCTCCCCCGTGAGTCGCGCATCGCGCACTCGCCGCTAAATTCAGGACCTGCCGCTTCGTTCCATAAAGGTTCGATACCACGGACCCACCGCAAAACCCAAACGCCGAGGAACGTTTTACATGACTGCCAAACCACGCAGCGCCATTCGAGAAGTGCTCAGTTTGCTCAAGCCCTATCGGGGCAGGCTCAGCTTCTCTACTGCCCTCGGCATCCTCGGAGGTCTCAGCGTTACGGCGCTGCTGGCGACCATCAATACCCACCTGAATTCAGACGCCGGCCTGAGCCAGGGCATGGTGCTGGCCTTTGCCGGGCTGTGCATGCTTGGCCTGCTGTGCTCGATCGTGTCCGACGTGGGCACCAACTATGTAGGCCAGCATGTGATTGCCAGCCTGCGCAAAGACCTGGGAGAAAAAGTGCTGTGCGCGCCCATCGAGCAGATCGAACGCTACCGCAGCCACCGTCTGATCCCGGTACTGACCCACGACGTCGACACCATCAGCGACTTTGCCTTTGACTTTGCCCCCCTGGCGATTTCTCTGACAGTCACGCTGGGCTGCCTGGGCTATCTGGCCGTGTTGTCATGGCCGATGTTCCTGCTGACCACCGTTGCTATCGTGCTGGGCAGCACCGTGCAGTACATCGCCCGTGCGCACGGCGTGAAGGGTTTCTTCGCCGCCCGCGAGGCCGAGGACGATCTGCAAAAGTACTACAGCGCGATCAGCGCTGGCGCCAAGGAACTGCGCATCCACCGCCCCCGCCGCTTCCGCATGTTCAACCAGCGTATCGAAGGCACCGCCAACAAGATTCGCGATACCCACATCCGTTCGATCAATATTTTTGTCGTCGCCAAAAGCCTGGGCTCGATGCTGTTCTTCGTCGTGATCGGCATGGCGCTGGCACTGCAATCGATCTGGCCGTCGGTGGACCAGAAAATCATGAGCGGTTTCGTCCTGGTGCTGCTGTACATGAAGGGCCCGCTGGAGCACCTGGTAGGAACACTGCCGATCATCAGCCGGGCGCAGATTGCGTTTCGTCGCATCGCAGAGCTGTCTGAACAATTTTCTTCGCCTGAACCCCACCTGCTGATCGAAGACGCCTCCCAGGCCAAGCAACAGATCCAGAGCCTTGAGTTACGTAACGTGAGCTATGCCTTTCCTTCGGTGGAAGGCAGTGCCCCCTTCAAGCTGGGGCCGCTGAACCTGACCATCGAGCAAGGCGAAATCCTGTTCATCGTGGGGGAAAACGGCTGCGGGAAAACCACCATGATCAAGCTGCTGCTTGGTCTCTACCCCCCCCAGACAGGCCATATCCTGCTTGATGGCCAGCCCGTCGGCGCCCAGACCCGTGATGACTATCGCCAACTGTTCACTACGATTTTCTCCGACTATTACCTGTTCGATGAACTGGTACAGGGCAAGCAAGGCCAGCAGTTGCCCGCCGATGTCGATCAGTACCTGGAGCGTCTGGAAATTGCCCATAAGGTCAGCGTTCGTGACGGGGCGTTCAGCACTACCGATCTCTCCACAGGCCAGCGCAAGCGCCTGGCGCTGCTCAACGCCTGGCTTGAGGAACGGCCGGTTCTGGTGTTCGACGAATGGGCTGCGGACCAGGATCCGACCTTCCGCCGGATTTTCTATACCGAGCTGCTACCCGACCTCAAGCGCCTGGGCAAAACCATCATCGTCATCAGCCATGACGACCGTTATTTCGATGTAGCTGACCAACTGGTGCGGCTGGAACGAGGCAAGGTGATCAACGTCAACAGCCTGGCGTGACCCTCCCGAGCCATCGATACCGACTCAATACCCGAGACCTGTAATGACCGCCATACACGATATTCAAGACGACGAACTGCTGGCCCTGTTGATGGGTGATGAATCAGTAACGCCATCACGCATCCCCCGGCGCACCGGCGATCAGCCTGCACCGTTGTCCTACGCGCAACAGCGCCTGTGGATCGAGCAGCAGTATGACCTGCAGAGCAGCGCCTATAACCTGCCCCGCGCATTCCGAGTCACGGGCGAGTTGCACGCCCAGGCGCTCGAACGCGCACTGGCCATGGTCATTGATCGCCACCAGGTTTTACGCAGTCGTTTTATCGAAATCGATGGCCAACCCTTCCAGGAAGTCGATCCCCAGGCACGTTTCTCATTGGAGATCATCGACCTCAGGCACGAGTCACCACTCCGGCGCCAAGCCGCGCTGGAGCAACATATCCAGGCGCAGGGTACCGAGCCGTTCGACCTGACCCAGGGCCCCATGCTCCGTGCATGCCTGTTGCAATTGGCTGAGCACGAGCATGCTCTGCTGGTCACCCTGCACCACATCGTTTCAGACGCCTGGTCCAATGCCATTCTGGTTCAGGATCTCTGCCAGGCTTACCGGATCGCCACAGGCACCGATGACCGCCAGGCGCTGCCAGGCCTGGCCGTGCAGTACGCCGATTACGCCCAATGGCAGCGTGACACGCAATCGAGCGGCGCGGGTGTGGCCTACTGGACGGAGTACCTGGGTACGACGTTTCCAGTTCTGGAGTTGCCAACCGACAAACCGCGGCTGAAAACCACCGGGCAGACGGCCGGGCACCATTACCTGCGCGTACCTGAGGCACTCAAGCAACGCATCGATACACTGACCCATCAACAAGGCATTACCCCGTTCGTCCTGTTGCTGGCCGCCTGGCAACTGCTGTTGGGGCGTTACAGCGGTCAGTCCGATTTTTGCGTGGGCGTACCCAACGCCACGCGCACGCTGGAGGAAGTCCACGGCCTGGTAGGTTGTTTTGTCAGCACCCAGGTCTACCGTACTCAGTTGGAACCGCGCATGAGCGCAAGCACGCTGCTGCAACGTCTGCGTAAGGAGGCACAGGCGGCATTGCACTATGCAGACGTTCCTTTCGAGTTGCTGCTGGACACGTTGCAAATTGAGCGCAGCACCGAGCATGCGCCGGTTTTCCAGACGCTGTTCAACTGGCAAGTCGAGGACCGCAACGCAGAACGCCTGCAGTTGGGCGCGCTGCAATTGGAATCGATCGACAGCGACCTTTCACATGCCAAGTTCGATCTGTCCATAGACGCAGGCAGCACCCCTGAAGGCTTTTACGCAACTCTCGAATACAACGCCGAGCTGTTCGAACCCGCAACCATCGCGCGTATGGCCAGTCACTGGCTGAACCTGATCGAGGCAATCACGCTGGCACCGCAGACGCCGATCGCCGAGCTGGCGCTGTTGGGGCCAGACGAACGCCAACGGATGCGGGTGGAGTGGAATCCACCGTTGCTGTCCTGGGCGCCTGTCCAGGTGCATCAACACATCGCAGCCAGGGCCGCCGATACACCCCAAGCAACGGCCTTGATCCTGGGCAACCAGTGCATGACCTATGACCAACTCAACCGCCAGGCCAACCGTCTGGCTCATTGCCTGATCGCCGAGGGAGTGGGCCCCGAAGTGCGGGTGGGGGTAGCGTTCGAACGCTCACTGGAAATGGTCATCGGACTGCTGGCGATTCTCAAGGCAGGAGGCGCATACGTCCCGCTGGATCCCGAGTATCCCGAAGACCGCTTGACCTACATGATGCAAGACAGCGGCTTGCAACTGTTGCTGAGCCAGGGCTCGTTGCTGGAGCACATGAACGTGCCGGCCGGGCTCAAGGTGTTGAACCTGAGCACGCAGCTGTTCAATGACCAGAACGACGAAAACCCCGACGTCATGCTCCACCCAGACACGCTCGCCTATGTGATCTATACCTCCGGTTCCACCGGCCTGCCCAAAGGGGTGGAGATCAGCCATAACGCGTTGAGTGGCCATACGCAGGTCGCAATCGGCTACTTCAACCTTGTCACCGATGATCGCGTGCTGCTGTTTTCCTCACTGAACTTCGACGGCTTTATCGAGCAGCTTTTCCCTGCGCTCTGTGTAGGTGCAGCGGTGATCATTCGTGGCAACGAGCTTTGGGACAGTGAAAGTTTTTACCGCGCAATCGTCGATCAGGGCATGACCGTCGCGGATCTGAGCACCGCTTATTGGTTCCTGATTGCACAGGAGTTCGCACGCAAGGGCCCGCGCAATTACGGACGTCTGCGCCAGGTGAGTGCCACAGGGGAAGCGATGCCACCTGAGGGGGTCAAGCTGTGGAGCAAGGCCGGCCTGAATCAGGTTCGCCTGCTCAATACGTATGGCCCCACCGAAGCCACTATCACGGCGAGCTTCCTTGAGTGCGCCGAGTATGTCAGCGGCGCCCGTGCGCTGCCAGCACTCATGCCCATCGGTCGCCCGCTGGGCGGACGCTCCATGTATGTCCTGGACGACCAACTGGAACCTGTCCCCATCGGGATCATCGGCGAGCTGTACATAGGTGGGCCGCTCCTTGCGCGTGGCTACCACGATCGCCCAGGCCTGAGCGCAGAACGTTTCATCCCCGACCCACAGGGCAGTGAGCCAGGAGCTCGCTTGTACCGTACAGGCGACCAGGTGCGTTATCGCGTCGACGGGGTCATCGACTACGTTGGACGTACCGACCACCAAGTGAAGATCCGGGGCTTTCGCGTCGAATTGGGCGAAATCGAGGCCCACCTTTTGAAGTTCGCTGAAATCAACGAAGCGCTGGTCGTCACGGTGGACGCCCACAACAGCAAGCAGTTGGCCGCATACCTGGTGCTCAATGACGTCGATTTTTCCGGTGCCAGCATCGAGCAACAGCGATCGGCCTTGAAACGAGTACGCAGCGAGCTCAAGGCCAATTTGCCTGATTACATGCAGCCGACCTATTGGGTACCGCTTGCCCAGATGCCGCTGACACCTAACGGCAAGCTCGACCGCAAAGCCCTGCCCCGACCAGACGCGAGCCTGGCCCACAGCGATTATCTGGCGCCTGTAAGTCCGGTCGAAGTGCAACTGGCGGGCATCTGGCAGGACGTGCTGAAAGTCCATCGGATCGGGTTGCAGGACAACTTCTTCGAAATGGGCGGCCACTCTCTTTTGGCGACCCAAGTGGTTGTGCGGGTACGTGAACAGCTCGGTGTCGAGTTGCCGATCCGTGAAGTGTTCAGCGCAGAGCATCTTGCTGAACTTGCGCAACGCGTGCAGGCACTCATGGCCAGTTCCAGCCCCCTGCAGGACGAACTGGCTCGTTCCCTGGCCCTGCTCAAAAGTCTGTCCGGCGCAGACATTGACGACCTCATTGCTGAATAAGGAATTGCAACGTGCAAGAGTTACTCGCGTCCGTAGGTTCGCTGTCTTCAAAAGAACGCAAGGCGCTGGCCGCTTTGCTCAAGCGCCAGGGCATCAATCTGTACAACGTGGCACCCATTTTCAAACGCCCAGCCCAGGAGCCGGCGCTGCTCTCTTATGCGCAGCAACGCCTGTGGTTCTTCTGGCAAATGGACCCGCAGAACACCGCCTTCAACATCCCCGCTGCCCTGCAGTTGCGGGGCACGCTGGATACCGAGTCGCTGCGCCAAAGCTTTGAATCATTGATCGAGCGCCACGAGAGCCTGCGCACCACCTTTACCCAGGAAGATGCCCAAGCGGTACAGGTTATTCACGCCACCGGCACTTTCCACCTGAACACTGAGCAAGCCCTGGGACTGACTGAAGACCAGCAAGCGGCCACGATCAAGGCATTCGTGGAGCGCGAGTCTGATAAGGCTTTCGATCTGGAACAGGGTCCGCTGCTCAGGGTCAGCCTGTTGCAACTTGCCGAGGATAACCACGTCCTGTTGGTGGCGATGCATCACATCGTTTCGGACGGCTGGTCCGTGCCGATAATGATTGAGGAGCTGATTCAGTTCTATCAGGGGCTGGTCCACCAGGAACCGGTGAACCTGGCACCGCTGACCGTGCAATACGCAGACTTTGCCCTTTGGCAGCGCCATTGGATGGAAGCCGGAGAGCAGGAACGCCAGCTGACGTATTGGCGTGAGCAATTGGGCGCAGAACAGACCGTGCTGCAACTGCCGATGGACCGCCCGCGGAGCGCGGTCCAGAGCCAGATCGGTGCCGACCACAACATCGTGATCGACCCCTCCCTGGCCGCCCGCCTCAAGCAGTTGGTCAAAAGGGAGAACTGCACGCTGTTCATGCTCCTGCTGGCTTCGTTCCAGGCACTGCTGCACCGCTACAGCGGGCAGGCACAGATCCGTGTCGGGGTGCCCGTTGCCAACCGCACGCGAGCTGAAGCTGAACGCTTGATCGGCTTTTTCGTCAACACGTTGGTGCTCAAGGCCGATATTGACAGCCAAATGCGCTTTTGCGACCTGTTGCAACAGGTCAAAAGCACCGCGCTCGCCGCCCAGGCACACCAGGACCTGCCCTTCGAGCAATTGATCGACGCGCTGCAGCCCGAGCGCAGCTTGAGTTACAGCCCGATTTTCCAGGTGATGCACAATCACCAATACGAAGACGCCAATCTGGCACCGGCCCTTGACGGGCTGCAGATCAGCAACCTGGGTTCGGACCGCCGTACGGCGCAATATGAGTTGACGCTCAATACCGTTGAAGTGGCGGACGGGCTGAGCGCCACGCTCAGCTACGCCACAGACCTGTTCGACGCCTCGACCATCGAACGTATCAGTCTGCATTGGGTGAACCTGCTGCACGCGGTCTGTGACGACCCGCAACGCGCCATCGGCGACTTACCGCTGCTCGACGATGAGGAGCGCAAGGTTCTGCTGCAGGACTTCAACGTCAGTCATTTTACGGGTGGCCACCAACAGTTCGTGCAACAGACATTTGAAGCGCGGGCGGAGCAATCGCCTGACGCCATTGCGTTGCTGTTTGCCGACCAGACGCTGAGTTACGACGCGCTCAACCGACATGCCAACCGCCTCGCGCACCGATTGATGGCGCTGGGCGTGGGCCCGGAAGTGCTGGTAGGTATCGCCGTCGAGCGGTCAATGGACATGATTGTCGGCCTGTTGGCGATCCTCAAGGCCGGCGGTGCCTACGTCCCCATGGACCCGCAATACCCGCGCGAGCGCCTCGCGTTCATGATTGAGGACAGTAGCATCCGTCTTCTGCTGACGCAGACGGCCTTGCTGGATGTGCTACCAATTCCCGATGGTGTACAGACGCTGTTGCTCGATCAGGAAAGCGACTGGCTGGAAACCTGCAGCGACGCGAACCCATCCTGGCGCAATGAACCGGACCACCTGGCGTACATGATCTACACCTCCGGTTCCACAGGACGGCCCAAGGCCGTATGCGTCACGCACGGCCCTTTGAGCATGCATTGTCAGGCCATCGGTGAGCGCTATGAAATGACGCCCGCCGACTGTGAGCTGCATTTCATGTCGTTCGCCTTCGACGGGGCCCATGAACGCTGGTTGACCAGCCTGACTCATGGGGGCCGCTTGTTGATTCGCGACAACAACTTGTGGTCGGTAGAACAGACCTATGGGGCTCTGGAAGCGTTCGGCGTGACCGTCGCAGCATTCCCGCCGGTGTACTTGCAGCAATTGGCCGAGTATGCCGAACAGTTCTCCACTCCTCCTGCGGTCAGGATCTATTGCTTTGGGGGCGACGCTGTCCCTAACGCCAGCTTTGAACTGGTCAAGCGGGTGCTGCAACCTCAATTCATTATCAACGGTTATGGCCCGACCGAAACCGTGGTCACGCCCCTCATCTGGAAAGCCGGCCGTGATCAGTCCTGCAACGCCGCTTATGCCCCTATCGGCAAGATCGTCGGCGCTCGCACGGCGTACGTCCTGGATGCTGATCTCAACCCGGTGCCCTTGGGCAGTCCGGGCGAGCTCTACCTGGGAGGTGAAGGGCTTGCCCGTGGTTACTACCAACGACCAGACTTGACTGCCGAACGTTTCGTCGCTGACCCGTTCAGCACCTGCGGCGGTCGTCTTTACCGCTCCGGCGACCTCGTCCGCCTGCGCGGCGACGGCGTCACTGAATACTTGGGTCGGGTGGACCACCAGGTAAAAATCCGTGGCTACCGGATTGAGTTAGGCGAAATTGAAGCCTGCCTGCAAGCCCATCCGGCCGTGGGAGAAGCCGTTGTCGTTGCCCTCGACGGGCCGACAGGCAAGCAACTGGTGGGTTACGTGCTGCCGCTCGACCTGGCGCTGGATACCCTGACAGAGCAAGACCAGGATCTGCTGCGTACGACTATCCGCGACCACCTCAAGAACAGCCTGCCGGATTACATGCTGCCCAAGCACCTCGTATTGCTGGCAAGCCTGCCTCTGACGCCTAACGGCAAACTTGATCGCAAGGCATTACCAGCCCCCGACTTCAGCGTGACTCAACATCACTACGTCGCCCCGCAGACCGAAGCCCAGCAACAATTGGTGCAGATCTGGCAGGACGTACTCAAGCTTTCACAAGTAGGCGTGACCGACAACTTCTTCGAGCTTGGCGGCGACTCGATTATTTCCATTCAGGTGGTCAGTCGCGCACGCCTGGCAGGCTTGCGTCTGACCCCCAAGGACCTGTTCCAGCATCAGACGATTCACAGCTTGGCGGCCGTTGCCCAAAGAGTTGAGGAGCAGACCATCGACCAGGGGCCGGTCTCGGGCACTTCTCCCCTGACCCCCATCCAGCAGATTTTCTTCGGTATTGCGATTCCCGAGCGTCACCATTGGAATCAGTCATTCCTGCTGACTCCCGCTCACGCCATCGTTGCGGATGTACTTGACCGGGCCCTGGCGCAGTTGGTCAGTCATCACGACGCCCTGCGCCTGACATTCAGTGCGCAAAACCAACATTGGCAGGCGGCCCATACCGAGGTGGCGTCCCACCCGGACTTGCTATGGCACCGTCAGGCTGAGTCCCCAGAAGCGTTGCTGGCGCTGTGCAACCAAGCCCAGCGCAGCCTCGACCTGCAACACGGGCCGCTGCTGCGGGCATTGTTGGTAGACATGGCCAATGGCGAACAGCGCCTGCTGCTGCTCGTCCATCACCTGGTGGTAGATGGCGTGTCCTGGCGTGTTCTGCTGGAGGACCTGCAATCGGCCTATCAGGCATTGCTGGAACAGCGGTCCGTCAAGTTGCCCGCCAAGACCAGTTCGTTTCAGGCCTGGGGCGAGCAGTTGCAGCGCTATGCCCGCGATACCGCGCTGCAAGCCGAACTGGACTTCTGGCAGGCCCACTTGCAGGACGCGCCCGACGGGCTGCCTGGCGCCCGCCAGGAACATGACTTATCCGGTGCACATGCCCACTCTGTCAGCACTCGACTGGACAAGGCACTGACGCGACAGTTGTTGCAACAGGCGCCTGCCGCCTATCGCACCCAGGTCAATGACTTGCTACTCAGCGCACTGGCACGTGTGATTTGCCGCTGGACGGGCCAGGCCAGCGCGTTGATTCAATTGGAAGGTCACGGCCGTGAGGATCTGTTCGAACACCTGGACCTGACCCGTACGGTTGGCTGGTTTACCAGCGTGTTCCCCGTCAAGCTGAGCCCAGGCCAGCAGATGAGCGACTCGATCAAGGCCGTCAAGGAGCAACTGCGGGCCATTCCCAACAAAGGTATCGGTTACGGCGTGCTGCGCTACCTGGGAGACGAAGCTTCGCAGCAAAGCCTGCGCGCCCTGGCGACCCCCCGAATCACCTTCAATTACCTGGGACAGTTCGACCAGAGTTTTGATGACGACGCCATGTTCAGGCCCAGCAGCGAAGACAGCGGCGACAATCAGGACGCACTCGCCCCACTGGATAATTGGCTGAGCATCAACGGCCAGGTCTATGGCGGGGAACTGCAACTGGACTGGACCTTCAGCCAGCACATGTTCGCCCCCTCGCAGATGCAGCAACTGGCCGATGAGTACAGCGTCGAGTTGCGCGCTCTGATCGAGCACTGCCTGAACACTGAACCCGGTGTAGCGACCCCTTCGGACTTTCCGCTGGCGAGCCTGGACCAGGCGCAGTTGGACAACCTGTCAATTGACAGCCGCCAATTGCAAGACCTGTATCCGCTCTCCCCCATGCAGCAAGGCATGCTGTTCCACAGCGTCTACGAGCCAGAAGCCAATGCCTACGTCAACCAACTGGCGGTTGATATGGACGGCCTGGACTGCAACAGATTTATCCAGGCCTGGCGAACCGCCGTTGAGCGCCATGACATCCTGCGCACCGCGTTTCTCTGGCAGGACGACCTGGCACAGCCGCTGCAAGCCGTGCACAAACGCCTGGACCTGCACGTGCGGCAACTCGACTGGCGCGATCAGGATGATCAGCAGAGCGCTCTGACGCGCCTGGCCAGCGACGACCGTGAAGCCGGGTTCGACCTGGAGCGCGCACCTTTGTTGCGCCTGACCCTGGTCCGCATCGCCGACCAGCGCTATCACTTGATCTACACCAACCACCACATCCTGATGGACGGCTGGAGCAATTCGCAGCTGATGGGTGAGGTTCTGCAGAGCTATGCAGGCCAACCATTGAGCCCACTGGTGGGGCGTTTCGAGCACTATATCGGCTGGCTGCAACGCCAGGACCCGGCCCAGAGCGAACAGTTCTGGCGCAATCAACTGCGCACCCTCGACGAACCCACTCGCTTGTCAGCCTGTTTCGGGCGCTCACGCCAACCGGAAAACCTGCAGGGTGAGTTCGGCGTGCTGGAGCAAAACCTCGATAGCCTCACCACCCAAGCCCTGGAGTTCTTCGCTCGCCAGCAGAAAGTCACGCTCAACAGTTTGATCCAGGCGGCGTGGCTGATTCTGCTGCAGCGCTACAGCAAACAGGACACTGTGGTCTTCGGCGCGACGGTCGCCGGGCGTCCGGCTGATCTTCCAGGCGTCGAAACTCAGCTCGGACTGTTTATCAACACCCTGCCGATCATTGCCTGCGCACAGCCGAACCAGAGCGTGGCCGCCTGGATCGCCCAGGTTCAGGCGCAGAACCTGAGCCTGCGCGAACACGAGCACACACCGCTGCATGATATCCAGCGCTGGTCAGGGCTGGGCAGCCAGGGCCTTTTCGACAATATTCTGGTGTTTGAAAACTTCCCGGTGGCAGAAGCACTGCAGCAGGCGGCCCCGGGTAATCTCGTATTGGGTGAGGTCAGCGACTTTGAACAGACCAACTACGCATTGACCGTCGCGGTGTCGTCCGGCGCTCACTTGTCGTTGAGCTACGAGTACCGCCTGATCGACTTCGATCCAGACACCATCGGGCGCATCGCTGCACACTTCAAGCACTTGTTGCTGGAGATGATTCGCGATGCGGGGCAAGCGCTGGGGCAACTGCAGCTGGTGGCGCCGCAAGAGACGCAGGCATTAGTGGACCAGGCAGTCGGCGGCGATGTCGATTACCCTCGCCAGCAATGCGTACACCAACTGATCGAAGTCCAAGCCGCCAAAACTCCCCAGGCAATCGCGGTGGTCATGGGCGAGCAATCATTGAGTTATGAATCACTCAACACCCAGGCCAACCGCTTGGCGCATAAATTACGCGCCTTGGGTGCCGGCGCGGACCAACTGGTCGGGCTTGCGGTGGAGCGCTCGCTGGACATGGCGGTCGGCCTGTTGGCAATTCTCAAGTCGGGTGCAGGCTATGTGCCCCTGGACCCGAACTACCCGCAGGACCGCCTGAACTACATGCTGGACGACAGCGGCGTGAAGTTACTGGTCATCCAGGATTCGCTACGCGAACGCCTGGACATCGCCTCGCACATTCAGACATTGAACTTGAGCGACGGGCTCGACGCTTATGGCAGCGAAAACCCCGTTCCTGTGGCCACCGTGCAGAACCTCGCGTATGTGATCTATACCTCCGGATCTACCGGTCAGCCAAAAGGCGTGGCGATTGCCCATGCAGCCCTCGCGGAGTTCTGCAGTATTGCCACGCAATACTCACAGCTGAGCGCCGATGATCGTGTGCTGCAATTTGCCACCTTCAGTTTCGACGGGTTCGTTGAACAGTTTTACCCGACCCTATGCCAAGGGGCGCAGGTGGTGCTGCGCGATTCAGCCATTTGGGATACCGGCAGATTCTACGAAGAAGTCCTGCGTCACGGCATTACCGTGGCGGATCTGCCTTCCGCCTATTGGCATCTCTTCGCCCTGGACTGTGCCGCAGCGGGGCCTCGCACCTACGGCAACCTTCGCCAGATCCATGTCGGTGGCGAAGCCATGTCTGTTGAAGGGATGCGCCATTGGCAGTCGGCCGGAATGGGGGGGGTGCGCCTGCTCAATACTTACGGTCCTACCGAAGCGACGGTGGTATCCAGCACCCAGGTCTGCGATACGCTTGACCTCGACAGTTTGTCGGAATATGGCATCCCTATCGGTCTGCCCTTGCCTGGGCGTGCACTGCATGTGCTGGATAAAGAATTTTGCCTGGCCTCTGCACAGACCATGGGAGAGCTCTATATCGGCGGCAACACTGGGTTGGCCCGGGCCTATCACGGCCGCCCGGCCCTGACTGCCGAGCGCTTCCTGCCTGACCCCTTCGGCAAGCCCGGTGAGCGTTTGTATCGCACCGGTGACCTGGCCAGCCGTGACCAGACTGGCAGCGTTTTGTATGCAGGGCGTGCCGACCATCAGGTAAAGGTGCGTGGATTCCGTATTGAATTGGGTGAGATCGAAGCCTGCCTGCAAGGCCATGAGGCCGTTCGCGAAGCCGCGGTCATTGCCCTCGACGGTCCAACGGGCAAACAGTTGGTTGGCTACGTCGTGCCGAACGACAGCGCACTCGCACTCTCCAGTGGCAATGCTCAGCAGTCGCTGCGCAGTACATTGCGCGAATACCTGAACGCCCATCTTCCAGACTACATGGTGCCCAGCCACCTGAGCCTACTGGAGCAACTGCCGATCAACCCCAACGGTAAGCTGGACCGTAAGGCCCTGCCCGCCCCCACACTTGAGCAGAATCAAGATTTCCGCGCCCCTCAGACCGAGCTGCAAAAACAGTTGGCGACCATCTGGGAGGAAACCCTCGGGTTGGCGCAAATAGGCCTGGACGACAACTTCTTCGAACTGGGAGGCGACTCCATTGTTTCGATTCAACTGGTCAGCCGGGCGCGTCGCGACGGCATTCGTTTTACCCCTAAGGATCTGTTCCAGCACCAGACCATTCTGGGCTTGTCGAACGTCGCGCAACGCAGCAGCAGCCTGGCGATCGAACAAGGCCCGGTCTGCGGAACCTCGTTGCTGATACCGATCCAACAGGCGTTTTTCGACGACGACATCCCGCAGCGCCATCATTGGAACCAGTCGATCCTGCTCACACCGCGCACAGCCATCGTGCCAAAGGCGCTGGGCCAGGCGTTGCAACAGTTGCTCCAGCATCACGATGCTTTGCGCCTGGGCTTCACCCGCGCAGACTCGGGATGGCAGGCTGAACATTTGCCTGAAGATGGGCACGGCCTGCTGTGGATTCGTGAGGCCGCGACCGCCGAGCAGTTGACAGCCTATTGCAACGAGGCGCAACGCAGCTTGAGCCTGGAGAAAGGCCCGCTGTTGCGCGCCCTGTTGGTGACCATGGACGACGGTAGCCAGCGCCTGCTGGTGGTCGTTCACCACCTGGTCGTGGATGGTGTCTCCTGGCGCATTCTGCTGGAAGACCTGCAAGCGGCCTACACCGCCGCGCAATCCGGGCAGGCAGCCCGTCTGCCAGCCAAAACCAGCTCGTTCCAGGCCTGGAGCAAGCGCCTGCAAGGCTACGCGCAGTCACTCCAGTTGCAGCAGCAACTGCCGTATTGGCAGCAGACCTTGGCAAATGCCCCTCTGGACCTGCCTCTCGACGAACTTGCGCCTCAGCAACTGCCGCGAGTCTGCTCGGTCAGTGCAGGTCTGGACGCAAACCAGACACGGCGGCTGCTGCAAGACGCGCCTGCGGCGTACCGCACCCAGGTCAACGACCTGCTGTTGACCGCGCTGGCCCGGGCTGTTTGCCAGTGGACCGCCGAGGCGTCCACCCTGATTCAGTTGGAGGGTCATGGCCGCGAGGAGTTGTTCGACGACGTCGACCTGACGCGCACCCTGGGGTGGTTCACGACCACCTTCCCGGTCAAGCTGACCCCCGCCACAGCGCTTGGCGATTCACTCAAGGCCATCAAGGAACAGCTGCGCAGCATTCCCGACAAGGGAATCGGCTACGGTGCCCTGCGCTATCTTGCAGACACCGAAAGTCAGCTCACCCTGCAAAAACTGCCGACACCACGCATCACCTTCAACTACCTGGGCCAGCTTGACCAAAGCTTCGACGAGCATGCCCTTTTCGTGCCGGCCACTGAAGACGGTGGTGACAACCAGGACGAGGGTGCTCCACTGGAGAACTGGCTGAACATCAACGGCCAGGTATTCGCCGGCGAGCTCAAGCTCGAATGGAGTTTCAGTACCGGACACTTCAGCGAACAGACCATCAATCAGCTAGCCCGCGCGTACGAGCACGAGTTGCAGCAACTGATCGAACACTGCACCGACGGTATTCACGCTGCAGCCACTCCATCAGACTTCCCACTGGCGCACCTGAATCAGGCACAACTGGATAGCCTGCCAATCGAAAGCCGACAAATCCAGGACATCTATCCGCTGTCGCCGATGCAACAGGGCATGCTTTTCCATACCTTGTACACCAGGAAAAACAGTGCCTACGTCAACCAGATGCGCCTGGATATGGACGGTCTTGACCCCGTACGTTTCGCCCACGCATGGTCCACGGTCATTGCTCGCCACGATATCCTGCGCACGGCGTTTTTCTGGGAAGGTGAGCTGACTCGCCCACTGCAAGTGGTGCAAAAACAGGTGCAACTACCGTTGCAGACGCTCGACATGCGAAACGAGGCTGATCAACGATCTGCACTGGATCAATTGGCTCACGCTGAACTGCAGCAAGGCCTTGACCCGCGCAAGGCACCGTTGCTGCGCCTGGTGCTGGTAAGAACCGGCGAGCGTGCCTTTCACCTTGTTTTCACTCATCACCACATCCTTATGGACGGCTGGAGCAACTCACAGTTGATGGGCGAAGTGGTGCAAAGCTATGAAGGCGTTGCACTGGCGCCGCTGGTTGGCCGCTACCGAGACTACGTCAGTTGGCTGCAGGATCAGGATGCCCTCGCCGACGAGCATTTCTGGAAACAGTACCTCCCGGACCTGGAGGAGCCCACACTGCTGACACGGGCTATCCATCCAAAAACCGTCGACTCTCTGGCGGGTCACGGTGTGCACCGGTATGAACAATCGAAAGCCGACACCCGTCGACTCGAAGCATTTGCCCGTGAACATAAGGTCACGGCCAACAGCATTGTCCAAGCGGCATGGCTGCTGTTGCTGCAACGCTATACGGGGCACGGCACAGTAGCGTTCGGCGCGACCGTCGCCGGGCGCCCTGCGCAGCTAAATGGTGTAGAGCAGCAGTTGGGCCTGTTCATCAATACCTTGCCGGTGATCGCCAGCCCGCAAGCGACACAGCGCGTTGAGGCCTGGGTGCAACACGTGCAGTCGCAGAACCTTGCACTGCGCGAGCATGAGCACGTGCCGCTGTACGATATCCAGCGCTGGGCCAACCGCCCAGGTGAAGCGTTGTTCGATACCATCATGGTGTTTGAGAACTACCCGGTCGCCGAGGCATTGAAAGAGGCCGCCAGCGGTGAACTGAGCTTCGGCCAGGTGGATGATTACGAACAGACCAGCTTTGCACTGACCGTGGCTGTTGCGTTGAAAGACACCCTGTCGATCAGTTTTGCATACGATCGCGAGCAATTCAGTGAGCAGGCGATCCAAGGCCTTAGCGGGCACCTCGAACGCTTGTTGCAGAGCATGCTAGAAGGCCCGCAGCAACTTCTAGGCAACTTGCCAATGCTGGGTACTGTTCAGCAGACAACCCAGATCGAGCACTGGAACCAGACCCACACCGAATATCCCGGCGAAGTATTTGTTCATCGTCTGTTCGAACAGCAAGTCTGCAAGCAGCCGGACACTATCGCGCTGGCATTCGCAGGGCAGACGCTGAGCTACGCAGAGCTCAACCGTCGAGCCAACCGCCTCGCACATCACCTGATGGGCCTGGGCGTCGGTCCAGACCGGTTGGTGGGCATAGCCGCTGAGCGCTCGCTGGACATGGTTATCGGTCTATTGGCGATTCTCAAGGCCGGTGGCGCCTACGTACCGCTGGACCCTGAGTATCCACAAGATCGTCTGGGCTATATGTTCGAGGACAGCGGCATCCACCTGTTACTGACGCAGTCACACCTGCTTGCATCGTTGCCGATACCGAAGCAGATGACCCACCTGTGCCTGGACCTGCCACACCCTTGGTCAGATCAATCCAGCGAAAACCCGGCCGCACCGCTGGAGCCGGAAAACCTCGCCTACGTGATCTACACCTCCGGCTCGACCGGCAGGCCCAAGGGTGCCGCGAACCGGCACGTCGCACTGCATAACCGGCTGATGTGGATGCAGCAGGCGTATGGCATCGACACCCATGATCGAATTCTGCAAAAAACGCCGTTCAGCTTTGACGTATCCGTCTGGGAATTCTTCTGGCCTTTGATAATGGGGGCCCGACTGGTACTTGCCGGCGTTGGCGACCACCGAGACCCGGCACGCCTGGCCACGTTGATCACCCAGGCGCAGATCAGCACGCTGCATTTTGTACCGTCAATGCTTCAGGCTTTTATCAGTGATGCGCGTGCCGCTCAATGCACCGCACCGCTGCGGATTATCTGCAGCGGCGAAGCTTTGCCCATCGAGCTTCAGCGCCAGGTAATGGCGCAGTTACCCAACGCCAGCTTGTCGAATCTGTACGGCCCGACCGAAGCTGCGATTGACGTGACCCACTGGGCCTGTATCGAGGAACATCGAGACGCGGTTCCTATCGGCCAGCCGATTGCCAACCTGCAAACCTATATTCTCGATGCCCACCTCAACCCGCTGCCCGCGGGCGTTGCCGGCGAGCTGTACCTGGCCGGGACCGGCCTTGCACGGGGTTATCATGGACGCCCAGGGCTGACAGCCGAACGCTTCGTTCCGTCACCCTTCGTTTCGGGTGCACTGCTGTATCGAACCGGGGATTTGGCACACCAGCGTCCCGATGGAGTGATCGAATATGCCGGCCGACTGGATCACCAGGTGAAGATCCGCGGGTTGCGTATTGAGCTTGGCGAGATCGAGGCGCGCCTGCAGGAACATTCGACGGTTCGTGAGTGCGTCGTCATCGCACGAGACGTCACCGGTAGTCAGCAACTGGTCGCCTATGTCGTGCCGCAGGAGCCACAGGTGGGCGCTGCGCCCGACAGCCTGTGGTTACAGGAGCTCAAACACACTCTGCGCTCCACCCTGCCTGACTATATGGTTCCAGCACATTGGGTGTCCCTAGCGAGCATGCCGCTCTCCCCAAATGGCAAACTTGATCGTAAAGCCCTGCCACAGCCTGAAGCAGTCACGACGTCCAGCGACAGGGCGACACCGCGTAACGCGCTTGAGCAACATATGTGCGATGCCTGGGAGCAGGTACTGGGAATCAGGCAGGTGAGCATCACCGATAATTTCTTTGAATTGGGAGGTCACTCGTTATTGGTGCTGCAAGTGGTCAGCCGGATCAACCTGCTGTGCGACCTGCAATTGAGCCTGCATGACTTCATGACCCATCCGAGTATCGAAACACTGGCTGACAACCTGGCGCTGCAAAGCACCAAACTGAGCGTCCCTTTGAACCAGAACGCTGGCGATCACGCGCCGCTGTTCTGCTTCCACCCCAACTTGGGCATGGTGCATAGCTACCATCCGCTGGCCGCAGCATTGCGTGACCAGGCGCCCGTCTACGGGATTATCTGCCGGGCGTTTGCCGAGGGGCATTGGAGCGCTATCGATTGGCAGGAAATGCTCAACGAATATGTACAGAGTATTCGTGCAGTACAGCCTTTAGGGCCTTACCACTTGGCCGGTTGGTCACTGGGAGGCAACCTTGCCCTGGAAGCGGCCCATATGTTGGAAGCCGCGGGAGAGCAGGTGGCCTTCGTAGGCCTGATTGATCCGCCGCCACCCAGAACCCAGTTGGCGTATTGGGACGCCGTGGCGCAACAGGAGTTGAGCGAGCAGCAACACAGCCCGTCGACGGACAACGGGATTGAGCTGTTCAACCTGCTGTTTCCTGAACACGCCGAGGCAGCCCGGCGCGTACTTGAGACGATGGACGCTCCCGCCACCGAGCGAGAGGCTCGCTTCATGGAGTGGGCGAAACAGCACGTAGACCAAGGGGAAACCGTGTTCGCGAGCTTGCAGTTGGGTAAACAGGAGATGGCGCTGGGTGATGAGATCAGCCAGCACATGACCCGACTTGCCCATGCGTTTGCCTATCGAGCACTCAAAGCGCCTTTGCATTGCTGGTGGGCACAGAACGACAAAGGGCCGGCGATGATCGAGACGCTTGAACAGACCCTGAAAGACGCTTTGGGGCAGGACTGCCTTCAAGGCTCGGTCAGTTTGCAAACCGACCATGAAGGCATCATCCACGACCCTCGAATGATCCAGTCACTGATAAGCGCGTTCCTCAACGCCAAACGCTGATTGGCAACCCTCTAACCGGCCCGGAATTATTCCGGGCTTTTTTATGGGCGGTGTTTACTGACCTGCCCCCTTACCGCCGCTGGTAATCCGGTAACGCAGAAGACACGCAAGGGCGCAACGCCAACAACAATCGCCGCCCAGGTTTTCCAGGCAAAAAAAATGCCCGCCTTGATGGCGGGCAATGATTATTTAAGGGATGCCAGGTAGTTAAGGCTTCAGAACTGGTACTTGAGACCGACGGTCATGTTGCGTGGATCACCGTAGAATGCGCTGCTGTAAAGTCCGTAGCCCGCGTAGTACTCACGGTCAAAGACGTTGTTCAGATTCAGCGTAGCGCTGAGGTTCTTGCTTACGTCATAACGTGCCATCAGCCCCACCACTGCGAAGCTGCCTTCATCGGCGCGCGCATCCATCGGGTAAGTGATCTCAGAGTAGGTCGAACTCTGCCAAGTCACGTTGCCGCCCACCGTCAAGTCCCGCAAGGCGCCATCAAGCTTGTAGGCGGTTGACAGCTTGAACTGACGCTCAGGCAGGTTGGTGTTGATGCGGTTGCCATCCTTATCCCGTGGCTGGGCGTAGGTAAAGCCGGCCAGCATCTGCCAACCCGGCGTCAGTTGGCCGGACAACTGCATTTCAAACCCTTTGGTGGTGGTACCGCTGATGGCCTTGTATGCAGTCTGGCCACCCGTGCGCACCCCGTCTTCAGCCCCCAGGTTGTCCTGTTTGATCGTGAACACGGCAAAACTGGTGTTAAGGGCACCGTCGAAGTATTCGGACTTCAGACCGGCTTCATAGCTTTCACCGGTCAGCGGCTCCAGCGCTTTGTCGTTTTTGTCGAACAACGACTGTGGCGTGAAGATGTCGGTGTAGCTGACGTAGACAGAGTGGATGTCATTGATGTCATAGACGATGCCCGCATAAGGTACGACCTTCCCGGTTTTCTTGGCGCTGTCGTCCGAAGGATCATTGGGCTTCCAACCGTATGTCAGGGTACCTTCGCGCTCATAGTTGACTACGCGGCTACCCAGGATGACGTGCCAATCGTCCAGCGGGTTCAGGCGCAATGCCGCATACCCGCCAGACTCCTTGACCTTGTAGGCTTGACTCTGCTGGAAAGTGAACGCATCCGCTTGAGGCGGATTATTGCCCCAGGTGTCGTAGTTCACGTTGATGCTGCCACCGTCCAGCGACTCATAGTCAGACCGGCGGTTGCTGACATTCAGCCCCACCACCAAGTCATGCGTACGACCAAAGAGCGAGAAAGGCCCCGTTGCATAGGCGTCTACGGCATCGGAATTAATCTTGTAGTTCACCCTGCTACGCTGCAGCTCCGCAAGGCGGGTGGTTTCATCAGGGAACGGACCCCAACCGACGATATTGCCCTGCAACTGGTCAGTGGTGCCTTTCCAGTGGCTAGCCTCGACACGCAACATCCAGTCGTTGTCGAAACGGTGTTCCACGCCGCCGAAGTACTTGGTGCTCTGGCTATTGGCATAGGTCCACTTGGCCGCAGGGTTCATTGAACGTTTGAAGTCGGTCCGATTGCCGTCGGAGTTGTACAGCGGCAGTTGGCCAAAACTGGAGCCATCAGAATCGATCTTCTGATAGTCGATACCTGCATACAACGTCGTGTCCGGCGTGATATCAGCCTCGCCGATCGCGTAGAACACGTCCTTTTTCTGCGCGTAATAATCGATGAACGATTTGTTGTCTTGATGGGCAGCCACCACACGCCCACGCAGGGCACCGTTTTCGGACAGTGGTCCGGAAAGGTCCATTTCAGTGCGGTAGCGATCCCACGTACCACCACTACCAGAGACATAACCCTGGAAGTCTTTGGTCGGCCGCTTGCGAACCAGGTTGACCACACCCGCCGGACTGCCGACGCCACTCATCAACCCCGTCGCTCCGCGTACCACTTCTACGCGATCGTAGATGGCCATGTCGCGCACACCCAGACCGTTGGTGTTGGTAGTGAAGTCGGAAGTCGGGACACCGTCGTATTGGAAACTGTCCAGGGCGAAGCCACGGGAGTAGAAGTTGTAACGCTCACTGTCATCGTGCATCACCGTCACACCAGGGGTCGCCCCGAGGACCTCAGCGATGGACCCCAGGCCTTGGTCATTCATCTGCTGGCGGGTGATAACGGTCACCGACTGTGGCGTTTCACGCAGCGACATGGGCAGTTTTGTCGCGGTGCTGGTGCTGCCGGTGGTGTAAGACGAGGAGTTTTCGGTAGTTGCACCCAAGGCTGTCCCGGCGATATTCACGGGCCCAAGCTCCAGCGTTCCGGCTTCCGACGGACCACGGAGCAGGATCGTATTATTTTCGATCTGGTAAGAAATCCCCGTCCCCCGCAGCAACTGCTGCAACGCCGACGACACATCCAGGTCACCGCGCAACGCAACCGCGCGCTTGCCCTGGACCAGTTCAGGCGAATAGAGGATCTGCCGACCGGATTGCTGGCCCAACTCACGCAATGCCCCTTCCAGGGACTGGGCGGAAATGTTCAGTTCTGCCGCAGCCAAGGGGCCGCAAAGCCCCAGTGACAGGCCAAGAACTGCCGCAGTGAAGGTAGAACGCCCCATGATTGAGTCCAAAGACCGCTGCAGCGCAGTTTTGTTGTGTCGTTCAGCAGACATTTATATGCCCTTATAAAGTGAGTGGTCGGCAGCAATCGTTACGAATGAGAATGCTACTTGTTTGAAGTCACGAATGAGACGAACCACCGGCGCAAAACCGGAAAGTTTTTTGAAAGCACAGAGAGGAAGTCACAAAAAAAGCCTGCGCACCCTTGAGAGGTGTGCAGGCTCTGAACTCAAGCGATGACGCTGGCTCGGGATTTGGCCAACAGCGCTTCGCGTTGCTCCGGCGACAGGCTGTTGAGCTTCAGACGCACCTGGGCGGTGCGTTCCAGCGCACCGGGAGCGGCCTCGTCACGAGTCAGTGCGGCAGCGAGTTCGGCGACGCTTGGGTGGTCGAACACCACGCCAGGGTGCACATCGAGCTGCAATTGCTTGCGCAGTGCGGACACCAGCTTGATCACCAGCAAGGAATGGCCACCGACGGCAAAGAAGTTCTGCTCGACGCTCAGTCGTTCAATGCCCAGCAACTGCGCCATGCCCTCCGCCAGGAGGGTTTGCAGCGCAGTGCTGGGCGCGACGTACACTTGCGCCGTCAGCAGTGATTCGGGCGCTGGCAAGCCCTGGCGATCCAGCTTGCCGTTGGCCAGGCGAGGCAGATGCTCCAGTGCAAAACAGTGGGTGGGCACCATCGCCGCCGGAAGACTGGCCGCCAGCGCCTCACGCAGTTCATCGAGCCAACCTTCAGCCGGTGTGCCCTGTGCCTCGATATAGGCGACCAACTGCACGTCGCCCTGCTCTGCAGCACCGGCGCGCCAAGGCACGACCACGGCCTGGGCGACGCCCGGCAGCGCCAGCAAGGTCTGCTCTATCTCGGTCAGCTCGATACGGAAGCCCCGCACTTTGACCTGATGATCACGCCGCCCCATCAACTGAATCCCGCCCTGCGGCAGATAACGACCCAGGTCGCCAGTGCGATACAGACGCTCACGAGGATGGCGCGGATGCTGGATAAAAGCTTCGCGCCCCTGTTCATGCAGATAGCCGCGGGCGACCTGCTGACCGCCGATGTACAGCTCGCCGACAGCGCCCACAGGCACATCGCGCAGGTGCTCATCGAACAGGTAGACCGCACAGCCGTCGAACACTCGCCCCAATGGCACGCCAGCGCTCAGGTCGCTGTCGCGCGACAGCGGCTGGTACAACACGCCGACCGTGGCTTCCGTGGGCCCGTAGTGGTTGAACAGACGGCACGCTGGCGCAACCTTGAGGATCAGCTCAACCAGGCTGGGCGCAACGGCCTCGCCACCCAACACCAGTGTGGCCGGCAGGTACTTGCTGTCCTGATCGAGCAAGGCCGCGAGGTGTGACGGCACTATTTTCAGGCAGTCGACCTCGTGAGTGCGCAGAAAATCGCTGAAACGCGCTGCGTCCTGCATTTGTTCATCAGCGGCAATGTGCAGCGCTGCGCCCAGGAACAGTGCACCGAACAGGGTCGTGTGCCCCAGGTCTGCCGCCACCGTGGAGGTCATTGCAAACGAGGTGCATGCGGCCAACCCAAGTGCAGCCGTGGACGCCTGCACGTAGTTGAGCAGTTGCCGATGTTCGACCACCACGCCCTTGGGCGTACCAGTGCTGCCGGAGGTAAACAGCACGTAAGCCGGATGGTCCAGCGCGGCAGGCTGCCAATCGAATGGGGCGCCACGGTCGATCGGCGGCAACGGGTCGACGCGAGTCACTGCCAGGTCGCCATAAGCGAGATCAGCCTCACCAAGCACCCGCACGGCGGCGGCCTGTTCGATGATCAGGGCCTGGCGGTTGGCCGGCCATAGCGGGTCAATCGGTACCCATGCCGCACCGGCGCGCCACACGGCAAGCAGGGCGACTACCAGTTCCAGCGAGCGTGGCAACACCACGGCGACCACGTCCGTCGGCTGAACACCCTGGGTGCGCAAATGCCGGGCCAGTCGTTCCACACGCTCGTCCAACTGCCGGTGAGTCAACTGAGTCCCGGCAAAACTCAAGGCCGGTGCCTCAGGCGTGCGCTGGGCCCATTCGGCAATACGTGTCGCCAGGTTCGGTCCCTCCAGCGACAACGGTGCACCCATGCACCGCTGTTGAAGGGCCTGCTCCCGTGTACTGATCAGTGACAGGTCTGCCAGCGCCTTTTCGGGGTTCGCCACCAGGCTGCGCAACAGGGTTTGATATTGCTCCAGCAGCGCCTCCGCGGCGTCGGCGTCGTAATGCGCGGGGTCAAAGCGCAATTGCAACGCCTGGACCTGCGCATCCGCCTCGATCCAGCGCAGTTCGAGTTCAAAGGGTGCAACAACATCGTCCAGCGCCACCACCGACCATCGGCCTCCGCCTGCCTCCAAGGGCTGCACAGCGGCTTCACGCGCAAAGCCACAGGCCAGATGCGCGACGCTGGGCGGCGCTTCAATCGGCCAGTGTTCCTGCCAGGTCAAATGCGCCTGCGCCTGCGCGTCCAGTGTCGGCAACCATTGCCCGAGGCTCTGTTGCAAGGGCACGTCGATCTGCATCGGCAAGGTCTTTTCAAACACGCCCATGCAGTCGGCAAAAAATTCGTAATCCAGCCGGCAGTCATGATGCCAGCCCACCTGCATGCGGGTCTGGCCGCTGATACGCGCCAGCAGTACCCACCAGCATGCCTGGAGAATCTGCCCCAGCGGCTGGGCCATGGTCAGCCCATAGGCATTGAGGCTTTGTTGCAAGGCAGGGTCAATGGCCAATGCCAGGGTCTTGCACGCCGGCACAGCGGCAATGGGCTTACGTCGGCCGGCCAGGGCAGGAGCATTCCCGGTGCCCAGTTGCCGCCAGTAATCGCGGCCGCTCGCGGCGTCTTCATCCTGGGCCATTTCCCCACGCCATTCGACGTACTGCGCGTACTGCGCAGCGTCCTCGTCGACATCGGTGGCCTGATCCGCTGCATACGCCAGGTGCAACGCGCGATAGAACACCTGCAACCCGTTGCGATCGCTGAGCAGCGCCGAAATACGCAGCGCCAGCACCTGGTGCCGATCGCCCAGGCGGCACAGGTGCAGCACCGCCAAGGCCTGCTCATCTTCGGCAAAGCCTTGTTGCTGGAGTTCGCGCATGTGATGTGCAAAAGCGGCTTGGTCCTGCATCGCAGCGGGCTCGACCACCAGCGGCCAGTCAGCGCGGTGCGCAAGGGTCTGACGCACACCGCGATAACTCGGCACGCGGATCAGGCGGGTCGCCAGGATCGGCTGCTGTGCCAAGACCTGATTGGCAGCGCGCTGCAAACGTGCGTGGTCCAGCTCACCGCGTATCTCGATCAGCAACAATAAGGCTGGATGGCGACCATCAGCGGCACTGCCCAGGGCAACCTGCTGTTCCGGGCTCAGGGCCTGGTCATGGGAAGAACTCATTGACCCACCTCCTCTTCCAGCGACTGGCGGTGCGCGTGGGTGGCGCCCGCGTTCAGGTCGGCCCGATCAAACATATCGCCCATGGCCACTACAATCTTGCGCGGCCCTTCGAACGGATCGCGGGCATGGGCGGCGAGCATGTTGTCCATCAACACCACATCGCCCTGTTGCCAATCGAAGCGCACCGCGCACTCCTCGTACAGTTGGCCTATCAGTTCCATGACCTCATCCTCGATGGGCGAACCGTCGCCGTAGTAGACGTGCCGGGGCATGTTGTCGATGCCGAACATTCCGATCAGGTCCTCGCGCACGTCGGCGTCCAGGCAATGGATATGGTGCAGTTGCACCTGGTTGAAGAACGAACGCGCGCCGGTCAACGGATGGGTGATCACCGCCGGGCAATGGGTGCGGGTCTGCAGTTCATCATTGTCCAGCCATTGCCATTGGATCCCGGCGGCTTGGCAGCGCGCTTCGACTTCTTCACGGCTGTCGGTCTTGAAGAAGTGTCGCCACGACACATCGAGTTTGTCGGTGAAGGTACGTACGTACAGCAGGCCTTTGCTCTCGAACTTCGCCAGCAGGTCCGCAGGGAGCCGGCGGCACATCTCGCGGCAATCGACGATCGGCGTCGCGCCGCCCACTGGCGACGGCAGCTCACAGTAAAACATCTGCTTGCGCGGCCAGCGGTCCTGGTGGGAGCTCTCGTTATGGAACAGGATCATTTTCTTTTCCGGGTACGGCGTGGACCGGTAGGTATTCTTGCCACCGTCCTTCTTCGGCAGATCGCCGTAGTTACCATAGAGCCCCGGCTGCAACGCTTCGGCGAACTGCTCGAATTCTTCGATGCCGTTCAGGGCAAACCCACGGAACAGAATGCTGGCGTGACTGGCAAGTTTCTCTTCCACCAGGGCGCGGTTGTTGCGCACCCATTCGATGACGTCCAGGCCGCTGTCCGCCGGTTGTGCCAGCAACGGGAAAACCTGATCCGGGCGCAACGGCGAGAAACGCACCTGAGTGCCCCCGGCAACAGCAGCAGCCGGCCCCTTTTTGAGGAACTTGTTGAGCTTGTCGAACTTCTTGCTTGCGACCTTTTCCGTGGCAGGCACTTGTTGTGCAGCAGACATGACGAATTCTCCTGAGAGTGTGTGTCGGTCCTGCACCGCTTGCTCCAGAATCCCGATCCAGCTGCGCATCATCCTTTCGATGCTTTCGCGCCGGAACAGAGCGACGGCGTAAGACCAATGACAAACAAGGCTATTTCCTAGTTCTTCAACGAACAGGCCCATCTCGAATTTCGAGTGGCGCTCTTTTAATTCCAGGGGCTCCAGCGCCAAGCCATCGACCCGCAAGGTCGCGTTGGGTGTGTTATTCATCACGAACAACACCTGGATCAGTGGATTGATACCCTTGATACGTTCTATCGCGCAGGCGTCGATGATCAGGTCCAGTGGCAGTTCCTGATGCTCGAAAGCCTGCAGTGCGTCGCGACTGACCTTCTGCACGTAGTCGCTGAACGGCTGCTCCTGCACCAACCGCGAACGCATCGGCAATACGTTGACGAAGAATCCGATCAGGCCTTCCAGTGCCTGCTGCTGACGGCCGGCGATGTCCGTACCGATCACCAGGTCCGAGGTCTCACAGGTACGGTGCAACATCAGTTGGAACGCCGCGAGCATCAGCAGGTAAGGCGTGCAGTTCAGTTCCTGGGCCAGGGTCTTGATCGATTGATACAGCGGCGCCTGCACGCGGAACTCCAGGCCATCGCCGTCATGGCTCGGCTGGGCCGGTCGCGGGAAGTCATGGGGCAGCGGCAGGCAGGCAGGCGCACCACGCAGTTTGTCGCGCCAGTAGCCCGTGTCGGCCGCCAGCCAGCCTTCGTTGAGCAAGCGCTGCTGCCAGAATCCGTAGTCGAGGTACTGCACCGGCAACGCCGGCAGCTGCACCGAACCGTCGTACAGCGCCAGCAGTTCCTGCACGAGCACGGCCATCGACCAGCCGTCAGAGATAATGTGGTGCATGGCGAAAAAGATCAGGTGCTCGCCCGGCCCCTGGCACAGCAGGTGCACACGCAACAGTGGCACCTGTTCCAGGTCGATGCGCTCGGCGGCACAGTCGAGCAACCATTGCTGCTGCGCCTGCGACCTTGCCTCGACGGCCAGGTGGCTGATATCCAGCAGACGGATCGGCAAGTCCACCTGCTGGGCCACCCGGACCAGTGGGTTGCCGTCTTCGTCTTCGTGATAACTGGTGCGCAGAATTTCGTGACGCTCCATCAACTGCACGAAACTGCGCTGCAAGCGATACAGGTCCAGATCACCGCGTACGGTCAATGCGGCCGGTAGGTTATAGGCCGCGCTGCCGGTGGAAATACGCTCCACCAGCCAGAGCCGCTGCTGTGCCAGCGACAGCGGCAATACGCCCTCGCGCGGCTGGGCCGTCAGGATCGGCAATGTGCGTTTTGGCTCGCCCTGCAGGCGGCGTTCTTCCAGGCGTTCAGCCAGTGCCCCCAGCTGCGGGCATTCGAACAAGTCCCGCAGACGCAATTCGTCCAGCCCTTCGGCATGGGCACAGGACACCACGCGAGTGGCCAGCAGTGAGTGGCCCCCCAGCTCGAAGAACTGATCACCCAGGCCCACCCGCGACACCTGCAAGACCTGCTCCCAGATCCCCGCCAGTTGCTGCTGCAACGGTGTGATCGGTGCCAGGTACGACGTGCGCCCCTGGCTCAGGTCTGGCAGCGGCAGCGCCTTGCGGTCCAGCTTGCCGTTGGGACTCAGGGGCAGGCCGCCCAACAGAATCAGGTGAGTCGGCACCATGTAGTCGGGCAACACGGCCTTGAGGTGTGCCCGCAGGCCATCGCGCCAGGCGCCCTGCACCTCCGTCTCGGCGTGCACCAGCGCCGCTTCGCGCGGCACCAGCCACGCGGCAATCTGCAGCCCGCCGGGCCCTTCGAGCGTCATGACCAACGCTTCGCGAACTCCCGGATACTCCTGCACACGGGCTTCGATTTCGCCGAGTTCGATGCGAAACCCACGGATTTTCACTTGATGGTCGGCACGTCCGACATATTCGATCACACCATCTGCGCGATAGCGCGCGAGGTCACCGGTACGGTACAAACGGCCGCTACCGAAGGGGTCGGGGATGAATTTTTCCGCGCTGAGGGACGGTCGGTTGAAGTAACCACGCGCCAACAGTTCGCCGCCGATCAGTAACTCGCCCACTACGCCCACCGGCACCGGGTTGAGCGCATCATCCACCAGGTAGATCGAACGTCCATCGAGCACCTTGCCGATCGGCATCACCAACGGCAGCGCCGCTGCACCGGACACATAGTCAGCGCAGTCCAGGGCCGTGGCGGTCACTGTCGCCTCGGTGGGGCCATAAGTGTTGTACAGCGCAATATGCCCAAGACCGGCCTCGCGCCAGGCGTGCAGGCCTTCCGGCGGCATCGCTTCGCCACCGGCGTGGACCTGGCGCAGGCGCCCATAGCTGCGCGGCCCGACGGCTGCGAAGTCGCGGGCCAGCATGTGCCAATAGGCGGTCGTCACGTCGGCCACGCTGATACCGTGGGCCATGACCTGCTGGTAGAACGTCGCGCTGTCCCACAACTCGCCGCCGCGCAGGACCACGCAGGCCCCTGTGCAGAGCGCCGGATAGAGTTGCTCGACAAAACCGTCGAAATTGAACGTGCCGAACTGCAGCACGCGGTCTTCAGGCGTCAGCTTGAACAGCGCCTGCATCACCTCGACGTGCCGCGCCACAGAGCCATGGTTGATCCCCACGCCTTTGGGGCGACCGGTGGAGCCGGACGTGAACATCACGTAGGCGAGGTGGGCCGGCTGGGCCAGGTTCGTCAGGTCATTGGACGGGTAGTCCACTAGCCATTGCTCGCGGGTATCCAGGCACAGCACGTGGACATCGGTGGGGATCGGCAACTGCGCCTGCAAGGGTGACTGCGTCAGCAACAGTTGCAAACCGCTATCCTCGATCATCCAGCCCAGGCGCTGGCTCGGGTATTCAGGATCAAGCGGCACGTAGGCGCCACCGGCCTTCAGAATAGCGAGCAGGCCAACGATCATATCCAGGGACCGGCCCACCGCAACACCCACCAGCACATCCGGACCAACGCCGAGTTCGCGCAGTTTGTGCGCCAACCGGTTGGCGTGTCGGTTCAGTTCGGCATAGGACAGCTGCTGCTCATCCAGGATCAGTGCAGGTGCCGCACCGTGCGCCTGGGCCCTGGCCTCGAATGTCTGATGCACGCAGGCATCGCTCAGGGCCTGATGTGCCGGGTTCCAGTCATGCACCATGGCCTGATGCTCGACCGCCAGCAGCGTCGGCAATTGACCGAGAGCCTGCCATGGATCGTTGGCAAATTGCTCAAGCATATGACTCAGATGGCCGAGCAAACGGTCGACGGTCTGCTCGCCGAAGCGTTCACGCTGATAGCCCAGGCTCAGTGACAGACGCTCGCCGCTGTACACAGTAAGGGCCAGTGGGTAGTTGGTGTGCTCGTGGTTTTGCGCAGCACTGAACCGCAGTCCACCTGCGCTCCCATGTTGCAGGCTCTGGGCGACCGGGAAGTTTTCGAACACCAGAATGGAGTCGAACAACGCCTCGCCCGCCGAACCCGCCCAGCGCTGGATGTCGTACAGCGGCGTGTGTTCATACTCGCGCAGCGCCAGGTTCAAGGCCTGGACCTGGGCAATCCACTCGCCCACCGACTGCTGCACCTGGGGTTCGGCGATCAGCGGCAAGGTATTGATGAACAGGCCGATCTGCTCTTCGATACCGGGCAGTTCAGCGGGACGCCCCGAGACCGTGGTGCCCAAGGTAACGCAGCGCTGACCGGTATAACGTTGTAGCAGCAGCAACCAGGCGGCTTGCACCAGGGTGTTCACCGTGACCTTCTGTTCACGGGCAAACTCTGCCAGGCGCCGTGTGGCCGAAGCCTCCAACAGCAGATCGGTTTCTGCATAGCCTTGGTCCGGCGCATCCTGGCGCGGCAGCGCCGAGGCCAACAACGTCGGGCCATCCAGGTGGGCGAGGCGCTCCATCCAGAAGTGCTGGCTCGATGCCGCATCCTGGCGTTGCAGCCATTCGATGTACTGGCGGTAACGCACCGGTGCCTGGGCCGATGGTTCACCGGCATAACGGGCGAGCATTTGCGCCAGCAGGTGTGCGTTGCTCCAACCGTCCATGAGGATGTGATGGTTGGTATAGATCAGGTGATAGCGCTGCTCATCCAGGCGGATAAGGGTCAAGCGCATCAACGGCGCCTGGGTCAGGTCGAAGCCTTGCTGGCGATCCCCGGCGGCGAACGTCGCGACATCCTGCTCGGCAGGCGAGCGGTCGCGCCAATCCAGCACGGTCAGCGGCAGGTCGACGCTGCGCCGTACCACTTGCAGCGGCGCCTGGCTGCCGTTTTGCCAGATGAACCCACTGCGCAAAATGTCATGGGCTTGCAGCGTCGCCTGCCAGGCCTCGCTGAAACGCGGCACGTCCAGGCCTTCGACGTCTACCGCCAACTGGTTGACATAGGTGTCGTCACCCTGGGCGTAGAGCGTATGGAACAACATGCCCTGCTGCATCGGTGACAGTGGGTAAATATCGTCGATTTGCGGCCCCGCCAGCGGCAATTGGTCAAGCTGCTGCTGCGTCAGATTCGCTAACGGGAAGTCCGACGGCGTGACTTGCCCGTCGGCCGTGGCGCAGCAATGTTCGATCAGGCCTTTGAGCTCGACAGCGTAATCGTCGGCCAACTGCTGGATCGTCGAGGCCGGGAACATCTCGCTGCTGAAGCCCCAGTTGATCGATAACTGCCCGCCGTAGACCTGGCCTTCCACGGTCAGCCAGTTAGCCAGCGGTGCCTCAGGGTCCTGGGCCAGCCCGCTGCCTTGCGATGAAGGCATGAACAAGGCCTGCTCATCGAATTGACGATCAAACTGCCCCAAGTAATTGAAGGTGATACGCGGCTGCGCCATGCCAGCCAATGTCGCCGCTACGTCAGGACCGGCGAGGTAGCGCAACACGCCATAGCCCAGCCCCTTGTCGGGCACTGCACGCAGTTGTTCCTTGATGGCCTTGATCGAGGCCGAGACTGACTCGGCAGGCGCCAGGCTGACCGGAAACAGGCTGGTAAACCAACCCACGGTGCGCGTCAGGTCCACACCATCAAACAGGTCCTCGCGGCCATGCCCTTCCAGTTGAATCAACGTACTGCCCTGTCCGCTCCAGCGGCACACCACTCGGGCCAGGGCGGTCAGCAGCAAATCATTGACCTGCGTTCGATAGGCCGCAGGGGCCTGGGCCAGGAGCTGGCGCGTGATCTCGGCATCAAGGGTGCAGGTGACTTTGCGCTCAAAGGCATGATGCAGTGCGCCCTGCGGATTATCGCAAGGCAGCTCGCGGTTCGACGCACCATGAAGCGATGCCTGCCAGTACTCCAACTGCGGCAGGAAGCGCGCTACAGACGCTTGCAAGCGCGCATTCCAGTCTTGATAGGAGGTGGTTTTGTTCTCCAGTGTCGCACCGGTGTAGAGCTGCTGCAGGTCTTCTAGCAGCACGCGCCAGGACACGCCATCCACCACCAAGTGATGGATAGCCAGCAACAGGCGCTGACTGTGGTCCGGCATCTGCACCAACAGCGCGCGCAGCAACGGGCCTTGCTGCAAATCCAGGCTGCGCTGGGCTTGGGTGCACAGGTCAACCAGGGCATCGGCGCTGTCTACCTGGCGCTGCCACAACAGCGGCGCGTCCGTTTGCTCGGCGTAGTGCTGCTGCCAGCCATCTGCGCCGGGCTGGTAACGCAGGCGTAAACCGTCATGGTGCTGCACCAGCCGTTGCAGGGCGGCTTCCAGGGTCGCGGCAACCACCGGCTCGCGAGGTATCAGCAGCAGCGACTGGTTCCAGTGCTCGCGCCGAGGAATGTCCTGGGCAAAAAACCATTGCTGTACCGGACCGAGCACGACGGCGCCACTGGCCTGGCCCTGGTCGACCTGTGGGGCAAGGTGTTGATCGGCGACTTGCGCCAGGCTGCGGACCGTCTGGTGCTGGAACACATGCTTGGGACTCAGGCCGATGGAGGCCTGGCGCGCACGGCTGACCACCTGCATGGAAACGATAGAGTCGCCACCCAGCTCGAAGAAGTTATCGTCGAGGCCGACGCGTTCCAGGCCCAGCACCTCTTGCCAGATCGCCGCCAGCGCCTTTTCCACCGGGCTGCGCGGCTCGACATGCTGGCGCTGCGGCTGGCCAGCGTCGATGGCCGGCAGCGCCTTGCGGTCAAGCTTGCCGTTGGGGGTCAAGGGCAGATGCGCAAGGAACAACAGGTGATTGGGCACCATGTAGGCTGGCAATACCTGCTTGAGCGCCGCCTTAAGTGCTTCTCGCAGACAGTCCTGGGCTGCGGCATCCGCCATCAAATCGGCGTTGGACGGGACGATCCAGGCCACCAACTGCTGACCAACAGCAGTGTCCTGGGCCAGTACCGCCAGCTCGCGCACGCCTTCCTGTTGCAGCAGGCGGGCTTCGATTTCCCCCAGCTCAATGCGGAAACCGCGCACTTTGACCTGCTGATCGATACGACCTTGGTACTCCAGCACGCCGTCGTCCTGGTAACGCACCAGGTCGCCCGTGCGGTACATGCGCTCGCCATCACTGGCGAACGGATTGGGTACATAGCGCTCGGCCGTGAGTGCCGCACGTCCCAGGTATCCACGGGTGATACCGGCGCCCGCCAGGTAGAGTTCGGCAGCGACGCCTTGGGGCACGGCCTGCAGTTCGGCGTCCAGCACGTAACCAGACGTGTGGGTGATGGGCCGACCAATGCTGGCACGTCCGCCTGCCGTGCGGCGGGTGTAGGTCGAGTAAGTCGTGTCTTCCGAGGGCCCGTATAGGTCGTAGACATGCTCAATGCCCGCCTGTTGATAGAGCGCTTGCACCAGCGTTTGCTTGAGGGGTTCGCCGGCCAAGTTGATGATGCGCACTCCCGCCGGGATCTGTGCAGTGCGCTGCAAGGCGGCAATGGCGGACGGCACGGTATTGATCAGCCGTACTTGGTCACGCGCTGGCAAGTCCGGCAGCTCCAGGGCGTTACGCGCGATGATCAGTGAGCCGCCGAGCGCAAGAGTGACAAATAGCTCCCATACCGAGAGGTCGAAACACACCGACGTCGACGCCAGTACCCCGCGCATATCGTCCTTGCTGTAGACGCGCTGCGACCAATCAATCAGCGCCAACACATTGCGGTGTGCAATTGCCACGCCTTTGGGTTTGCCGGTGGAACCCGATGTGTAGATCACGTAGGCCAGATTGTCCGGGATGACGCCGCTGGCCGGCGCCGTCACCGGCCACGGCGCCAGCAGCGCGGGCAAATCGTCGAGCAGCACCACCCGGGTGCCGGCGATAACCGGCACCGTCGCGGCCACGGCCTGCTCGGTGAGCAACACCAGGGCGCGACTGTCTTCGAGCATGTAGGCCACGCGCTCGGCCGGGTAATCCGGGTCCAGGGGCACATAAGCACCGCCGGCCTTGAGCACCGCGAGCAGCGCGATCAGCAGATGCTCGGAGCGGGTCATGGCCACGCCGACGCGCACTTCCGGGCCGACGCCCTGGGCGACCAACAGATGGGCCAACTGGTTGGCCTGGTGATCCAACTGCTGGTAACTCAGGGTCCTGGCGCCGCAGGTCACTGCCAAGGCGTGCGGCTGTTGCGTCACCTGGGCGGTAATACGCTGAGGTACGCACAGGTGCTGGGCAAACGTTGCCTGGTTCGGGTTCCAGTCCACGATGATGCGCTGGTACTCCTGCGGGTCCAGCAGCGGCAATGCGCCAATGGTCTGTCGCGAGTCGGCAACCATCCCCTGCAACAGGCGCAGCCAGTGGCCAGCCATACGCTCGATGGTGGCCGGGGCAAACAAGTCATCGGCATAGGTCAGCGCGGCATGCAGGGCACCGGATTGCTCATAGGTGTCCAGGGTCAGGTCAAACTGAGTGGTGCGGCTCTGCCCGTGCACCGCACTCAATTCCAGGCCCGACGCAGTGCTGATCGTGGAAATGTCCGCGACGTGAGGTTGGTGGTTGTACATCACCTGGAACAACGGCGTGTGACTCAGGCTGCGCTCGATGTTCAGCGCTTCGACGAGCCGCTCGAAGGGCAAGTCCTGATGGGCCTGGGCACCCAGGGCAGCCTCCTTGACGCCTTGGAGTAATTCGTCGACGCGGGTTTGCCCATTCAATTCGGTGCGCAGAACCTGGGTATTGACGAAAAAGCCGATTAACCCCTCGACCTCGCCTCGGTTGCGGTTGGCGATAGGGACACCGACGCGAATATCGACTTGGCCGGTGTAGCGGTGCAGCAGGACATTGAATGCCCCCAGCAGCAGCATGAACAACGTGACCTGGTGCTGCTGCGCGCAGGCGCGCAATTGCTCGACGAGCCCGGCGTCTACCGTGAAGGAATGGCGCGTGCCGCGGTAGGTGGGCATGGCTGGACGGGGATAATCGGTGGGCATCTCCAGCACCGGATGGTGTTGACCCAAACGCGCCTGCCAGTACTCCAATTGACGCGCCTGCTCCCCCGCTTCCAGCCAGCGACGCTGCCACAGGGCATAGTCGCTGTACTGGATCGGCAGCGCGGGCAGTTGCGGGGCTTGGTCAGACTCGTGGGCGTCGTAGCAGCGGATGAATTCTTCGATCAGCACGTTCATCGACCAGCCGTCCGAGACGATATGGTGCAGGGTCAGCAGCAGCACGTGCTCATGCGCATCCAACTTGAGCAGTTGCACGCGCAACAGCGGGCCATGCTCCAGATCGAAAGGCAGCACTGATTGACGGGTCGCTGCATCATTGACTGCCTGCTCACGTGCGTGCGGTGCAAAGTCACTGAAATCCACGACGTCAACCGCCAGCATCGGCTCCGCAGCCACTTGCAACAGACGCTCATCCTCTTGGCGCTGGAACACTGTACGTAGGGTTTCATGCCGCGCCACAAGGCTTGCGAATGCCTGCTCCATCGCGTTCAAGCTCAGCGCACCCTTGAGGCGCACCGCCCCCGGCAGGTTGTAGGCGCCGCTGGTCGGGTCCAATTGCCACAGGAACCACATGCGCTGCTGTGCGTAGGACAGCGCCTGACGGTCCTCCACCTCCACTCCGGCCGGAATCGGAAACCGGGAGAAATCCACCCCTTCTTTCTGCAGTGCTTGCAGGAACAACTGGCGTTTTTCCAGAGGCAGCCCGATAAACCGGCGAGCAAGTTTCAAGGAGTCTTCAGCATTCATTTGTTGGAGTCCGGAGCAATAGGCAGGAAGCACAAAGGCACGTCGTCCCTATAAAACGAACCGCAGAGGGAAAAATTAGCAGGGGGCAGAGGGGCTGGAGCGAGGTGTCATCAAGGGTTACATCAATCCCGGGAAAGCCGTGCAAAGGCGAGCTAGCATTGACACATACCAATTTTTGCAACTACTTTTAGTTACACACAGGGATCGCAGTGTCAAAAAATGAAAAGTGCTCGCCAAATTGCTCAACGAGCAAACGCTATTCACCTGGCCCGAACTCGTCACACTGTTACACCAGCTGGGCTACACACAGATTGAAGGGGCTGGAAGCCGCGTCAAATTCGACATCGGCGATCCCAGTGCAATGATCACCTTGCACAGGCCCCACCCCGGCAACGAACTGAAACACTACATTCGGCGCCAGATCATCGAACAATTGCGATCAAGAGAACTGATTCCGTGAACAACCAACTCAATTACAAAGGCTACATCGGCTCCATCGAAGCCAGCCTCGAAGACAACTGCCTGTTCGGCAAGATCCTGTTCATCAAGGCGCTGGTCAGCTATGAAGGTAAAACCGTCGCTGAATTGGATGCGGCATTTCATGAGGCGGTGGACGACTACCTCGCTACGTGCCAATCCCTCGGGCAAACACCCGAAAAACCGTGCAAGGGCTCGTTCAATGTACGGGTCGGCCATGACCTGCACCTGGCGGCCGCCCTGGCGGCGATGCGCAAAAAAGTGACGCTCAATGATTTGACGCGCCAGGCGCTGAATGAATTCCTGCAACATCATTGCGCAGATACATTCCCGGCGATTGGCTGAATGAGCAGGTTGATTCCAGATAGCGCCAAATGGACGAGTTGTGTTTGGCGCCAGACCTTCTAGATTTACAGATCAGTCATCTCTTATCTTTTCTGCTTCTTGGTCCGCAGTAACGTCCAATGGCACCGACACTTCGGAGTCTTGCTATGAACGACATCCACTGCCCATCGCCCGACGCGCCTGCCCGCCTGCAAATACCGGAGCTGGAATACCCCGTACCGGTGCGGATGGATGAAGCACTGGGCAATCACGTCAACGACTTGTTGCTGTCCTGGGTCAGGCGAGTGGGCATTTTCGAGGGGCAATGGGACCAGGTGAGGGCCTCGAATTTCGGCCGATTTGCCATGCTGTGCCACCCCGGCACCGACAACCCGGACCGCCTGTTGCTCTCGGCTAAATGCATCGCTGCGCTGTTCGCAGTGGACGATCACTACTGTGATGATGAGCGAAGTGGCGCCAACCCCAGGTTACTGGGCCCACGCCTGTCGTTGGCACTCGCCGCGCTGGACAGAGCGCACCTGAACCCGCCGCATGACCTGGCACTGGAGCAGGCTCTGAAACGTGATCCGGTGTTGCGGGGATTACGGGGGTATATGAACCATCTGTCTCGCTTCGGCACAGCGTCCCAGATGGCCCGCGTGCGGCTGGAGACCGTTGCCATGTTCGTGACCATGAATGCCGAAGCCACATGGCGCATCGAACACAGCCTGCCGTGTATCTGGGAGTACCTGGCACACCGACAGGTCAACAGTTTTCTACCCTGCATGGCCTTGATTGATGTGGTCGACGGCTATGAACTCGACGCCGAGACGTATTTCGCGGCCCAGGTACGAGAAGTCGTTACCCTCGCCGCCAGCGCGACCATCATTGCCAATGATGTGTACTCCGCCCACAAAGAGAGTGTGCCTGAAATAGGCGACTTCAATCTGCCTATATTACTGGCCCGTGAACACCACTGCTCGTTGCAGCAAGGCGTGTGGCTGACCGCCCAAATGCACGACGATATCGTGCATCGCTATGAAGCCAAGGAACGCCGCTTGCTCAAACAGGCGCAACCGTCACTCAAGCGTTTTTTGGGAGGCGTGAAAGCCTGGCTCGCAGGCAATAACGAGTGGCACCGACACAGTGGACGATACCAAGTGTGAACCTCAGCCCAACCGCCGATACCCCAGCACCGCCGAGCCCAGCACCACTGCCCCTGCCGCCAACGCCACCCAGAACCCACTGGCAGCCCCCATGTGGTCAATCATCCAACCGGAGCTGGCGGCGCCGATGGCCACGCCGATGCTGAGGCCGGTGATCAGCCAGGTCATGCCTTCGGTCAGGCGGCTAGCCGGGACAATCCGCTCCACCAGCGCCATCGACACGATCAGGGTCGGGGCAAAGAACAGCCCGGAAATAAAAATCGCCACCGCCAGGCCAGGGATGTTCGTGACCAGCAGCAACGGCAAGGTGGTCAACGCTGTGGCTACGCCACAGAACAGGAATTGCCGGGGCAGCGGCGCCTTGAGCTTGAGCGTGCCGAACGCCAGCCCCGCCAGGCACGAACCGATGGCGTACACCGACAGCACGATACTTGCCGCCGCCGGCTGACCCTGCTGCTGGGCAAAAGCCACGCTGACCACGTCCACCACACCGACGATCACCCCCATGGCCAGCAACAGGATCATCAGGATCAGTACCGAAGGTGAAGCAATCAGCCAACCACCATTATGATCGTGATGCTCGTGCACCGGTGGCTCAGTCGCCCGTTGCAGCACGAACGTGGTCACGCCCATCGCCAGCAACAGCGCGGCCACCAGCGGCCCGGCTTCGGGAAACAGCACCACGCTCAGGCCGACCGAAAGCGGCGGGCCGACAATAAAACACACTTCATCGAGCACCGACTCCAGGGCAAACGCGGTTTGCAGCTTGGGCTGGCCCCGATACAACTCGGTCCAGCGCGCCCGCACCATTGCGGACATGTTCGGTATGCAACCGGCCAGGGCGGCGAACAGGAACAGCGTCCAGGTCGGCGCCTGCAACCACGTGCACAGCAACAACATCAACAACGCCCCGCCACCGATCAACGCGGCGATCGGCAGCACCCGGCCCTGGCTGTAGCGGTCCACCAGCCGTGATACCTGGGGTGCGCAAATCGCCGTCGCCAAGGCGAATATCGCTGCCACCGAACCTGCCAGGCCGTAGCCGCCATGTACCTGGGAGAGCATGGTGATAATGCCGATGCCGGTCATAGACACCGGCATGCGCGCCAGCATGCCTGCCAATACAAAAGCCCGGGCGCCAGGGACCTGGAATAATTCGGCGTAGGGGTTTGCCATGCTCATACCAACCGTTTGATCTGTTTATGCCGCCACACCAACCGGTAGTAAGCGGTCTGCAACCCCAGCATCGCCAGGTACGTCACCGGAAATGCCATCCACACGCCTTCCAGGCCGAAGTGGGCATTGAGCAGGTACGCTATCGGCAACTCCACGCACAGCACGCAGAAGATCGAGATCGCCACCGGCATCAGCACCACGCCGCTGGCGCGCATGATCCCGCCGATCACCGCCTGGAAGCCAAACACCAGGATGCTCCAGAGCATGATGTGCAGTAGGTGTTCAGCCTTGACCCGCGCCGCGTCGTCGGTGATGAACAGGCCCAGCAGCCAGTGTGACAGCAGGTAACCCAGCACAATCAGGCCACCCGTGAGGCAGGTGTTGATCAGCAATCCGGTGCGCAGGATTGGCCCGATGCGTTCCAGGCGCCCGGCACCAATGGCCTGGGCACCCAGGATCGAGGCGGTGATGGCAATCGACAGCGCCGGAAACTGCACGTAGTTGACGATCTGCGTCACCGCCCCATAGGCCGCCGTGGCCTGGGAGCCGTGGCCGTTGACCAGCGCCAGGATCACCAGTTCCGACAGCGACAGCACCACCATCTGCAAGCCGGTGGGCAGGCCGATACGCAGGACTTTGCCGAGGATCACGCGGTCCAGGCGCAAGGCCGCGAGCAGTTCGCGATCCGGCGCCATCACGTGGTGTTTATGGCGCAGGCGCAAAATCAAAAACAGCATCGCCAGGGCATTACCCACCAGGCCGGCGTACACCGCGCTCTGGATGCCCAAGGGCGGCAGGCCGACCCAGCCGCGAATCAGCGCCGGGGTCAGCAGCAGGCCGACCAGGGTCGAGACCACCAGTGCCAACAACGGCGAAACCGTGTCACTGACGCCCCGCAGCAATTGGGTGTAGAGGATGAACACCAGCAACAGCGGCATGATCAGCATCATCATCTGGGCATAGGCGACCGCGTCGTCGAGCACATCCACCGGCGTGCCCAATGCCTGCAATGCCGGGCGTGCAAACAGACTGCCCAGCACCGCCGCGATCACCCCCACCAGCGCGCCGAGGGTCAGCGTCGCGCCGGTAATCGACTTGACCATCGCGGTTTCCTGCGCGCCCCAAGCCTGGCCAATCAACACCGACGCGCCCGCCCCCAGGCCAATCACCAGTGCGATAAAGAAAAACACGATGGGAAACATCCCCGACACCGCCGCCAACGCCTGGGTGCCGAGCATCTGCCCGACGTAGATGCCGTTGAGCGTGCCAGAAAAACTTTGCAGGAAGTTGGACAGCACCATCGGTGCCAAAAAGATCAGGTAGACCTGCCACAGCGGACGTTGCAAAGGGCTTTGCATGAAAAACGGGGCCTCGGAGAACTAAAGCGTCCGAGGTTTATACCGCAAGTGGATCCAATGTTCCTGTGCTTTATCCAGTCACAGGTTCCAGATTGGGCGAGGCCTCGGGAGATCCTCTCGCCCGCCACCTATCAACTGCTCCGAAAGATGCACGGTTATCCGGATGGGCTCGGCGCGTGGGGAAACTCACCTCAAAAACGGCTTCGCCCATCCGAATACTGCCTTGTTCACTCAATCACGACTTAGCCAGCCTGCCTGGTTTCTTTGAGCCCATAATTAAGATTGTCTATATCAAACCGACCATCCTCCTTTCCGCGCCCAAAGAAACCAGTGCCGATATCCAACTCCCGCAGAAGCGCTGGGCGTTGCAGGAGTTCCATCGCCGCTTCACGTGCTTGCGGGCTGAAGGTTCTCTCTGACGGAATCAGACCCGCAGCTTCTTTCAGCTCATTGAAATTAGCGTAGCTATCGTCGACACCGGCGGTGTACTGCCTGAAATTGTCCTTGATGGCTTGAAGCAGATCGTGATCGCTGGATTTCTTATACCTGTTCGATGAGTCTCCCAGATCGTCCCTGGAGAACGCACCGTCCAACTTGCCACTACGCCCTTGGTCAAGTTCTTTGAACTGATCTCCCCGTGACAACACCTCCTGGGCTATCTCCATCTCATCTTGACTGGCGGGACGCCCATCCAGGTGATAGCCACCCGCGATTGAACTCAGTGACTTGTCGGTTACGAGACCTGGGGTCCTCGGGTCTTCCAGAGCGCCGAAACGGGCCAGCACTTTATTGGCAAATTCTTCCTTGGTGTCGTTGGCATACGGCCGGGATTCGGACTTAGGCGCATGACCGCCGTAGGAGTTTCCCGTCATGTAGGACGGCTGCGGCGCAAAGTTCTGTTGGTTCATTTGGTGCTGGCGCATATTGCCTGGCATACCGAATTGACCGCCCTGCATGAAGCCCGGGTTGTAGGAGCGCATAGATTGCGCATCGTAGCGACCAATCGTTTGGCGCACGTCCTCTGGACTGATCAACCCATCTTGCTGGCCGCCGTTGGTGATGCCATCCAGCACAGAGGCCATTTCAGGATTTCGGATGATCTCCCGGCCAAGCATGCTCATCCGGTCATGGTAGGGATTTCCGGTCATTGGCCGATTGGCGGCAAACTCTAGCGATTCACGCGTAACGAAAGGCGACCCCGGATCGCGGAAGTAATCGAAGTTGTGCGCAAAGTCTCTCAAAATACGGGAAGGTGGAAGGCCTCCATCGTTACGTGCAGGCTGCTCTACACCACACCGCTGGCCGTTGCCAATGGACATAGGGTTACCGCTGGTGAAGGCGCCATTGCTACATGCTGATGACGGATAAAAGCTGCTCATAGTAGTACCTCAGTAATAGAAATCCTGGCTGCCAACCCAGACACTCCTGCACTGGATCAACGCTCCATTTGTGGCTGCCTGCAACTTCATGGTTCCAGCGCTCAGCAATAAAAGAGCAGTCAACTGCATGAACATTCATTCTCCCGACTCAGCCCCCCACCAAGACCCGCGTGAGAAAAACACCCATAACGAAGTAGTCATTGCCTTCTGATTCAACACGGCCAAGGCTAATCGCCAAACGTGTGATCGCACACAACGGCTACAGAAACCCGCGCCTCTTAAACCGGAGTAATCGGCAGCGCCCGCTTGTGCGCGGTCTTGCTGTACGCGCCCTCGACAATCGCCCTCACCCGCTCATTCACCGTTTCGCCCATCAGGTAGGCATCAATCTCTTCGTATGAGCAACCATAGGCGTGCTCATCCAACTTGCCCGGCGCCAGCTCTTCAAGGTCGGCGGTGGGGTGTTTGTGCACCAGGCCTGCCCGGGCGCCGAGGGCGCCGGCGAGCAGGCGGACCTGGGTTTTGGTCAGGCCGGACAATGGCGCCAGGTCGCAGGCGCCGTCGCCAAACTTGGTAAAGAACCCCATCAGCGCTTCGGCGCCATGGTCGGTGCCGACCACCAGGCCATTGTGCAGGTTGGCTACGGCGTACTGCGCGATCATCCGAGTACGGGCCTTGACGTTGCCTTTGATGAAGTCGACGTGGCTGGCGCTGGCCTCGGTGGCGGCCAGGCTGGTCATCAGGCCATCGACACTGGCGGCAATATTGAGGGTGTCGATGTGGTCCGGGGTGATGAAGTCCAGGGAGGCCTGGGCGTCGCTTTCATCAGCCTGGATGTTGTAAGGCAGGCGCATGGCGATAAAGCGTGCGGCGTAGTGTTCGCTACGCAGTTGCTCCACCGCCAATTGGCACAGACGGCCGGCAGTGAGGGAATCCACGCCACCGCTGATACCCAGCACCAGGGCCTTGCAGCCCGACTGACGCAACGTGGCCTTGATGAAGTCGATGCGCCGCTGGATTTCCCTGGCCTCACCGCCCTGCACCAACTGCCGGTCGATATTCAGTTCCTGCGCGATACGGTCTTGCATGTCACACCTCCACATTGCCGACGTTGAATACCTGGGCCGCATACTGCAAAAACGAGGCGTCTTCGCAGACGTTCTTGATCGGGTCATCGGAAAATTTCACCACCGGCTCGCCGTGCACCCGCACCAGTTTCATCACGATACTCAGCGGCTCTACGCCCTCCACATCGCAGGCCAGGCTGGTGCCCATGCCGAACCCGAACTTGGCCTTGCCACGCACGTGGCGCAGGATCGGCAGACATTTTTCGAAGTTCAGGCCATCGGAGAACATCAGGTCCTTGGTCATCGGATCGATGCCCAGCTGTTTGTAGCGGGCCAGTACCTTGTCGGCCCAGGCGATGGGATCACCGGAGTCCTGGCGCAACCCGTCGTAGAGCTTGGCGAAGTACAGGTCGAAGTCCTTGAGGAAGAAGTCGGTGCTGATGCAGTCAGTCAGGGCGATACCGAGACGGCCCCGGTATTCACGCACCCAGTTCTCCAGGGCGGCGTTCTGGCTTTCGCGCAGCCGACCCAGTTGCTGGTGCACCATCAGCCATTGGTGGGCCATGGTGCCGATCAGTGGCAAGTCGAACTCGTAGGCCAGGTGCGCATTACTGGTGCCGACGAACTGGCCGGGAAAGTCGCGACGCATGATATCCACCACCTCGCGCTGGGCCTTGAAGGACAGCCGCCGACGGGTCGAGAAGTCGGAGACGCGCAGGTCGGCCAGCTCATCACGGCTGAGGTTTTTCTCCAGCCAGTCGAACTTCTGGTAGAGCTTGCGGGTGACGTCTTCCAGGGTCACCTCCGGGTATTTGTCGCGGTTGCGCAGTTCGCTGACCAACGCGAGCACCGGCTGCTCGAACATGATGCAGTGCAGCATCGGGCCGACCACGCGGATGTTCAGTTGGCCGTCGACTTCGCTGACGTGGATATAACGCAGGTTGAAGCGAAACAGGCCGAGGAAACGCTCGTAGTCCGGGGTGAGGTACTCGCGAAAGCGTGGGTTGAACAGAAAACGCAGCTCGCCTTCGCGCATCTGCAGACTGGCAAGCTTGTCCAGCTCGGCGCGTAACTGCGGGATCAAGTGGCCGAGTCTTTCCCTGGAACGGACGATGAAGTTGTATTCCACATCGACGTTGGGGTACTGGTGCAACACCGCCTGCATCATGGTGAAGGTGTAGTAGTCGGTGTCGAGCAGGCCCTGGATGACCGGGGCTTCGTAGTCGTAGGCACTTTCCATGGTCAGTCTCCTTAACGCGTGGCCATCGCGGCCAGTTCTTCGCGGGTGCGGCTGATGCTGGCACCGGCCTTGAGCAACTCGTTGACGGCCTGCACGCCGCCCTCCTCGCTGATCCCTCGGCACGCCGGCAGGTGCAGCACGACTTCGAGGCCGGCCTTGAGCAATTGCAGGACGGTGGTCTTGACGCAGTAGTCCAGGGCCAGGCCGCCGACAATTACGCGAGCGACGCCTTGGGCCTTGAGGTACTCGATCACGCCGGTGGACAGCTTGTCGTGCAGGTCGTGGTAGCAGGCACCGTAGGGGTGCAGGTCGGGCTCGACGCCTTTCCAGATGAAGTAGTCGTAGTCATAAGGTGTGGGCAACTCGTCCAGCAAGGTGAAGCCTTCGGTGCCCGGTACGCAGTGACTGACCCAGGTGAGGTCGGCGTGGACCAGTCCGGTGGGTTGCAGCATCTCGCTGGGCTGTGCGACGACCCAGGGTGCTTGCGGGGTGTGCGCATCCTTGCTGCCGACGCGATGGCCGGCGAGGCTGGCCATGTAATTGAGTTCGGCGCCGATCCGGTCACCACCGGCCACAGGCAACTCGTTGGGGCACAGCGGCGTGAAGCTCTTCTGGGCGTCGACATCAAAGGATGCAATGGCAGTTTTCGAGAGGGTCATGGCGGTTCTCCTGTGGCCTGGATACAAAAGTACATGTCATGTACTTTCATTGCAAGAAACATTTTTTTATCTATTCGCCATCGAGAACATGACATATCTTTTCGATCCGTTAGACTGAGCGTCTTCGCCGTTCAGAAGGATTTTCACATGCCCCTCAGCGCCTACCTCCATACCGTCGACCTCTGCGTGCTGTTTTACTGCCGCGCGGCAGGTGAACTGAAACTGCTGCTGAACAAGCGAGACGCCGAGCCCTTCGCCGGGCATTGGGCGCTGCCGGGCGTGGTGGTGAATGGCGGTGTGCAAGATCTGAGCCTCAAGGACGCCGTGGAGCGCTTGCGCACCAGCGACAAGGTGGGCCTGGCGCTGGCCTGGAGCGAGCAAGTGGGCACGGTGGGCGATGCGTTTCGCGACCCGCGCTGCTGGTCGTCGTCCACCTACTACCTGGCGATCCTGGCGGATGAGGTGGTCTTGGCTGACCATCAGGCGTGGTTTTCGTTGAGCGCAGTGGCTGCCGGAAGCATCAAGCTGCCGTTCGATCACAACCTGATCGTGGCAGCGGTGCGGGAGCGGTTGGTGTCCAAGTCGATGTACAGCAGTTTGCCACTGATGTTCCTGGGCGATGAATTCAGCGCGCCGCAAGCGACGACGATCTTTTCCTTGGTGCTGGAACGCCCGGTGCTGAAGACCAGCATTCGCCAGCGGTTATTGAAGCTGACCGAGGCAGGGTATCTGCAGGAGACGGGGCGCAAGAAACAGGGTGAAGGGGGCAGGCCCCAGGCGACGCTAGAGAACCTGAAGCCTGGGGCGGTGTATTTTTTTGATCGCAGTTTTGCCGAGTAAACCGGCGAGCAAGCTCGCCACCATGATCCCTTTCCAGATCGACGGTTTTAATTCATCCAGTTGCCGCCATCGACGTTGTAGGTCTGGGCCACCACATAGTCAGCATCCTTGGAAGCCAGGAAAATCGCCATCCCGGTCAGGTCCTCTGCGGTGCCCATCCGCCCAAACGGCACCTCGTCCCCTACCCGCTTCTTCTTCTCGCCGGGCGCCAGGCCTTCATGCCTGGCAAACAGCGCATCCACCCCATCCCAATGCTCACCGTCCACCACACCCGGTGCAATGGCGTTGACGTTGATGCCCTGCTTGATCAGGTTCAACCCCGCCGACTGCGTAAGGCTGATCACCGCCGCCTTGGTCGCGCAGTACACCGCGACTAACGGCTCACCCCGCCGCCCGGCCTGGCTGGCCATGTTGATGATTTTGCCGCCATGTCCCTGGCCGATCATCTGCCGGGCGGCGGCCTGCAGGGTGAACAGCGTGCCGGCGACGTTGATCGCGAACAACCGCTCGAAGCTGTCGCGGGTGATGTCGACGATGGGTGCCAGGTCGAACAGCGCCGCGTTGTTGACCAGAATATCCAGCTTGCCTGCATGGGCCACCACGGCGGCAATTGCGCCATCGATGGAGGCCTGGTCGGTGACATCCATCGCCACCGCATAGGCCTGCGGGCCCAGTTCGGCGGCGGTTTGCTGGGCGCGTTGCAGGTTGATGTCGGCGATGGCAACCGTCGCGCCTTCATTGATATAGGCCTGGGCAAACGCGCGGCCAATTCCCCGCGCCGATCCAGTGATCAGCGCGCTTTTACCTTCCAGTCGTTTCATGGGTGGTGTCCGTCAAGGTTACTTGGGATAGCCGGCGCGTTTCATTTCGCGCTCGGTGGTGGACTGCGCCTGCACCAAGGCCTGGTCAACCGTCATGCCGCCGGTGAGCGCCGCTGAAAACAGCTTGCCGACCGAGGTGCCAATGGCCTGGAACTCGGGGATGGTCACGTACTGGATGCCCACGTACGGCACCGGTTTGGCTGAAGGATGGGCGGGATCGGCGTGTTTCATCATTTCCAGGGTCACTTGGGCAAACGGTGCGGCCTTGAGATATGCCTCGTTGTAGGTGGACTGGCGCGTGCCCGGCGGTACGTTGCTGATGCCCTCTTTATCGGCGACCAGCTGGACGTAGTCCTTGGACGTGGCCCAGGTGATAAAGGCCTTGGCGGCGTCCTTGTGCTTGGAGGTGGCCGGGATCGCCAGGGACCAGGCGTACAGCCAGGAAGACCCTTTGTCCGTTACCTCGGTAGGCGCTGCGGCGAAACCGACGCTGTCGGCAACCTTGCTCTGGCTGGTATCTGTGGTGAAGGAGCCGGCGACGCTGGCGTCGACCCAGATCGCGCACTTGCCGCTGTTGAACAGCGCCAGGGTTTCGTTGAAGCCGTTGCTGGACACACCTGGCGGGCCGTATTGCTTGAGGGTGTTGACATAGAAGTTGGCGGCGGCCGTCCATTCGGGGCTGGTCAGCTCGGGCTTCCATTGTTCGTCGAACCAGCGTGCGCCAAAGGCGTTGGCCATGGTGCTCAGCAACGCGATGTTCTCTCCCCAGCCAGCCTTGCCCCGCAGGCACATGCCGTACTGACCTTGGTCCTTGGCGGTGAGCTTGGCGGCAAACTCGCCGAGTTGGCTCCAGGTGGGGTGCGCGGGCATGCTCAGGCCAGCGCGCGTGAACAGGTCGGTGCGGTAATAGGTGACGGTGCTTTCGCCATAGAACGGCAAGGCATAGAGGGTGTTATTCACCGACAGGCCCTGACGTACGGAGGGGAAGATATCGTCGACGTCGTAATCGGCCGGCAATTCAGTCAGCGGTTCCAGCCAGTGTTTGGCGCCCCACAACGGGGTTTCGTAGGTGCCAATGGTCAGCACGTCGAACTGCCCGCCCTGGGTGGCGATATCGGTGGTGAGGCGTTGGCGCAGAACGTTTTCTTCGAGCACCACCCAATTGAGCTTGATGTCCGGGTGCTGCTGTTCAAACACCTTGGACAAGCGCTGCATGCGGATCATATCGCTATTGTTGACTGTGGCGATCGTCACGGTATCAGCAGCGTGGCTGGGCAGAGCCAAAGCCAGGCCGGACAGCAGGAACAGTGCTTTGGGAAGCGTTGACATGGCGGTTTCCACCTGTTGTTTTTGTTGTAGAGCACCGATTACAGCAGCTTGGCCAGCCCCCCACAAACGCCTGGCGAATGCCCAACTGATACTTTTTTAACCGCAGCGCCAGAGTCAAAAAAGTATCAGTGCCGGGCAAAGGCGGGGGTAGCACGCCCCCTGCAAAGCCGCGTATTTTGACGTGACCCACTGCACAAGAGGCAGCACCATGCCCGTCAGCCGCGCCACACTGTTCGAGCACCGCCCCGCCGAACTGGAAGTGATCCTGCCCGAGCCGGACCACTGCTTCCGCTGGTTCGAACACGACTACCCTTATGATCTGGCGCGCTGGAACCACCACCCAGAATTTGAAATCCACCTGATCCGCCAAGGCAGCGGCAAGCTGGTGGCGGGCGACTATATCGGTGCCTTCAACGCCGGCCATGTCGCGTTGATCGGCCCTGACCTGCCCCACGACTGGATCGGCGAGCTGGCCCCCGGCGAACACCTGAGCGGGCGCGACGTGGTGCTGCAATTCGACGGCGGCGCCCTGCTCGCCCTGCGCAACACCCTGCCGGAACTCGGTGACTTGCAACCGCTGTTCGAACAGGCCCGGCGCGGCCTGGAGTTCAGCGGCGCCAGCGCCGTACAGGCGGCGCATCTGATGGAGGCCATCGGCAGCGCCCATGGCCTGCAACGGCTGATCCTGTTCCTGCAACTGCTCGACACCCTGAAAAGCGCGCCGCCCGCCCAGGTCAAGTCGCTGGCCAGTCCCTGCTATGCGCCCACCCTGGACGCCCGCAGCGCTGAACGCATCAACAAGGCCTTCGACTACCTGATGCGCGAACTCACCGGCGACGTGCGCCTGTCGGTCATTGCCCAGCAACTGGAGATGAGCGAACCGGGATTCTCGCGGTTCTTCAAACGCAACACCGGCCACGGGTTTATCGACCTGATGCGCAAATTTCGCGTACAGCGCGCTTGCCGACTGTTGCTGCACACTGAGCGGTCGGTGGCAGATATCTGCTTTGAAGTGGGCTACGCCAACCTGTCCAATTTCAACCGACACTTTCGGATCGAGATGAACCAGACGCCGAGCGAATATCGCCGCGAAACCGCGCTGCATCTGTTCAATCCCTTGAAAAAATGACACCCAGTCATTTCTGATCAAAAGGTCGACTAATTCGTCTTTTTCCTAGGGCATTCAAGCCATTGAGCAAAGTTGGTACAGCCTGTGCAAACGTTTGCGGTACGAACTTGGCCGCCAAGTTCACCATGACCTGAGGAATCGGGTTCCAACCGCGTACGAATAGGGATTTTCAATGCACCTAACCTCAAGGCCTCGCGCCTGCTTTGGTGTTTCCTTGCTACTGGCAGCCGTTACGGGAGTACTCAGCGCACCCATTTTGGCGCAGGAAACACCCGCCGATGACTCAGCACAGGGCGAAACCCTCAGCCCTGACGCCACCCAATCGAACAAAGGCCCGTACCTGTCGGACTGGTTCAACCAGGACCTGACGCTGATCGGCAGCAAAGACATCAGCTTCGGCCCCAAGCCGTCCGATGACATTTACCTGGAATACGAGTATTTCGGTCGCAAAGGCCCCTTCGAACTGTATGGCTACATTGACGTGCCAAAGATCCTCGGCATCGGCAACAGCAATGACAAAGGCGTCTGGGACCACGGCTCGCCGGTGTTCATGGAGCATGAACCGCGTATTTCCATCGACTACCTGGCCGGTCGCAGCCTGGCCATCGGCCCGTTCAAGGAGTGGTACGTGGCGTTTGACTGGATCTACGACCACGGCAGCAACAAGGAAAACCGCGCCAACACCCTGTACAGCGGCCTGGGCACCGACATCGACACCCACTCGCGGGTCAACCTGTCGGCCAACTTCTATGGGCGCTACCAGTGGGAAAACTACGGTGCGAGCAATGAATACTCCTGGGACGGCTACCGCGCCCAGATGAAGTACATCGTGCCCATCGGCAAGTTCGACAACGGCGCCTCGCTGACTTACATCGGCTTCACCAACTACGATTTCGGCTCCGACCTGCACAAGGACAACCCGGCGCGAACCGCCAATTCCCTCGTAGCAACCAACGTGCTGCTGTACTCGTTTACCCACCTGCGTTTCACCCTGGTCGGCCGCTATTTCCATAACGGCGGCAACTGGGAGGATGGCAGCGAGTTGAATTTCGGCGAAGGCAACTTCCGCGCCCGCTCCGATGGCTGGGGCTACTACGCCGGTGTCGGCTACCAATTCTGATCAAGGAGCATGAGATGAACACATTTACCCGTCTATCGATGGCCGTCGGCCTGGCCCTGATGCCGCACCTGGTGCTGGCAGATGCCCCGGCGCCGATCAAGCCCAAAGTAATGTTGATCACCATGTTCGCCCCTGAGGCGCAAACCTGGATCGACCGCCTGCAACTCAAGCAAGAAGTGCGCGTGCCGGGCCTGTCCGCTGAATACCCGGTGATCCGCTGCAACACCCAGGACGTGTGCCTGCTGGTCACCGGCATGGGCCAGACCAACGCAGCCGCCTCCACCCTGGCATTGGCGCTGTCGCCCAAGTTCGACCTGCGCCAGAGTTACTTCCTGATCGCCGGGATCGCCGGGATCAGCCCCAAGCACGGCACTATCGGCACCGCTGCCTGGGCGCACTACCTGGTGGAATTCGGCACCCAGTGGGAACTGGATTCGCGGGATGCGCCCAAGGATTGGCCGACCGGCTATCTGGGCATCAACACCAAAGGCCCCAACGAAAAACCGCCGCTGGACTACAAGACCGAAGTGTTTGAACTCAACCCCAAGCTGCAGGCCAAGGCGTTTGCCCTGTCGCAAAAAGTCGAGCTGACGGAAAGCAAAGAATCGGCCGCCTGGCGCAAGCATTATCCTGCCGCCCCGGCCAACCAGCCGCCGCAAGTCACCCGCTGCGACACGCTGGCGGGCAACACCTGGTTCTCCGGCACGCGCCTGAGCGAACGTGCCGAGGTCTGGACCAAGCTGCTCACGGACAACAAAGGCGAATACTGCACCACCCAGCAGGAAGACAACTCGACCTACGAGGCCCTGCTGCGGGCCAGTCGTGAAGGGTTGGTGGATATCCAGCGCTTGGCCGTGGTGCGGGCAGGTTCCGATTTCGACCGGCCTTACCCTGGCTACAGCGAGGTGGATAACCTGCTCAAGTATGCGGATCAGGGCGGGTTCGCGCCGGCGCTGGAAAACCTGTACCGCACGGGCAATCCGTTGGTACAGGCGATCCTCAAGAACTGGTCGGCCTGGGAAAAAGCTGTTCCCGACGCATGATCAGTGGAATCAAGGCAGCAGGATGATCTTGTCCGGGCTGCCTTGATTCACACCGCTGCGCGCCCGCGTATCCTGGGCGCTGGTGTCACGCATGTCATGTGTTGGCCATGACCACCGCTCGGCAATCCGAGTGAATTTTTAGCGCTGGGGACGATCACTTGCTTACACCACCAGGGTTGATGGGCCAATGAATAACGCAAAACTGTTTGTGATCGACTACACCCTCCATGGCGAAGCCAAGTCATTCATTATCCGCCTGGAAAGACTCGATGCTGCCGAAGCCTGGCATTGGGCCAGCTGTGATGCCGGCGTGGGTCGTATTGGCCGTTTCGCCCGCGAGCAGGTCAAGAAAACCAGCCAGGCCCAGGCCGAGAAATTCGGTATTACCCATGTGCAATGGCGCCGCTCGGATGCGCGCGCCCAGGCTTGATCAAGGAGAGACACCCATGGATTTACGCCCCCAGGTCAATGGCAAGGCGAGGATTGATTACACCCAGGACACCCTGTTTGGGCCATTGTCCAGGCATGTGGAATGCCAGGTGAGCTTGCAGCACAAACCCGACAGGCTGGTGCTGAAGGTTTTCCAGCCGCTCCCGGATGATCTGCATGCAGCGAAAACGGTGGTGTTTGCGTTGGAGGGGCGGCGGACCAGTGGGGTGGTCAGAGGTCGACAGCGCCTGTCGGACCATAGCCTCAGGCTTGAGCTTGAAACCCAATAGCCAAACAACACAGATCAAATGTGGGAGCGAGCAATCCCGCTCCCACAATTTTTAACCGCGTTCAGCCATGGGCCGACTTGGCGCACTCACAACCGGTCGCCGCAGCGCAAGGCTCACCATGGGCATGGTGCTCCGCACAGCCCTGGCAGCAATAGCCCTTACCGTCTTTCATCACCGCATCGACACCCAGTACACATTTGCAGTGTGGGCAGGCACAGGTTTGATCTGGCATGGTCAGACTCCTTCTTCATGGTCGTCTCGGTACGGCGAGCGCCGGCACCTTAAGCAATGACTGCCGGCTCACACACATCGTTCAAACCATCAGTCGGTACGCGTATTGCTGCGATACATGAATACCAGCGCTAGCGCGAGGCACACCATCGCCAGCAGGCGACCGCCCGACAATTCGATGGCCGGGTTGCCCAGCCAGCCGAAGTTGTCGATCAGCATGCCCATGCCCAACTGCCCCGTGATCACTGCCACGGTCGCCACCGCCGTGCCGACCACCGGCACCGCGCCGACCATCACCATCATATACACCACGCCGAACAGCGCGCCGGTGAGTTGCCATTTAGGCACATCCAAAAGGCTCATGGCCTGTGCCGGTTCAAAGAAGAAAATCAACAGCGCGGTGGTGAGCGCGCCTACCGCGAAGGTCAGCAAACTGCTGCGCAATACACCGACTGTCTGGCCCAGACGACCATTGATTGCCGCCTGCACACTCAATACCGCACCGGCCGCGATGACCACTACCAACAACAGAATCAGATTCATCGTCTTAACCTCGTGCAATCAGAACAAGTGCCACCACAATCAGCGCCAACGCGATCCAGCGTTCACCATTGACCCGCTTGCGCGCAGTGCCGAACCAGCCGAAATGATCGATCAACACGCTTTTGCCCACCTGACCGGACAGAATCGCGATCATAGTCATCGCAATGCCGATGTGCGGCGTGGCCAGGGTCAGCACCACCACGTACATCGGCCCCAGGAAGCCGCCGATCAACTGCCAGCGCGGCAAGTCAGTGAGCGCCGGGCCTTTTTGCGGGCCGCTGAACAGCAGCAGCAGGAACAGAATCGCCGAACCCACGCCAAAGATGCTCAACGTCGCCCACAGATGCCCCACCTGCACGCCCAACGGCCCGAGCAAACCGGCCTCCACCGACAAGCCCATGCCGGCAAGGATCACCAGCGGCAACAACAGCAACCGCAGAAGGTTTTTTTTCGGCGTGGCGGTCGCCACACCCTCGATAGAACTGGCCTGCATACATCACCTGCGCATCAACAAATGGATTAATGGCGCGCATTATCCAGTGGCCGTCCTGTGCGATAAATGGGAGCATGCCAACAACACCTTTGCGCAAAACGCACAGCCTGGAGCCAAGATGCAGGGTTTGAATGAATTGAGTTTCAGGGCGCTACGCCTGTTCGTCGCGGTACTGGACCACGGCAGCTTCTCTGAAGTGGCTCGCCGCGAAGGCCTGGCGCCCTCCTCGATCTCCCGCCAGATCCAGCTGATGGAACAGGCCCTGGGGCAACAGTTGTTGTATCGGCACACTCGCGCTGTCAGCCCCACCGAGGCTGGGCGTCTGCTCGGGCGGCACGCGCGCCTGATGCTCGAACAGCTGGAGGCCGCCGGCCAGGCCCTGCAGGAGCAGGAAAGTGAGCCCAGCGGCCTGGTGCGGATCAATGCGCCGATGGTGTTCGGCCAGCGTCACCTCTCCCCCTGGCTGGGGGAGTTGTGCCGCCGCTACCCGAAGCTGCAACTGGACATCCAGCAAACCGACACCTACGTCGACCCGCTGCAAGATGGCACCGACCTGCTGTTTCGCATCGGCGTGCTCAACGACTCCGGCATGCAGGCCCGCATCTTCGCGCCCCAGCGCTTTCGCATCGCGGCCAGCCCGGCTTACCTGGCAAAGCACGGCACTCCCCTGCACCCCGATGAACTGATCCACCACCAATGCCTGGCCTACAAGGGCGTCACCGGCCAACAACGCTGGTTCTTGCGTCGTGACCAGGGCGACTGGACGCCCTACAGCGTCAAGGGCCCGATCACCGGCAACCACGCCGACACCCTCACCCACGCTGCCGAACAAGGCTTGGGGCTGGTGGTGTTTCCGTCCTGGCTGATCGGCGAGAGCCTGCGCGCTGGCACCTTGCAGGCGGTGCTGACGGAGTACGAGGTAGCGACCACACTGGAGCCGCAACAGATTGCGGCGTTGTGGCCGGGGAGTCGACGCTTGTCGCTGAAGGTGAGGACGGTGATTGATTACTTTGTGGAGTGCTTCGGAGCCGTGCCTTATTGGGATCGTTGAGGAATTTTCCTAGATGACGATGTAGGGGCGTTCTGATTTTACGGGCCAGTATTTTTGGAGTCCGTGAACTACGGCAGGCTTTCTCGAAACTTTTCGGAGAGATGCCATGGTGTTCACCTATCAAAAACAATCACGCGCTGAACGAGCAGCGTCCACCCGCGGATGGGCCATCTCGGATAGCGCTCCGAGTTTCGGCTATATTTGGCCAAAATCTGGAGATATCCCCATGATCACCGTGCCGTTGGGCGAAGCAAAGAATAATCTGTCAAAACTGGTTGATGAGGCTGCCGCAGGCAAAGTCATTACCATCGCCAAACATGGGCGGGCAATGGCCCAACTCGTCCCCGTCGGTAAATCCAGAGGCCGGCGAGTGGGTGCAATGAAAGGCAAGCTCGTCATCCCCGACGGTTTTGATGCGCCTCTCCCCGACGACCTGCTGGAGGCGTTTCAAGGCATTCAGTCATGAGAGTGCTGCTGGACACCCATATTCTCCTGTGGGCACTGGCTGATGACCCCAGGTTATCCAGCAAAGCCCGGAAACTGATTGAGAATGCAGCAGAGATTTACGTCAGCGCCGCAACACTCTGGGAAATGGCGATCAAGATCGGCTTGGGAAAGCTTGATGTAGACCTGGACGAAATCCGTGAGTACTTCCTGGAAAGCGGATTCATCGAGTTACCCGTCACGTCAGAACACGTGATAGGGGTCAGGGATCTTCAGCCCCATCACAAGGATCCTTTCGATCGCCTCCTCGTCGCCGCAACCATGAGTGAACCGATGAAGCTATTGACCGCCGATCCACTGGTCGCCCAGTACACGCCCCTGGCGATCCAAGTGTAAGCCGCCAAAGCCGCTCGCACGGTCAATTCAAAACACCCACTGCCCAATCAACCATGCATTCGCACCACTGATCACCGCAAACAGAAACCACACCAACACCCGTGTCGGCAGGCTGTTCACAAACGGCCCCATCAGTTGCTTGTCGCCGGTCATGCGAATCAGCGGATACAGCGCAAACGGCAGTTGCAGGCTCAGCACCACCTGGCTCAGGATCAGCAATTTGCCGATGGCATCGTCGCCCATCAGCCAGACCCCGAGAAACGCCGGGATCAGCGCCAGCCCACGGGTAATCAGCCGCCGCTGCCAGCAGGGAATGCGCAGGTTCAGGTAGCCTTCCATGATCACTTGCCCGGCGATGGTGCCGGTAAAGGTCGAGCTTTGCCCGGACGCCAGCAAGGCAACGCCGAACAGAATGCTGGCGAACGCCCCACCCACCAGCGGGTCAAGCAGGTGGTAGGCGTCCTGGATTTCCACCACGTCGGTATGCCCGGTCTTGTGGAACGCGGCGGCGGCGAGTACCAGGATCGCCGCATTGACCAGCAAAGCCAGGGCCAGGGAGCCGATGGTATCAATGCGCGCCAGCTTGACCGCATCCTGTTTGCTGGCCAGGTCTTTGCCGATCAGGCGGGTCTGCACGATTGAGCTGTGCAGGTAGAGGTTATGGGGCATCACCGTGGCGCCCAGGATGCCGATGGCCAGGTACAGCGGCGCGGCATCGCTGATGGCCGACAGCGACGGCGTGAAGCCACTGAATACGTCCGGCCAATACGGTTTGATCAGCACCAGTTCGATAAAGAAACACACGCCGATGGTCGCCACCAGCGCCAGCATGATCGCTTCAAGACGGCGGAAGCCCCGGTTTTGCAGGGCCAGGATCAGGAGCGTATCAAAGGCAGTGATCACAATGCCGGTGGTCAGGGAAACGCCCAGCAACAGATGGAACGCCAGGGCACAGCCGAGCACTTCGGCCAGGTCGGTGGCGATGATGGAGATTTCCGCCAGCACCCATTGGGTGCGGGCGGAACGTTTGCTGTAGCGCTCGCGGCACAGTTGCGCCAGGTCTTTGCCAGTGGCGATGCCCAGTCGCGAGCACAGGCACTGCACCGCCATTCCCGCCAGGCTGGCCAGCAACACCACAAACAACAGGCTGTAGCCATAGCGCGAACCGGCCTCGATGGCCGTTGCCCAGTTGCCCGGATCCATGTAGCCGATGGAGATCAGCAGGCCGGGGCCGGCAAACATGAGGGCGCGCTTGAAAAACGAAGCCTTGGGGTCAACGGCGACGGAGCCGGCCACTTCTGGCGGGCAAAACGGGGCGGTAGCAATTTTCGGCAGGCTGAATTTCACGCGGTATCCCAGGCAAACACACTCGACAGCGCGCAGCTTATCAGTCGGACGCGACCGTGCGCATCACCGTGTCCCGTGGCAGGTCAAATGCCTCCACCACCTGCACCACCAGGTCCATCTCCTGGTTCAGCGCCTCTCGTTCCATGCGCTGGCGAATCACACCGATCACCAGCACCGCCAGGGTGGTGATCGAATACGCCGGCCCGGAAAACGCCCGCACACCACTCACCAGCAGCATCGCTGCCGCCAGTGCCTGCCCCACTACGGGAATCGCTGTGGCTGCGCCACGACGCAGGATAAACCCGGTCAGTCCCGCCAGCGCTGTACCGCTCAAGGCCGTGGTGGCCGAGCGGCCCACATCGAAACGCTTGAACAGCCCCTGCTCTTTTTGCGCGGCTGCCTTGAGCTCGGCGTCGAACACCTGGCGGTCGGCGTTACTGAGCTTGTCCTTGTACTGCTCGATCAGCTTTTGCGCGACCTGGGTTTCGATGTCCGCCAGCACCACGGATTCGAGCGACTCGTCAAACTTGATCCCGAGGCGCTGCGCCACATCTTCGGCGATCTGGCGATAACTCACACCATGCCCACGGGCCAGGTTCATAAAGCTATCGCCGCCCATGCGCTGCAACTCGATGGCCAGCTTGAGCGGCTCGCGCACCGACGTATCAACCGACGCACTGCGCTTTTGCGCCATCAGTTCGGCGAGGAACTTCAACTCCTCTGGTCGAGCCTGCAGCAGGGCCGGGAACAGTTCCACATCCTCCTCGGCAAAGCGCACCTCGCTGCTGCGCTGGTCGGAGCGGATCATGCCGCGCCGCTCGTGCAACAGATCGGTGTACTGCACCACCGTCTGCAACTGCGGCCAATAAGCGGCGTGGTCGAAGGTCGCCAGGTGCACATTGGTGACCTTGGCCTTGAGCGCCGGCGTGACCGCAATCGCGTAACGACCAATGCAACGCTCCGTATCCGGCTTCATGGCCAGCGCCCAATCCTTGCTGGAATGGCAGTTGATCAGGCGTCCCTTGAGCGGCGCCGACACCTCATCCCACGGGCTCGACGTGCAGATCGCGCCGCCCATCAGCAGCAGATTGTCCAGCGGCAGTTCCCGCGCGGTTTCAGGGCTGGCCAGCAGGCTCTTGACCAGAATCCGCGCGCCCAGGGAATGGCCGATCAGGTTGATACGCCGCACGTCCAGCGACTCAGCGTGCAGGTAGCCCGCCAGCTCCGGCAGCAAACTCTTGGCCACTTCGTCTACCCGCGCCTCGACACTTTTGTAGTGGTCAAGGAAATAGGCTATCGCCTTGCCGACGCCAACGGTCGCCGCACCGACGCTGCCACCGCCGAGGATCGCGCCGATCACGTCCTTGAAGGGCGCGAACAGGTTTTCCAGGAAGTGCCCCGCCGGCCAGAACAGCATCAGGTTGGTCGAGCCTTCGATACCCGCCAACTGCGCCTTGAAATTGCCCAGTTGTTGCCGATTAAAGAACGCCGAATACCCGTGAACATAGAGATTGAGCACATCCCCCTGAGGCTCGCCACACAGTACGAAGGTGGGCTTGCGGGTGCGGTGCATTTCATCCCACTGGTGTTGCATGGGGCGGTGACTCCTGGTGACAAGGGTGGGCGATAGTAACAAAGCGAGGGCCGCAGGGCGGTGAATCCTGACCGACGTGGCAACAGCAAAGGCCTCAGAATTGCGCCCCGGCCTTTGATTTAGCCAGGTAGCGCGCCGGAGAGTCCCCCAGGTTGCGCCGGAATACCGATGTGAACGCACTGGAACTGCTGAAACCCAACCCGAGCGCCACCTCGGTGATGGAAGCGCCATGGCTCAGCCGCGCAGTGGCCTCCAACAGGCAAACCTGCTGACGCCAGGACACAAACGTCATCCCCGTGCTTTGCTGGAAATGGCGGGTGAAGGTGCGTCGGCTCATATTCGACAACTGCGCCATCTCGTCGAGGGTGATTTTTTGCGTGGGCGCGTCCAGGAAACGCTGACAGGCCCGCGCCAGCCGTGGCTCACCGGGCAATGGCGCGCTGAGGGGCAATTCCGGCATGGCGCCGATTTCATCAATCAACAGCGTCAGCACGCAGCGGTGCCTCTCACTGAGCGGCGTCGAGGGCTCGACAGCCAGCGCCGCCTCCAGCAAATGCCGGAGCAAGGGCGACACTTCAAACACCTGACAGCGCGCCTGCAACCGTGCGCGCCTAACGGCATCGGCGTTCAAGTAGGTATTGAGCATCACCACCTCCCCGCGCATCTGCATTTCATGGGGCACACCACCGGGCACCCAAATCGCCCGCTGGGGCGGCACCACCCAATTGCCGAGGTCGGTGAACATTTTCAGCGCACCCGTAGAGGCATAGGCGAACTGTCCACGTGAGTGTGTGTGCCGCTCAAAGACGGTGCCATTGGGGTATTCGCGCAGCGTTACCACGGCGTCAGGGGTGGTTGAATCAAAGGGTGGAATCATGGCCCGATTCTGTCAAAAGATGACCTGGCATAGCAAGCGGGCCAAGCGCGACCGCCCTAACATCAACGCCCTCAAAGAAGGGTAATGACCCAGGGAACATTCCATGCAGAAAAAACACCTGGCACTGGCCGTGCTCGTCACTCTGGTGTGGGGGATCAACTTCCCCATCACCCAACTGGGCCTGCGCTCAGTCGACCCGTTTGTGCTGACCGGCATCCGCTTTACCTTGGCGGCCCTGCCACTGGTGTTCTTCATCAAGCGCCCCGCCGTCAACTTCAGCTACGTGGCCGCCTACGGTTTTATCTTCGGGCTGGGCATGTGGGGCGTGATCAATTACGGAATCCAGATAGGTGTAAGCCCTGGTATCGCTTCATTGATCATTCAACTCAGCGTGTTCTTCACCATGGGCTGGGGGTTTGTGCTGTTCAAGGAGAGAGTCCGCAAGGCTCAGATCGTCGGCGCCTTGCTGGCACTCAGCGGCCTGGCGGGCATCATTTCCACCCAGCAAGGCAATCACGCCGTCCTGGGTGTGATGTTGATCGTACTGAGCGCGCTGGCCTGGAGCGTGGGCAACGTCATCATCAAGAAGTCCGGGGTCAAGGAGATCTTCGCGTTCATGGTGTGGGCCAGCCTGTTCCCGCCGATCCCACTGCTCCTAGTGGCCTGGTGGATGCACGGCAGCAGCCCATTCCAACACCTGAACGCGAGCCTCGACCTGACGGCGATACTGTCCATCCTGTTCCAGGTTTACCTGGCCACGCACTTCGCCTACTGGGGTTGGAACTCGCTGCTCAAGCGGTACCCCGTGTCCACGGTGGCGCCGCTGTCGTTGCTGATTCCGGTGTTCGGGATCAGCAGTTCGATGCTGATCCTCGGTGAGCGTATTTCCACGCCGAACCTGACCTCGATTGCGGTCATTATCGTTGGGCTGGCGGTGGGTTTGTACCGCAGGCCGACAAGCCTGGTGCCTGCCAGGCGTCTTGTCGTGATACCGGCAGAAAAATAATCGCGGATGAAAAAAGCCCGGCGCTCGACCGGGCACTCCAACAGGTTCAATAAGCGAAATTGTCGATCTTTACCTGTCCATCAGGAAACGTCGCAATAATCTCCAGCTCTCCGCCCATTGCACGGATGTAATCACGCAAGGTGCTGATGTACATGTCCGTGCGCCGCTCCATCTTGGAAACCGCGGCCTGGTTGATATTCAGCGCTTTGGCCAGGCTCTCCTGGCTCAGCTGCTGAGCCTTGCGCAGCTCGTGCAGCGGCATTTGCTTCACGTGCTGCTGAAACAACTGCTTGGCTTCGGCACGGGACTCCGGCGTCATGCGTGCTTGAAGTTCAGCGAATTTTCTAGCCATGGTGACGGCCCTCTTGACTCAACCTGTTCAAATGTACGTCGTACAACTTTTCTGCCAGCGGAACGTGCTCCTCATACCATCGGTGGTGCCCGGTTTTATCCCCACCGATGAGCAGTACCGCGCATCGCCGTGGATCAAAGGCGTACAACACTCGATAAGGTCGCCCAGCATGCTGGATCCGTAGTTCCCGCAGATGTCCGTGCCGCGAGCCTTTGATATCGCTGGTGTGGGGATAGCGCAAGCCCGGCCCGAAAAGCCCCAGCAGATCAACACTTGCAGATACCGACACTTGCTCATTTGTACCCAGGCCATCCCACCAGCCTCCGAATTCATCCGTGTATTCAATGTCCCAGTCCATGCAAATATGCCACCCAAGGAATATAAATTCAAGAACATAAAACTAGGTTTGACGTTGCCAGACTTCCACTCGCAATCCACGGCAAATTGTTTGTATATCCTTCCAAGACACCAGCAAGCGGCTCATTGCCGGGTAAGGAGCCGCGAGACACTGACGTCATTCACCGCAAAAACACAATTTTCAAAATGTAAAAAGCGCTCTAATACCCGCCTGTTGACTGGTTTTGAATATCCTGGAGTTCGCAATGCCCCATGAAGGCAACCTGTTACAAGCAGCCGTGGTGTTCCTGCTCGCGGCGGTGCTGACCGTGCCCCTGGCCAAGCGCCTGCAGTTGGGCGCGGTGTTGGGCTATCTGTTTGCCGGTGTGATCATCGGCCCGTCGGTGCTGGGCCTGATAGGCAACCCGCAGAGCGTGGCGCAGTTTTCGGAGTTGGGGGTGGTGTTGCTGCTGTTCATCATCGGCCTGGAACTGTCGCCCAAGCGCTTATGGGTGATGCGCAAATCGGTATTTGGCGTTGGCCTGGCCCAGGTGCTGCTGACCGGGATGGTGATGGGCGCGGCGGCGCTCTGGGTATTTGGGCAGGCCTGGAACAGCGCCATCGTGCTGGGCCTGGGCCTGGCGCTGTCGTCCACCGCGTTTGGCCTGCAAAGCCTGGCCGAGCGTAAGGAGCTGAACCAGCCCCACGGGCGCCTGGCGTTTGCCATCCTGCTGTTCCAGGACATCGCGGCCATCCCGCTGATCGCCATGGTGCCGTTGCTGGCCGGCAGTGATCACCCGACCACCGAAGCCCAGGGCCTGCAGCACGTTTTGCAGATCCTCGGCAGCATCGCCGTGGTGATCATCGGCGGGCGCTACCTGCTGCGGCCGGTGTTTCGCATCGTTGCCAAGACCGGCCTGCGCGAAGTGTCCACCGCCACCGCGTTGCTGGTGGTGATCGGTACGGCCTGGCTGATGGAACTGGTGGGCGTGTCCATGGCCCTCGGCGCCTTTCTCGCCGGCCTGCTGCTGGCAGACTCCGAATACCGCCATGAACTGGAATCCCAGATCGAACCGTTCAAGGGCCTGTTGCTGGGGCTGTTCTTTATCAGCGTGGGCATGGGCGCCAACCTCAGCCTGTTGGTCAGTTCGCCCCTGGTGGTGATTGGCCTGACCCTGCTGCTGATCGGCCTCAAGCTGCCGCTGCTCTACGCCGTGGCCAGGCTGGTGGGCGACCTCAATCGCGAAAGCGCCCTGCGTCTGGGCGTAGTACTGGCTGCCGGCGGTGAGTTCGCCTTCGTGGTGTTCAAGATCGGCCGCGACCAAGGCCTGTTCGAACCCCACCTGTACGACATCCTGGTGCTGACCATCACCCTGTCCATGGCGGTAACACCGCTGTTGTTGCTGGTGTGCCCGAAGCTGTTCAAGCCCAAGGTCAAGCCGGTGGAAGTGCCCGAGGAATACCGCGCCATCCAAAGCGATGCGCCACGCGTAGTGATCGCCGGCATGGGTCGTATGGGCCAGATCGTGGCGCGGATCCTGCGCGCCCAGAACATCTCGTTCATCGCCCTGGACACCTCGGTGGAAACCATCGAACTGACCCGCAGCTTCGGCGGCATGCCGGTGTTCTACGGCGACCCGCAACGCCCCGAGATCCTGCACGCGGCCAAGGTCGACCAGGCGGAGTTCTTTGTGATCGCCATGGACGACCCGGAGATCAACATCAAGACCGCCGAGCTGGTGCGCAGCCTCTACCCGCACATGAAAATCATCGCCCGCGCACGTAACCGCCAGCACGTGCACCGCCTGGTGGACCTGGACGCCTCGCCGGTTCGCGAAACCTTCTATTCCAGCCTGGAAATGAGCCGCCGCACCTGGTCGGCCTAGGCCTGAGCCAGGCCCAGGCCGATGCGCGCATTACCCGGTTCAAGAACCACGACCTGCAAGTCCTCGCCGCCCAGCACGCGGTCTACGACGATGCAGCCAAAGTGATGCAAACCGCCCAGGAGGCCCGTACAGAATTGGCGCGGCTGTTTGAGATGGACAGACTTGAGGAAGAGTCCGACAAGGCGTAAGGCCGGGGATGAACGATACTGCGAATTTTCTGACAGAATGCTCCGCAATTTCGTTCATCCCTGGAGCGTTTCATGGCCACTTTCACCAAGACCGCCGCCCTGCTGGCCCTTGCGCTTACCGCCGGCAGCGTATTCGCCGCTGCCAAGCCGACCACGCAGACCATCTCCACTCTGGGCGGCAAGTTCACCTTCAGCCTGCCCAAGGCCTACACCGCCGACACCCTGCCAGCGGGCAAGGCCGAGGATGGCACTGCCGATACCCAAGGCACGATGTACGCCAACCAGACCACGAAAAGCGTGGTGATCGTCGCCGAAACCGTGCGTAACGACGGCGTCACCATCAAAGACAACGACCCACAGTTCCTCGACGGCGCAGTGGCCGGTTTCGTCAAGGACCAGAGCACCGCCCTCCCCGACTTCAAAAAGCAAAGTGAGAAGAAACTGACCTTCAAGGGCATCGGCCTGCGCCAGGTGGACAGCACCGCCACCCAGGGCGGCGGCAAGACCTTGAACTCCACGTTCCTGGGCGGTTCGGGTAATCACCTGCTGGTGATCCAGGCGATCTCACGGGCAGATGATGCAAAAGGACATGCTGAACTGGTGAAGCAGATTACTGGCGGCAAGTAACCAATAGTCCTGATAACACCAATCAAATGTGGGAGGGGGCTTGCCCCCGATGGCGATGGGTCTGAGTACACCCAACGAGGCTTGGTCATCTGCCAGACCGTCACGCGGGCAAGCCCCCTCCCACCTTTATTTAGCGCGCTCACTTCAAATTCGTTTCCAGCCAAGCCTTCAAGTCCTGCACTTCCGCCTCGCTGACCGTGTGGTTCATCCCCCCATAGCCATGGAACTCAGGCTTCAACCCCAGCCCCACCAATACCTCGTTCGCCCGCGTCGCCGACGCATAGGGCAGCGCCTGGTCCTGCGTGCCATGGCCAATAAAAATCGCCAGCCCGCCCAATCGCTCATCCGGCTTCAACTCTGCCTTGAGCACGGGCAGCAGGCTGCCACTCAACGCCGCAATGCCACGCACCAACGTGGGATCACGTAACGCCACCTCGTAGGACATGATCGCGCCCTGGCTGAACCCCACCAGGAACACCCGATCAGGTCGGGTGTGATATTTGGCGGTGGCCTTGGCCACAAAGTCGTTGATGAGCGCGGCGCTGCTCTGCAAATCGGCCGTCACACCATCGTAATCACCGTTACCCGGCGTCTTGGTAAACCAGCGGAAGCCACTGGGCTGCACCGGCATCGGCGCACGCACAGAGAGGTAGGTCCAGGTGGACGGCAACGCGTCCTTGATGCCAAACAGGTCTTGCTCGTCACTGCCAAACCCGTGCAAAAAGATCACCAGGGGCTGGTTGCGCGCATCGCCCTGGGTCTGCTCCAGGTACGACAGCGGCAAATCGGTGTGCAGTTCAGCATCGGCCTGAGCAACACTGGCCACTAGGGCAAGCGCGAGGGCGAACAGTTTAAGCATGGGACGTTACCTCAGGGTTTGCGCAGTAAATACGTGTCCATGATCCAGCCATTGGCCAGGCGCGCGGCCTTGCGCACCCGTTCGATCTCTTCAGCCACGTCGCTGACTTTGCCGCTGATCAGGATTTCATCGGGCGTGCCCAGGTAGGCGCCCCAGTAAATATCCAGATCCTGATCCGCCACCGTGCGGTAGGAATCTTCGGCATCCAGCATGACCACCAAGGTGTCGGCATCGCTCGCCTGCCCCGCCGCCAACCGGCGTCCCGTGGTGATTTCGACGGACTTGCCGATACGGTTCAGCGCCACCTTATGCTGGGCCGCCAGGGCCTGCACGCTGGTGATGCCGGGGATCACTTCAAATTCGAACGCGCACCGGCCACTGGCCAGAATCGCCTGCAGGATACGAATGGTGCTGTCGTACAACGCCGGGTCGCCCCAGGCCAGGAACGCGCCGACTTCGCCGTCAGCCATTTCCTCATTGATCATGCGCTCGAAGGTGGCCTGCTTGTCACGGTTGAGGTCCTGCACCGCCGTGGTGTAGTCGATTTCACCGCGTACACGCTCGGGACAATCAGCCTCGACAAACCGGTAGCCGGGCTCGGTGATATAGGTCTCGCAGATTTCGCGGCGCAGGTCGATCAGCTTGTCTTTGCTCTGGCCCTTGTCCATCAGGAAAAACACGTCGGTGCGGTTCAGCGCCTTCACAGCCTGCATCGTGATGTAGTCAGGGTTGCCGGCGCCAATGCCGATGATGAGGATGCGTTTCATGGGTTGCTCTCATTGCGGGGCGTGGATTTTGCCATGATCCCGCGCCTGGGCGTGAGTTTCCAGGCGCAGGCGCCACACGGTGTTGAAGCGCAGCTCGGTGGCGGACAACGGTTCGACGTCGATCTGGTAGAACATCGACACCGGACATTGCATGACCTGCAATAGCGCGGCGCGGATCACAAACGGGTGTGTGACGGCCACGACATGACCCGGCTGGCTTTCGAGGGATTTCATCCACCGTGCCACCCGCGTGCAGAGCTGGTCTACCGATTCACCGCCGTGGGGCGCGCAGGTGCTGTCGGTGAGCCATGCACTCAGTTCATCTGGCTTCACTTGCGTGATATCCAGGCCTTTCCAACGACCCAAATCAGCATCGCGCAGGGCCGCTTCGACCACCGGATCAGCGCCGAACAACCGCGCCGTCTGCAGGGTTCGGGCTTCGGGTCCGCACAGCAGGCGTGGGCTTTTGCTGTAACGACCGGCCAGGGACAACGCCGCGCCTTGCCAGTCCATGGCCACCGGCTCGTCATCGGCAAAACGCGCGTGTTTTTGATACGCAGTGGCCGCATGGCAGATAAGGGTCAAACGGGTGGCCTGCACGCAGATCACTCCAACGAGGTAAGGCCTGCAAGCCTGGCCCAGTTGTCGCGGCGGCGCAACGCTAATCAAACCACTCCCGCCGCCCCTCGAACGTGCTGACGATCAACGCCACAATCATCTGCACCGCCTCGGGGTGGCACACCTGGGCATTCACCGCCAGCCACACCTGGCGCTGCATGCTTTCGGCCAACAACCCCGGTAACGCCACCAGCCCGCGGTCGAAGCTGCTCATGTAGTGCGGCAGCAAACCGATACATGCACCGCAGCGGATCATCTCCAGCATCAATGAATAGGCATGCACCTGCACCACGGCGGCCAGGCGCTGCTCTACCACCTGGTTCCATGGCTGCAAGACGTCGACCTGGGCGTCGGGTTGCCATTGCACCAGCATGTAGTCAGCCAGGTCTTCAACGCTGTCCGGGCGCGTGGTCAGCCGCGAGTAGCGCTTGGCGATGTGCGGCAAATAGTGCAGCCGCGCCAGGGCCCTTGGCGGTTCGGTGATAAAGCTCGGGCCGGGCACCGGGCTGTCGCTGTCCGCCAGCCACACCACCACATCAACGTCCACCGCTTGCAGGGACAATTGGCTGTCGATGGAGATGATTTCCAGGCGCACGCTGGCGTTGCGGCGCAGCAAGGCGATCAGGTCGCGGCCGAGGATGTCATGCAGGATCGGCTCGGCCACCGCCACGCGGATCAGCGGCTGTTCCACCACCGGCAGGCGTCGCTCGTGGGCCAGGGCGATCAGTTGCGCTTGTAATTGCTGGCCGTCGCGACTGAGCACCAGGCCGTTGCCCTGATAGCTGAACAACGAATGGCGCAGGTGTGCTTCCAGCTGCGCCAGGCGCTTGCGCAGCAGCGTCGCCTTGATATTCAGGCTGCGCGCGGCCTGCATGAAGCAGCCGCAGCGCGCACTCACCAGAAAGTAGCGCGCCACCTCCGGGTCGATTTCATGGGCCAGGGCCAGCCAATGGCTGCGCGGCTCGGCCACTGCGCGATAGGCGGCAGGGGCCTGAGGGTTGGACGGTTCCAGTAATGCCATAGGAGACTCCCTGTCTTGTTGGTCTATGCATCCAATGCGGGTTGACGCGTGTTACTCCAACACTTTGTTCAGCTCGGTGCCGTCGATGCTCAAGGTCGCGGTGTTGAGCATGCCTTCCAGGTAGGCCTTGGCGATCTGCTCCTGACGCTGGGCACGCAGGGCCTGGGTCAAGCGTTCACGCAGTTCATCGAGGGTTGCCGTGCGTGCCGGTTGTTGGCCTATCAACTTGAGCACATGGAACCCCGCCGGGCTCTGCACCACGTCCGACACCGCACCGACCTTGAGTCGCGACACGGCCTCACGCACTTGCGGCACCAGTTGCTGCAACGGCTGCATCCCCGAATCACCTCCGCGCGCGGCGCTGTCCGGGTCCTGGGAAAACTGCGTGGCCAAGGCCGCGAAATCGGCTGGTGCCGCCTGGGCCTTGCGGCTCAACTCCTGAGCCTGGCGACGCACGGCGTCGAGGGTTTGCGGGTCATTCACCGCGAGGAAAATCTGGCTCACCCGATACAACGGCGGCGTCACCCATTGCGCCTTGCCGCTGTCGTAGGCCTGTTGCAATTCGGCAGCGCTGGGATAATCGGCCGGGACTTGGCTGACCGACAGCATGTAGTCGCGAAACACGATCTGCTCGCTGGCGGCGCGGGTCTGTTGCTCCACCTCCGGGCGTTGGCGCCAGCCCTGGGCGTCGGCCTGTTCGAGTACGGCTTTTTGCGCCAGGCGCGAGCGGATCCAGGTTTCCAGGGCGCCGCGATTGCCGCGCAATTGCTCACGGGATTCGGCCGGCAGGCTGGCGAGCACGCTTTTCAGTTCCGCCAGGTCGATCTGCTGGTTACCCAGGCGCGCCACCGCCGGCCCGGTTGACGCCGGGTTGATCACCGGCGCCGGCGGTTGCGCCGCCACCGGGTCGCTGCCGGGTCGCAGGCTCAACGCCACAGCCACCACCAGCAAGGCCAGCGCACCCGCGCCGACCATCAGTGTCGGCTTTTTCACAGGACAGGCGCCTCTTCCCCAACCGCTGCGGCCCGCAACTGCGCCGCTTGCTGGCTGTACTCACGCAGATAAACAATGAATTCCTGCAACAGACGGTCCCACAGTTCCAACTGACTGCGCAGGTGCGTGGCGCCGACGCCGGCCACCACCACGTCCATTTCCATCAACAGGAATTCACCCTGCACCGACAACCGCGCAAAGCGGCGCGAGGCGTTCCATACCTGGGCCAGGCCTTCAGGCAACTCGCCCTGGACCCGCAACGCGCAGCTGTAGGTGAAGTCCACATAGCTGCCCTGCTCGGCCGTCGGGTTGCCGAAGCGCACCGCAAAACCGATGCCCTGGCTGGCGCTGAGCAACTGCACGATGCCGTTCTGTTCGGACTGGTTGACCCGGTAGCCGGCTTCCTGCAACAGCTCGGTGAGGCTCTGGACGCTAACGCTGGTGATCAATTCGCTCATGGTCTGTTCTTCCTTGTCGATCAGTGGGTGACGCCCGCCTGGGGGGCATCAAAACGGCTCTTGTACAAATCGTCGCCAAAACCCTGGGCCAGCTCTTCGAACTTGACCCGCGTGCTGCTGGCGAAGGGCTGGCGGATACTCATCACCTCGGCCACATCGATTTTTTCGTAGGCGGCGAGCAACTGCTGGGCCACGCCGTACATCTGTTGATTCTTGACTGAACATTGCTGCACTTGTGTGTCACGTTCGCCCAATTGCGCCTGCAAACGGGCGCGCTCGGCCTCCTTGCCCTTGGCCAGCACCAGCAACTCGTCATAGGCCTTCTTGAACTTGCCGATCTGCTCGTTGCTCGCATTCACCTGGGCTTGCGCCTGGCTGTGCAGGTTTTGTTGCTGACCGGCCAGTTGCTCAGCCACGCCACGGGTCCTTTCCAACTCAGCCGTCAATTGCTTGATCTGGGCCTGGGCCTGCCTGGCCTGGGTTTCAGCAGCGATGCGTGCGGCACTGGCCTGGGCCTGCTCGCTTTGCAACGCCTGCAATTGCTGGGTGGTGCTGCGCAGTTGGGTACGCAGGCGCTCCTCCATGCCTTCGGCGCAGGCGCCGCTGGCGACAAACAACAACAGCAGCCCGCAGATTCGCGTGTTCATGTGGCATCTCCGTGCGCATCAAAAGCGCGTGTTGAGTTCCAGTTGCATCACATCCACTTCAAACGGCTGGCCATACACTTCGGACGCGCTCAACCAACGTGCGCTGGCGTAGATGTTCTTTTCGATGCCGTAGTTGGCGCCAATGAAATAACCCTTGGCGTTGGTGCCGCCCAGGTGAAACGAGGAGTCATTGAAGCCGTCGGGCAAGGCGTCAGGCTGGATGTACTTGTAGCCGGCCAGCACGTTCCAGTCGCCACGCTTGCGCATCTCCAGCGCGCTGCCCAGGGTGAACGAGACCATCAGCGCATTGCCGCCACTTTCAAACTGGCCGTCGCTGTTGAGGTTGTTGACGATCTGGCCTTCGCTGCGCTTGAGCATTTCGCCCTTGTCGTAGGCCAGGTTGTGGATGAAGTTGCCCTGGCTGCGCAGCTTCAAGTCGCTGGGCAACTCGCTGTCCCAGACGGCGTTGAGGTCCAGCACGTTGAATTTGGAGGCCAGGCCGACGTATTGCGGCTCCGGCGTGAGGCCAGGCGTGGCCGGGTTGGGCGTAATGTTGCGCAGGTTGAACACGCTGTTGCCCTTTTGCATGAAGGCCACACGCGAGCCGTCGGTGTCGCAGCCGGGCTGACCTTTCCACGGTTCGCAAGGGCTGGAACGCTCGCCTTCGATGTCCTGGAACTGGTAGTAGGCGGCGGCAAGCTTGAGTTTGTTGCTGCGGTTGATCTTCCAGTCCGCGCCGATCTGCCCGCCAAACAGCCATTTGGTGTCGCTGTCTTCCTTGTCCACACCGTTGCTGCTGGCGGTGTCGGACGTGTACTCGACCGGGAATGCGCCAAGGGTGCCGAACAGGCCCCACTCGCTGTTGAGGCTGTGATTGAAAATCGCCGCCACGCCGTCGAAATTGAGGTCGTTGGAATACATCATGTCGGTGGAATAGAACGGGTTGCCGATGCGCCCGCCGGTCAGCGTCACCGCGTCGGAGGCTTTCCAGCTCAGGTAACCCTGGTCGAGCCAGATGTCTTTCTTGCCGAACCCACCGCCCAGGGTCTGGGTGGTGGATACAGGGTTGTTGTCCGAACCGGTACCCAGGCGGATGCCGGCGGTCCATTCCGGCGAAATCACCGCTTTCATGCCCAGGCGGGCGCGCAGGCGGAACAGGTTTTCGCGGTCCTCGCGGGTATTGAGCAACGGCGGGAACCGCGTATTGGTGCCGGGATTGACGTCATACGGGCCCGAATCGTTGAGCTTGGCGTAGTCGGTGATGGTGTCGTCGTTCTTGCCCGAAAAGTACCGTGACTCGTCGCGCAGACGGATATCGCCATCAAAACTCACCCGTGACACCCAATCCGGGAAGGTGTTGGGTTGGGCCCAGTTTTCCTGCTTGGCGGTGGCCATGACTTCGGCCTTCACCTGGTCACGGATCTGGTCACGCACCGCTTGCGGCACGTACTGCACACGCACATCGCCCGGCGCTGCGGCCGGGCCGCTGGCAACCACCGGTGCCGCATTGGCCTGGCGTGCCTGCAAGGCTTCTTTTTCGGCCTGGGCAATCAGGCCGTTGGCGGTGTCCTGGGTCAGCACACCCTGCTGCACCAGCAGGCGGATCAGGTTGATGGTGACGTTTTCCGAGGGGGCAACCGGGGCTGCCGCCGCCTGGCCGACCAGGGTCGCGATGACCATGCCAACCGCCAGGGTCAGTCGATTCACGGGGGAAATCATGTGTACGCAACTCCTGTAAAAAACCGTTGAAAAAGGATTCGTTCAATCCGGGCGTCGGCCCTTGAGGGACAGGCGTACTGGCATCGTCACCGAGGCCGGCACCCGTTGTGTGGCATGGGGCGCACGCAAGGCGGCCAGGACCTGAGCGTCGGTGTCCGCATCGCCGCTGGACTTGGCCAACTGCGCACGGGTGACCTCGCCTTCGGCGTTCAGCCACAAGTCCGCCTGCACCGTGTAAGCCTTTTTGCGTAACTCCGGGTCTTCGCGCAGCAAGCGTTGAAACACCCCGGCCAGGTACTGCTTGTAGGTACCCGCGCCAAGGCCACCGCCGCCGGAACCGGCCATGCCGCCGCCCTTGCCGGCACCGATGTTGAAACCGTCGTTGCCCGACTGGGCGTCACCATCGATCTGCATCGGGTTGGCCAGGTCATCGGCCGGTGACGGCGGTGCTTCCTCGGCCGGCTTGACCTCTTCCGGTTCCGGGGCAGGCACCGGCTCAGGGATTTTTTCTTCCACCTGAGGCTCGGGTTCCTTGGGCTTTTCCGGGGGCGGCGGTGGCGGTGGCGGCAACGGAATAATCGTCGGCACCTTCGGCGCTTCGCGGCGTACGCCACTCATGTCATTGGCCCACTGCCATAAAAACCAGGCCGCCACGGCCGCCAGCAGCAGGCCGGCGCCCCACTTCAGCGGGCGCAGCGGTGGCGTTTTCTTGACCGGCAACGGCGAGATCGGGATCTGTGCAGTCATGACTCAGCCCTGGCTCGGTTTGCCGGTGACCAGCCCGACCTGGGACAGCTCCAACCGGCGCAGCAAATCGAGCACTTCGATCACCTTCTGGTACTGCACCATGGCGTCGCCGCGCACGATCACCGGAAAATCCGGGTTCAGCGCTTTCTCGATGCGCAGGCGTTCTTCCAATTCGCCGAGGGTCACCGGGTAGGCATCCAGGAACACCTGGCCGCCGTCGTTGACGGAGATCGCCTTGGTCTTGGCCTCCGACAACGACACCGACGCACTGGCCTTGGGCAGATGGATCTGGATGCCCGAGACCTGGGCCGTAGCGGTGAGGATGAACATCACCAGCACCACCATCAGCACGTCCACCAGGGGCGTGATGTTGATACTGTCGACGGCCGCATCATCGTCATCGTCGTGGGAGGTATTTACGGAAGCCATGGCAATTCTCCTCAGGCCGGAACCGACGCGTGATGCTCGCGGCGGTGCGCGGTTTCACTGTGCTGGCTCTCACCGTGCATCTCCGCCAGGCGGGTGATGAACTCGTCGACAAACACACGCATGTCGGCGCTGACTTCCTTGTTGCGCGTGATCAGGCGGTTGTAGCCAAACAGCGCCGGGATCGCGACGAACAGGCCCATGGCCGTGGCCAGCAAGGCGGCCGCCATGCCGGGGGCGATGGCGTTGATGTTGACGTCACCGGCCATGGCCGTGCCGAGGAACACCACCATGATCCCCAGCACCGTGCCGAGCAGGCCGATGTACGGGCCGCCGGCAATGGCGTTGGAGAGGGTCGATAGCTTGGAGCTGAGTGCCTGGTTCTCGCGGGTGCGCACGCCATCCATGGAGCAGCGGATTGCTTCGATGGTCGCCGCCGACACCGACGAGGTATCGGCGCCCTGGGCGCGGCGCGTGCGGATCTCCTTGACCGCCACCAAATACAGGCGCCACAGCGAGGAATGGGTCAGGCGCTCACCCAGTGGAGCGTCGTCGGCGTACATCTCCAGGCGCGTGCCGATCTGCGCGAAGTGCTCGCGAAACACCTCGTTGGCACTGCTCACCCGGCTGACCTGGCGGTTCTTGCGCAGCATGATGACCCATGACTGGAACATCATCGCCACCAGCACCAGGATGATCACCCAGGCATCCACCGGCACGGCGTTGAGCAAAAAGCCCAGGCTGCCGAAGCCCATGCCGGACTGTTCTTCATCCACCCCGTAAGCCACCAGTTTCGACTCGGCGCCCTGGGCACTGGCATCGGCCAGCAACAGCGCGGCCGGGCGCGCCACTTTGGACAGGCGCAGCTCATCCATGGCCCCGGCGAACGGCAAGTGCGTGCTACCGGCTTCCGGCAGGTCGGCGCCCACCGCCAACGGCGTGTTGAACGCCGGCATGGCCACCGCAAGGCTGGCGGTTTCACGGCCGTTGACATACAGCGCGACTTTTTCACCCTCGGCGGTGAACGCCAGGTGCTGCCATTGGCCGGGGTTCAGCGGCTGGGTCGAGACGGCGCGCTGGCCGTCGATGTCCACAAACGGCATACCCTGGTTCAAGCCCAGCAACAGGCTGTGGGCGCCGTCGCGACGGGCCAGGACGATTTGCTCGCCACTGGCCTGATCCAGGCGCAACCAGGCGCTGACGGTAAAAGCACCACCTGCGGCGTGTTGCAGCGATGGGCTGGCCGGCAACATCAGCGGCTGGCCGCCGAACTGCAAGGCGCGACCGATCACGCCGTCGATGCTCGCACCGGTGGCGTTCAACGCGGTGTTGGCGTAGGCGGTGGTGTCCCGTGGCGGCGTCGCATTGGCGCCGTCAAAGTGATAGAGCGCGGTGTAATTGGGGTCAAATGCCAGCTGGCCGTTAGCAGTGGCCGGGGCCTTCTGGTTGCCGTAGTACATCCCCAAATCCTGGCGTTGACCACCTTCGACCTTGGGCACATCGACCCAGATCAGCGCCATGCCCATCAATGGATCAAAGCTCTCGATCTGGTGATTGAACACGGTCTTGTCATCGGCACTCACAAAGCGCAGGTCGCTGCCGTCGTCCTTGACCCCGTCAAAGGTGAAATTACCGGTGTGCAGGCGCACCAGCAGCGCGGTGCGACCCAAGGCCTGATTGATCGCGGCGCCTTGGGCGGTGGTGTCTACCGAGATCTGTTTGCGGTAGTGCCAATCGTCCTGCCACCAGGCGTGGGCGGTGGCCGGGAGCGCGAAGCCCAGGCAGATCAACAGGCTCAGAAATAGGCGTTGCATGGGTGAAGTCTCCG